>ERZ808041.613-NODE-613-length-24021-cov-10.077848_pt1 | contig 24021 bp, 26 predicted proteins | sample MGYA00380192_ERZ808041 | MGnify/ENA primary metagenome ERZ808041 (study PRJEB31490, sample SAMN06133412) | mouse gut metagenome | isolation source: Z1_1 | host: mice | place: China: Chengdu | collected 2015-05 ...
CCAGTGAGGAGTTGTTTTATTTTGTGACAAAAAGAATCCCATATTTATGCGGGTTCTGGCGTTTCGCAAACGCCTAAAAATATTTATATTGAAAGGAGCTTCCAAAACAATGGAGAACAGAGAACGCCAAAACCGCTTGACGCTACGTCTGAGCGATGATGAACTTTACATACTGGAGCAGAAATGCAAAGCCTCCAATATGAAAGACAAATCCGCTTTCCTCCGGCATCTGATAATATACGGTTATGTCTATGAAGTTTCATACAATTAAAGATACCAACCGACAACCCACGCTTACAAATATGTCTGCCATACATAACAACTAATAAATACATCGAAACATCACGACATAATAATCTATTAATAGAATCTAAAAATTGCAACGAAAACAATTTTGACTTATTTTTCATAATGTTGAAAAAAGAAATTATCGCAACTGTTCCGAAACGACTTCGAAAATACTACGTATTTCCCCATTGTGGCGTATTCACTAAATAAAAATTGATTAAAATGTGCTTATAAATACTCACATTTATAAGCACATTTTAATCAATTTTTACTTGTCACTGAACAGTTACTATATAATTTATACACTCCAAAAAACTGATTTTAGGGTATTGACATTCTTACAAGACTGTGGTAGTTTATAATTAAATCACACTACTGCGGTCTTGTGATAATTTATGAAAGGAGGTATTTGCCAATGGGGGTTAAACTTTTCGACTCAGAGTTAAAAGTAATGGATGTACTCTGGCGTGAGGGTGATACTACTGCAAAGCACATATCCGATGTTCTTAATGCAGAAGTTGGTTGGAACATGAACACAACCTATACACTGATTAAAAGGTGTATCAAAAAGGGAGCTATTGAACGTTCTGAACCACATTTTATGTGTCATGCTCTTATTCCAAAAGAGCAGGTACAGGAAACAGAAACCAATGAATTGATTGACAAAATCTATGATGGCTCTGTCGATAAACTGTTTGCTGCTCTGATTAGCAGAAAAAAACTTTCTGTTGAACAGATTCAAAAGCTAAAGCAGATTGTAGAGGATTTGGGATGAGGTGGCAGATATGAGCTTATTGTATATGAGTTTTTCTGGGGCGTTTTTTATAATTGCAGTTGTAGTTGTTCGGGCAGTACTAATCAACAGAATTCCCAAAAAAACATTCCTTGTTTTATGGGAAATTGCCTTTTTAAGATTGCTTATTCCGTTTTCCATTCCATTTATGTTCAGTATACACACACTAATCAGTCAAGTACTGTCTAATTTCACATTTTTCAGAACAGATGCGAATATTGTAATATCTGCTTGGATACAGGAACAGAATGTCACGACACAACAAATGCAAACGTTATCATCAGATATGCTATCCTCTCGATCTGTATGGTTTGTCATTTGGTGTATTGGGATGATAGTTCTCGCAGTGTTTTTTGCAGTTTCTTATCTTCGCTGCCAGATTGAATTTCAGACATCATTACCCATATGCAATGATTTTGTGGAACAATGGCTGAAAGAACATTCGATAAAGCGTTCCATTTCCGTCAGGCAGTCAGACAGGATTTTAGCACCATTAACCTACGGCATTCTTCGTCCTGTGATATTAATGCCCAAAAAAACGGACTGGAAAAATACAAAACAACTGCTATATGTTCTTTCACATGAGTATGTACATATTTGCCATCTAGATATACTAAAAAAAATGATTGCAACAGTTGTACTTTGTATTCACTGGTTCAATCCTATGGTTTGGGTAATGTATATACTTTTCAACCGAGATGTTGAATTGATATGTGACGAGTGTGTTGTACGAAAATTCGGTGAAAAATCGAAAGCAGTTTATTCACTGATATTAATTAACATGGAAGAAAAGCAAAGCGGTTTATTACCATTTTGCAACAATTTCAGTAAAAACGCAATTGAAGAAAGGATTACAGCAATTATGAAAATGAAAAAAGCAACAATTTTATCGTTTGCCGCTGCATGTCTTATTGTCGGCGGGATCGTGACAACATTTGCCACTTCTTCACAAGCCTCAGGCATGTTCCCTTCACTTGACGAGCAACAAGAGTCATCATTTGTTGCCCCAAATATGCAGGCATACGGCAAAGGGGACAATTATTATTATCTTTCAGAAGATTATGTGTTAGATGGCGAAACGATTTTTACAGCAGGATATTACGAAGCCGTTAAACTCGTAGATGGGTCTGAAACTCGTATTTTTATACCAATCGACCCCATTTCCTATGAAAGACTTCCTTCAGACAGTTTTTCTGATGGCACCGTCATAGAAATAGAAGGAAATGATTATGAGATACATATAAACAACAATCAATATTCAGCTATTTTAAAGGAGTAAAATCATGAAAAAAATTAAAAAATTTCTTGGAACATGTTTAATAGTTTCTACTGTATTTTGTGCAGGATTCTCCACATCTGCACACTCAGCCCCTACTGATATAGGGCTTAAAGAGGGAGAGATATTATCTTTCGAGGATGGTGACTATACCGTATATTTCGATGAAAATGGGCAGGCGCATCTTGCAAAAGATGGCATTATAACATTAGGCTCTACCTGTCCTAATGGTCAACCGCATCTATATAGGGTACAGCCAGGAACATCTGTAAAAGAAACGAAAATTGATGATGACTCCACTTACTGTTATTGGAAACGATCATATATCAGAAGTAAATGTGATCGTTGCGGTGATACAACAGTGTCCTTGAATTCTGAAAAAAAGGAAAAACATAAATACAGCTTGTTTGAAAAGCAGTGTAATAACACTATAAATGGTACTCGATGCAGTCACACGAAGTAGAGAAAATAGAAACAACTACTTCCTCAAATAAAAGTAGCAGCTTTTACTATTTTTATTTGTAAATTTTTCGCAACCTTTATAATGAAATGAACATTGGTTGATTAATATGCATACTTTACTACTTTGAGTATAGCAAAATATACAACTAAAAAAGAAAGGATAATTATGAAATTAATAAGAAGAAAAATAATGATGATTATATTATCAATTTCAATGCTGAGTACATTGAATTTATCTGTTCAGGCAGCTGAAAAAGATACCCATTTTTTTGAAGAATATCAAGATCAGGAAACATTAAAGTTATATATGCAGGCATATGCGGCACTTTACAGTGATACAACCTATGAATATAGGGAACTACCTGAAGTGAATTTAGCTGAATATTATGCTGAAAGGGTCCAAATTACAGGTAGTTTTAGTGACTATTTTACGAAAGTAGAATGGATTAATAGAAATGGGGAAATATCTTTAAGTATTTACCCAACGTCTAGATTATTTGGAGAAAATTATGATAACCCAAATCGATTTATGGCACAGGTAAATTATGCTTTTAGCCTTTTAAAAGATAAATTTTCTAGTAGCCCTCACTGGAATAATACTGATTCTATGTTTGCACAATTTCATTGCCATGCAATGTTTGCAGGTGATGGAAAAATTCCTTGGAATATTGAACCTTGGAGAACTGAGAGCAACTTAGCTAAGGTTATCGCGGCTAAATGTAATCCCTAAACTAATGCAGAAATTTATCAATACAAAATATATATTGTCCTTTATAATATTGATAGCATTATTGCATTTAATAGCAGGATGTGCAAAACAAGAAAAGTATCTAACAGGCATTGATAATCTTGAGTTTTTCAATACACATTCTGACATATATATTTATTTTGGACGTCCTACCTGCATAGACTGCAGGAATTTTGAACAATATTTATTGGACATATTATCAAAAAATAATATTGAAATATATTATTTTAATACAGACTATTGGAGAAACAGAGAAGGAACACAGGATATTTACTCTAAATATGGAATTGATAGCGTTCCGCAGATAATCAGTATTGATTCAGAAGGCAATATAAGCAGATACTATTATGATGAAAAAGATGGCAATTTAAAAGATAGCATTGAGCACTTTCTAGGATTGGATGATTTAAAGATGATTGGATATTTAGAATTAGTAGAATATATTTGTCTAGTTATATCTATTGGTAATTTCATTGCAATAGGGTTTGCATTGAAGAAAAAGAAACAAATATTTAAAACAATGTATTTTATTAATAATTTGGGAATTGTTGTCATATCAAATCTTATCATTTGGATGGAAGGCTGGTATGTAGATGAGAATAATCTAAGCGGCAGTACAATGAGCTTCTTTTTAAATTTTTGTAATATCGCACTCTTTATTCTGAATAATATAATGATAATTAACTGCAAGAAAACTTAAAGGTTTAGATTTAAAGGAAAATGTTATGATATGACAACATCATAACATTTTCCCTTTTAACTAGTGGCATCGTTCCGTACTTTTTTTAAGCGGCTGATGTTTTGAATTATAATGCTGGCTTTGTTCTCTGGCATATTCTAAACGTTGCTTTATGGCATATTCACGTTCCGCTTCATCAAGGGAGCTGGAAATATAGGACTTGGCTTCAGAGAACTGGTTATAATTAAATCTATCTTTATATACAGCCTGTAAATGTTCCTTTGCCTCTGAAACTATATCTGGACGGAGAACTTCCCTCTGCAATTTTAATTCAGCTTCTTCATCAAGTGTAACGTTATCTTTGATGGAAAGGAATTCTTTTGTCTGCTCGGTTATTCTTGTCTCTAACATATTTTGTAAATCTTCCTGTTTTTTACGCTTTTCCTCATATTCAGGAATCTTTGAACACAATTCCTTAAAGGCTGTTTCGTCCTTATAGTATAAAAGCAGATTTGAAAGCTCTGATTTTAATTCTTCCATATCCTCGGTTAATTCAGCAATCTCTTTTGAAAGATTCTTTAGTTTTAAAAGATTTACCTTTGATGTCGCTTTACGTTCTGCATTCAAATCGCGCAGGAAACATTTTTTAGAATGAATATCTCTTTTAATGTCGTTATATTTCTGATAATCGGGCTTAATGTCATTAATCCATTCGCCGTATTGTGCGGCTGCTTTCTGTGCCTGTCTCTGATTATAACGGTTAATAATCAGGTTCATAAAAATAAGTTCCATAGCCTTTGCTATTTTTGGAATGGAAGTTTTTACTGCTTCAGCAATCTTTTGAAGTTCCGTTTTCAGTCTGCGTAGCAGTCTGTTATCTGCCCTGATTTGGCGGTTGAGTTCACAACGTTCTGATACATTCCACTGCTTTTCCATAATGCGGGCTGTCACTCCCTCATGTATGGTTGGCTGTTCCGTGATGCCGCGTTCTTTAAAACTTCGGTGGTCAATCCGTTCATCAATGTCCTTTTCTGCAAGTATTCTGTTTGTGACATCTGCCCATGCTTCGCGCCATTTTATCAACTGTTCGTCACTGTTCCAGCGTTCGGTTATGGGGTTCTGCCTTCCGTATCTGGTACTCTTGGGATATTTTGATACGCGTTCATATCCTATTGTATCTGCTTCGGATGGCGTCATGTATACTTTTTTCCTGCCAACTTTATACTGGTATTGTTTTTCCCAGCCAAATTTCTGTGCGGATTTGAACTCGGCAGCGGTAAAGCCTTTTTCTTCCCCATTGCGTTTACAGAGGTATTCTTTTTCTGTCTTATGCTGCCATTTCCCGTTTTCGTCCAGAGGACGCACTGTTAAAATAATATGTGCGTGAGGGTTATGTCCGTCCGTATCATGTATGGCAAAATCAGCGCACATACCTTCTGATACAAAATTATCTCTGATATATCGGCGCAACAGGTCGATCCAGTCGTCTTTGGACAGCTCGATGGGGAGTGCCGCAACAAATTCGCGTGCAAGCCTGCTGTCCTTGGTCTTTTCTGCTTCTTCAACGGCGTTCCATAATTTCTCCCTGTCTGCCCATTCCGGCTGAGCCTGTGGCGGCAGAATGATTTCCTGATGGACTAAACCATGTTTTCGTGTATAGTCGTGTTGTATACCATCATAGTCATTATATAGTTTCGTGCAGCTCATGTAAGCAGCGGCAGCAACAACAGAACGACCTGTACCTCTGCTGATGACTTTTGCTTCAAGGTGGTAAATTGCCATGTCTATATACCTTTCTTGAAATTCTGTTTCACTATTGTATAAAACCAGAAGTGCATTTTGCACGTCTGATTCTGCATAATTTGTTTTAACGAAAATACAGCCAAAATAACATATAGGCTTATAAAGTCTATATGCTATCCGTTGAAGTGACGGCTGCATATCGTCCGTTCCGCCTGCGGGACAGGACAAGCCCTCTGCAAGAGCGCACGTGCCCGACCAGCGGGAGGGATACCACCGCCCGATTTATCGGGTGGTGAGTAAGTGCGCCCTTATCAGGGAGGGGGACTATGAAAGTCCCTGTAAATGTACCATTAGTTCACGCTTTAACTGCTCCATACTCATTTCCCTGACTGACGGAGCGATGCTTTCCAACAGCGCACCCTCCTGTATCAGCCTGTGTGTCCGCGCTTTCTGCTCCTTAACGCGGTTTCTCGCCTCCGCCTCCTCTACACGGTGCTTTGCCTGCAAAATCTTCTTTTCTTCCCCTGACATATTGTTCTGGCTCATAAAAGCCCCCTTTCTGCCGTTTCCGGCTAGTTGTGGTATTGGTTTTTGGTTATTGGTACTAACAGTGATACAAAATAGCAGCAAGTGATTTCTGCTTATATTTATTGTTTTTTATTAGTGCTGGTAAAGCAAAAATATAATCTTTAGCAACACTATTTTTGTACAATATTGGTGTTATTTTTAGCGTGTGACAGAATATTTCCAGCATTTTTGAAATTTGTATCACTGTTGATGGCACGTATATTTCGGTTATTTATTTTCAGTGGTACGCATACTTCAAGAACCCTGTCATAAATCCTGCGGCGGGCAAGGTCGCATGGGTTTTTGAGTTCGTCCAGCGTTAAGTTTGTGGTGACAATCAGCGGCTTTTTGCTCCTGTACCTTGTGTCAATCACATTAAAGACCTGCTCCAATGCAAACTCCGTACTGCGCTCCATGCCGAGGTCGTCAATGATTAAAAGGCTGTACTGGTTAAGGCTGTCTATATAACCGTTCCTGTCCTCCTGAAACATACCCGTAAGAGTGTTTAATATCCGCCCGAACGTTGTCATCATAACAGGTATGCACTGGTCTAAAAGAGCGTTCGCTATGCACCCGGCTAGAAATGTTTTGCCTGTACCTATGTCTCCCCACAACAACAGTCCAATCCCTTTTTCAAGCATTTCGGGGAAGTGGAGCATATACTCATACGCCTTTTCTGACTGCTGGCTATTATAGCCCATGTCTTTATCAAAGGTACATTCATACAAAGCCCTGTCGTGCAGACCTGCGGAGCGTTTGGCGGCTATGTCATTCAGAAATTCTCGCCTGATACGTCCGGCTTCTTCTTTTTCGTATGCTTCCCTTTGGCACTGGCACATAATATCAGGCATATATGTTTTCCCTAATGCAGACACACGCTTTTGTCTTGGGGTATTGCATTTTTTACAGTAGATAAGACCGTCAGATGTGTTGATATATTCATCATCATTTGGTATGGCTGATTTTGTGGTTTGGATAGGCATATTTATTTTATTATCATTCATAGGCTTTCATTTTCCCGACAGGAATAATCCCTGTATTCTCTTTCTTGATATTTCATTCTATATCCATTGTTTTTAATAGTGGACAGTTTTCTGTCCCTCCAACAGACAGTTTCCTGTCCCTCTGTGTGATAATATTCTGTCTCTCCGACAGACAGTTTTCTTTCCCTCTCCGCTGGTATTTTTACATAGATACGGCTTGGCATACCCGCACCCTGCTTTACCCGTTTTATTAAATCTGACTTTTCCAGTGCGGCGAGAGAGGTTTTTATGGTCATTTCGCTTTTATGGAGTGTTTCTGCAAGGGATTTGACAGGGTAATATAGAAAAGTGTGCCCCGACTCGTCCGTCCATTTATCTGATTTAAGGGAGAGCCTTGCCCTGTCCAGCAGGAGAGTATATAAAATCATGGTAGTTTCATTTATTCCTGCGTCCAGCAAAAATCGCGGAAAGACCATATACGGGGCAAGGCTGTTTTCATTTTTGAGGTACTCATTCATAAGCGTGTCTCCCATTTATCCATAAGGAACTGCAAATAAGTCATAACTTTTGTTTCAGACAGTTCCTACGATTTTATTCACCGAGAAAGTCCCAGTCCACATCTTTATCACTGTCCTGATTATCTGATAAGGCTGTAGTGACCGCTGATGACGCTGGTATATGGGCTTTGGTGTGTCCGATGCCTGACATCAGACCTGCAAGAAACAGCGGAAATGTTTTCTCCATAGCTTTTTCAACCGCGCCTACAATCTGCTCTATAAACTGCTCCTCACGCTGTCTTGTTTCAAAATAGGGATCGTCTATCTTGTGATAATAGTGTTCAAAATAATCACATACTGATAAGGCTATGGCATTGCTGTATGATTTAAAAGTATCTTTGTCCATTGTCTGTAGGTACTGCCACGCCTTACGCTGTAAATCCTTGTCGAGATTAAATCGTAAATTAGTGCTGCGGATATTGTTTCTCATGCCTGCTCCTTTCTGCGGAGCGCATGGTACGCCAGAAATTCGTACCCTTTTGCCGTCGCACAAATGTCATCAATGATTGTCACACGCTCTTTGTCATAATTACCAAAATGTTTCAGCAGACAGCCGCCCCCGCCAACTACATATAAGCGCATAAGGTCGGGATTGTATTCATAGCGGCGCAGGGTGGCGAAAATATTGCTTACATACTCTGTAGCGGTTCTTTCAATACATTCAAGATAAGCGCTGCCGATATCCGCCGTGCCGGAACGCAGGATCTGTTCAATAATGGAATCCTCAATCTTAACGCCGAAACTGTCAAGGACTGCGTTTCTTGCCGCAATCATGCACTGGTTGACGCCACATTTTTCTGTATAACTGCGGTTCTCAACAGGCTTTTTGCTGCTGATATACAGAATATTCATAGTCCCGTTTCCTATGTCTGCAAGTAAGTTCGTGCCTTTAAAGTCCGCAAGATGTTCGACAACCGCCGGATAACCCTGTGGGTAGATGCTGCACCCGACAACATTAATATGGTAATCTGTTCCATTGAAACGAAAATCCATGCATGGGCTTTTCATAAGATATGCCCTGAAATCCTCCCTCTGCCTGCGCACCCATGTGAGGGGAAGCCCTGCGGCAAGGTGTACATCTGCCTGTGTAAGCTGTTCCCTGTGAAGCTCCCTTGCAATGCCCATCATGGTCAGCAGGTAATAATCCTCGTCCATACATTTGTCTGACACAAACTCTTTGTGTCCGTCTCCGATCCGATAATATCTGCCGTTGTACTCTAAAATATTACCTGTGAAAATCGGTTCGGTGTCATAGGCTGTAATGCCAGTGGGTGTGACTGTGTTTGCGGTCTTGATGTTGCCATAGCCGTGGTCTATGGCAACGATTTTGATGCTGTTAAGTTCTTTCATGTGTTCATTTCTCCCGATAATTTATTTTCACGATATTAGTACCTGACTTTTCAATCTGGTACTGTTTCCGTGTAAAATTAGTCTAACGGAAATTGGGCGATGATACATTGAGCATGGATTGACTGTGAATTGACTAAAAATGAAAATTGGTTATAAACAGAGCAAAAAAAGAACAGCATAAATCAAGTGTGCATTTTGCACGTCTGATTTTGCTGTCATGTAGAAAAAATAAACAACATTTTGTCGCTATGATGAAACTAATATTCTTAAAGTGATTGAGGTGGGCGACATTTTGTCGCCCACCTTAAAAATAATTGTTTTGTACGTCTGTGTCATTTTAATTGCTGTTTTATCAAAAGACTGCCCCCTATGCCTAATCCTGCCGCTGTGTACTGCTGTAATATTTCTTCTTGTTTTAATTCTATAAGCTGCGGATCGTCAGACCACAACTGTTCATAAATTGACAATGCTTTTTGCAGGTGTTCCCCTGCTTTGTCCAGTCTGCCGCAGGCGAGGTTAATGTTTCCCATCGCTTCCTGTATGGCGGCATAGTCACTCGACAGCTCGGAGCTATACTCTTTTACAGTCTTTGCACACCTGCGGAGGGCGGAAAGCCCGCACTCTGATTCACCCATGTCATGCAGCAGGACGGCATAGTTGCATATTTGCGCTATGCTCTGGTTCATGTAGATAAGCCCATATTTCTCTAATATTGAAATGCCCTGTTCCATATGATATGCTGCGAGGTCGTTTTTATTTGCTTTATGGTACAGTGCACCCATATTTGCATTGAGGTTAGACGCTAACAGGGCATTGTCAGCGTTTATTTCCGTCAGAAGTTCAAGTGCCTGCTGTTCAAGTTTTATGGCTTTTGAAGTCTGGTCTGCCATAGCCGCCTTATAATCCAACAAGAGAGCCCTGTCTCTAGCTGTTCCGACAGTGCTGTCTTTTAACAGTTTTTCAATCACATCAATCACTTTTTTCATGCCATCTTCAAAGTGGTACTTGTCCATATATGCAAAGGCATCTTCCAGAAAGCGCAGATAAAATTCCTTATCGTCAACATCAATCAAATCATTTATGTTTAGGGTGGTGGAAAACAGCAGCTTATAATATGGCACATCTATTCCATGATAACAGAATACCTCTTTTTGCAGATAGCCAAGCATGGTATGGCAGTTCGTGACGGACGGCTTCGTATCCGTTATGGCAATCTCCTGTAACATTGGGTGCAGTGTTATCATGCGCCCGCTCTTTGGCTGTATAAATCCCATTTCCACTAAATCATTTATGTTGTTCATGTCATGCTGCTTTAACCATGCTGCAAACAATTTTGACGGGATTCCCGACAATGGGATAAGCGACAGGCAGCGCATGATTTCGGTCTGCATTTCATCGAGATTGTACAGCGAGAACAGTGTATGGATATGGTCATAATAAGTTGCTTTGCGGCTCTCCCCGTCCTTTGTGATGCCGATTTTGTCGGTTGCCGACATTCCTGCCTTTTCTTCCTCCAGCTTTTTAAGAAGTTCTTCCGGCTCTAATATACCTGTCTGTAACAGCCGCGCGGACAGTTCCACGGCTAAGGTATGGAAATGTACAGTTTCTATTATCTGCTCCATGAGCATCTTGTAGTTTGGCGCTTCTGTATAATAATTTCCGACAAGTTCTAAAAGAATATTCCTGTCGCTGATTTCCTCAAGCAGCATACAGAGGCTGCTTTCTATCCTGCTGCGGGTGGTAAATAGCAGACGGCACTTATATTTGAGCATGACGGATAAAAATGCGTCCTTTGTGGCTGTTGTATTAAAGTTGTCGATAATGATCAACGTATCCTCTTTTAAAGACCGTAAAAAACGGTTATGCTTTCTGAAACGCTCATCGTCAGTATCTTCCGGCAGGTCATCAGAAAAATCCATACTGGTAACATCATGCATTAAATCGCCGCTGTATATAATATAAAGGATATTGGTGTATTCTTTCTTATACAGTTTTGCGTATGCCTTTGCAAGCTCGCTTTTCCCAATCCCTGCGATACCATGTAAAAATACCTTTCCCTCGTCGGTCAGTAATTTATGCAGTGCGTCAAGTTCGCTGTCACGTCCACAGAAATAACGGCATGGTTTCGGCACTTCATTCTCGTATATATAATCTGCCACCATCGGAGAAAAGTTTCCGGCGGTAAGCAGTTCTTTTGTCTTGGTGTCCCTTTTTACAAAATTCCGCTCCATACCGAATAACAACAGGTCTGTAAGATATTCTGCCTGTGCTTTTTCTGTTTTACACGGGTATGCTTTGTTCAGTTTCTGCCGCTGCATTTCCGATATCGAATTATCCTGCACAAGTAAATCATGTATTTGGGTTATCACAAACCCTGTATCATAAAACAGCGGAAGTATATTTTCCTCAAAATTCTTTACAAAATCATTCCTGCCCTTTTTATCAGAAATATAATATCCCGTTATCTTCGGGCTTACTTTTGCCTGACCGTTTATCCATCGGCAGACAAGCCCGTTATCCAGCACAAAATTATCAGTATCGCCGTTTTGGAAATAATCATCAAACAGCATATACAGAAAATCAATCTGGCTTATCCCAATGCCATTCCTGTATGGCATATCCTCACTGATATAGCGGCGCATGATACCCATAACGGAACAAAAATCAAGGCGCTCCATAGTTTTAAAACTCCTTCCCCATTTTTTAGTCAATCAACAGTCAGTTTGCGCTCAATGTGGTTCTGACTGCTTTCTTTTAGACTGAAATTGATATTTCAATATCACGGAAGTTGGTACTGCTAAAGAATGAGTATAGCACAAACCATTTCCCAATAAAAGAGAATTGGAGGAGATATATGGAAAAATCAAACGGCACTGTAAAATCAGGCTATTTTGAGTACGGCAATGTAAGGATAATCATATCGGAACATTTTCCCGATGAAGGAAAGTCATTGGAAAACCTTATGGAAAACCTGATAATCCACGAAGCAAAACAGCATGAGAAACAAAGGGCTTCATAATCCTAAAAGCAGGCATTGTAAATCTGTAAAAAGAACCGTTGAGGAACACCCACGAAAATGATATACTTGTTTTAATCGTTAATACGATTTGCAGGTATTGTAAGCGTGGGTTGTTTCATGAAAGGAGATTATATGAAACAGCCAAATATCAATACAGCAATTTATATGAGGTTAAGCCGTGATGATGAGAATTACGGCGACAGCGTGAGCATTGAAACGCAGAGAACCATTCTGACACAGTTTGCAAGGGAAAATGGATTCCATATAGTTGACGAGTACGTGGATGACGGATGGAGTGGGACAAATTTCGAGCGTCCCTCGTTTCAGAAAATGATGGACGATATTGAATCCGGCAGAGTCAACTGTATTATCACAAAGGATTTATCCCGTTTCGGCAGGGAACACGTTATGATGGACTATTATCTGGAATATTATTTTCCTGAGAAGAAAGTCCGCTACATTGCAGTTTCCGACGGTGAGGACACAGAAAAGGGATTGAGCGACTTTGTTCCGTTTAAAAATCTGTTCAATGAATGGTTTGCCAAAGACACCAGCCGCAAAATAAAGACCTCCATGAATGCCAAATTCCGCGCAGGCGAACATACCTGTGCATATGCCCCGATAGGCTACAAAAAGAACCCTGATATAAAAAACAAACTGATGATTGACGAGGAAACAAGATGGATTGTGGAAAAGATTTTTGAGCTTGCTCTCCTTGGAAACGGTGCTTCAAAAATCATGAAGCTCCTTATTGCGGATAGAGTCCCTACGCCCAGCTACCTGAACTATAAAAGGTTTGGCACGTTTTCAAACATCTATGCCGATGCGCCGGAAGAAAAGGCATGGGAGTGGAATGTCGGTCAGGTAAAGAGTATTTTAAAAGACGAAACCTATATTGGCAATTCCGTCCATTACAGGGAAACAAAAGCATCTTTTAAAAGCAAACGCCGCGTGTACAGGGACAAAAGCGAGTGGCTGACGGTTGAGGGGACGCATGAACCAATCATATCAAAATCAGATTTCGACAATGTGCAGGGACAGCTGGCATCAAGGCGCAGGGAGAAAAAGGACTTTACGACACAGGTATTCGCAGGGCTGCTAAAATGTTCCGGCTGCGGGTGGGCGCTGAGTTACGCTACCCATAAACGGAAAAATGGAACATACGGCTATTATAAATGCGGCAAATACAGCATGTACGGGAAAGGATACTGCACCAACCACCATATACATTATGACACTCTCTATGCATACGTACTGTCAAGGCTGCAGTACTGGTCAAAGCAGGCTCATACGGACGAAGAAAAACTACTGAAGAAACTGCTGAACGCGGGCGACAGGGAATCCTGTGCTATCCGTAAAAAGCAGGAAAATGACCTGAAACGCGCGGAAAAACGCAGGACAGAATTAGATAGTTTATTCACAAGACTGTATGAAGACTGGGTAGCAGGACGCATCACAGAATATAATTTCAATATGCTTTCTGCAAAATATCAGGACGAACAGACACGGCTTGACGGACAGATAAACGGATTAAAAGCTAAACTGAACGAAATAAAGCAGACTTCCACTGATGCGGAAAAATGGATTTCTTTTATCAGGGAAACTGCTTATCCTACAGAACTGACAGCCCCACTCCTAAACACGCTAATTGAAAAGATAGTAGTCCATGATGCGGTCAAAATGGAAGATGGCACAAAGGAACAGAAAATTGAGATATACTACCGCTTTATCGGAAAAATCGAGTGATGCATCAAATTTTTTATTAACAGTATCTTTAAGTGTGTGAAACAGACGTTGACTATTCAGACCTTCGGGAATACAACTCTGCGCTTGCCAAAATCGGGAACACCTTAAACCAGATTGCAAAGCGCATGAATGCCACAGGTAACATATATAAAGCCGATGTAAAAGAAGTAAAGGAGCTGATGCAAAAGGTATGGCATACACAAAGATCCATGCTATCACGGCAACCGTCAATAAAGCAGTAGACTACATCTGCAACCCTGCCAAAACTGATGAGGGCATACTGATTTCTTCCTATGGGTGCAGCCCCGAAACCGCCGCATATGATTTCAAATTTGCGCTGTCAAAAACCAGCCAGTCCGATCCAAACAAAGCCTATCACCTGATACAGTCTTTTCTTCCCGGTGAGGTTTCTTATAAGGAAGCCCACCAGATAGGCGTGGAGCTTGCCGACAAACTTTTAGAGGGAAAATACTCTTATGTTGTCACTACCCACATTGACAAAGGACACGTCCACAACCACATCATTTTTTGCGCCGCTGATAACGTCAACCATGAGAAATATCATGACTGCAAAAAGACCTATTACAACATCCGCAGCCTGAGCGATGACCTCTGCCGGGAGCATGAACTTTCCATCATCACTCCGGGAGAAAAACGGGGCAAAACTTACAAGGAATGGCAAGCTAACAAAAACGGTTCTGCATGGAAAGAACAGTTAAAAGCCGACATTGACGAATCCATAAAAAACGCCGCAACTTATGAGGACTGCATTGAGCTGATCCGGGCGAAAGGCTACGAAGTCAAGGGCGAGAACTTCGGGGAAAAAGCGCATAAATTTATCTCATTCCGTCCTCTGGACAGGGAGCGTTTTGTCCGTGGCAGCGCAAAGTCTTTAGGTGCAGAGTACACCAAAGAACAAATCAAGGAGCGCATTGAAAAAAAGGCGCTTGTAAAGGATAAAAAGCGTGTACCGTTCCCTGCCAGAAAGAAACCCATTGTCAAAGATTATTCGAGGAAAAACCTTATTGACACCACCGAGGATAAGTTTGCAAACAGTCCTGGTTTAAAACATTGGGCTGACATTCAAAATCTCAAAATTGCTGCCGCAAGTTACAGTCAGGCAGGCTCTATTGCAGAGCTTGAAAAGCAGATCGCCGCCAAGTCCACACTGGCAAAAACAGCCCGTGGGAGCCTTGTTGAAACCGAGCGTCAGCTAAAGGATTTAGGGCAGGTTTTAAAGTATGCGGAACAGTACAAAGCCAACCGTATCTATCATGTGCGCTACAAAAAATCCAAGGATAAAGATGCCTACCTGCGCCGCCATGAAACAGAGCTTATCCTCCATGACGGTGCGGAAAATATGCTGAAACGCTTTGGCATTAACTTAAAAACCCTTGATGTAGAAAAACTCCGTAGCGATTACAATGCCCTCTATGCAAAAAAGCAGGCTTTACAGAAAACCTATAAATCTGCCGAGAAAGAAACCGCTGACCTTAGCCGTAAACTGGATAATCTCAACCAATATCTTGACCGTAATCCAGAACAGCAGATAGCAGACAATAAACTTGATAAACACACACAATCCCTCTAAATTCGACATTAAAAAAGGTGTATCGTTTAGAAGCTCTCACTTCGTCACGATACACCTTTTACTGTGCGGCAGTCCGTCGGTACTTTTCCTTGTACGCTTTTGTGCATTCCCATGCCCTTTTACCATAATACTCTCCATTTGCATATCAAAACTATTGACGGATTCCCATGTCGGTCAATAGCTTTTACATTCCTGTTTCTTCTCACATATTGAAAGGCATACTGCAATCGAACATTGATGCTGAAACGCAGTATGCCCTCCAACATATAAACTATTCTTTTATTGTCTTTAATCGCATCAATCCATTACCAGAAATTCTTAGATGTTCTCACCTTTATGCCCTCGCATCAAAGCCGCCCTGCACTTCCATACTAGCAACGCTAGCATTTATCTCCTGTCTTGCTGCCCGGAACGCATCATAGTAAGCAGCCTTCAAAGCCCCATGTACTTCCGTCTCTGCTTTCGATTCCTTCTCATGCCAGCCTACGCCTGCAGTATAGGTCAGTATCTCGTCACCGTTTCCGTCATACACATGGATGGCGGAACCCGTACCTTCTGACTGGAACTCGGCTTCATACGGCTCGCCAAACAGGATGCACAGCCACCGCCTATCTGCTTCCCTTATTTCCTTCATATCAGCCATGTTTTGATTGAGTTTCCCCATCAGCGCAGACCTGTCCGGCGCAACTTTTGCTACCTCGCTTTTTCGTAGGGCGAGGAACTTATTTCCCATATAGACGTTCTGCGCCGCATCCTGTTATCTTATCCCGTAGGGAATCAGGCAGCTTCCAGTCTTTCTTAGATGATGTCTTTCCTGACTTTTGGATGCTTGCCTGTTGGCTTTTTGCTATCCCTGTAATATCCATTTTAATTTCCTCCTATCCGGTTGGAAACCGGACATCTATGAACACAACACACCTAAAAGTGATTTGTACCTTTCCGTTTCATTTTTTATATCTTCGGCGGTAACACCGTAATATAGATATATCTTCTTATACAGTCTCCTTAACTGTTTCATGATTTTCTTCTCCCCACTAAATGAACCATCAAGCACCTGCCAGACAGTTTCCACCCCTATCTGCATCATGCAATTCTTAGGACACCTAATCTCATATATGTGGAAATCTAATGGGAAGATGTCATCTGCAATTTCCGCTGCCATCTTCTCCTGCTCCTGAATCTGCCCCCAAAATGCTTTTAGAGCTTTCACATCTTCCCCTACGGGTGGCTTCAAATCCATCAGTTCACCAAGTAAATCCGGGCGGTGGCGCATTACAAGAGATGCCTTTAAGCACTTTCTCTGTTCCTGATAATTAAAAGACTGCTGCGAAACCTCCACCGCACCGTATTCCCGTTTTAGCAGTTCCACGACTTCCTCCAGTGTATGGGGATTGGCAGTAATCTGCTTTTTTAGTCTGTTCCTTTTCAATTTACGGAAATAATTCTGTATGCGTGTTGTAAGCTTTACCCTGCCGCCTTTTCCTGCAATAAAAATACTTGTAGGCCCATCTGCGCTGCCTATAATGGATACACTGCCTGCACCCTTTCCCATATCTACATCTCCCATTCTAAGATAAAATCACTGCTCCCCAATTCCCCAATCTGCCGGAACGCCGGGGATGCCTTCCCTATCCGTCCTCTGTGGCTTATCGGGGATATACGTTCACGGAATTTTTGAAATCCAGTTGATTATTCAAATATCGCTATTTATGCTTTCCTGTCAAAAGACGGCTTCTCCTCCAGATAATCCGGCAATGCTTCCAGTTCTGCCCCTTGGCCGTTCTTTAGGGAGCGGTACTCATTAAAGTAGATTCCGTAAAATTCCCTTTCTTTTTCCCGCTCAGCTGGAGTCCTCTCACAAACCCACCTGTGTCCCGGACCGAGATATGTCAGCACCTTTGTACCCTGGTAATAAATATCTGCGCCATATCCCCCGCTTGTCAGGATTGGACAGGTCAGCGTTCCGCCTCCGGCCAGCATAAACTTCTTTTCCGCAAGATCATCCGTCCTCCCGTCCGCCGCCTCCAAAAAATCAAGCAGCGTCAGTTCCCCGCTCCCGTGGCATTTCGGATTGCCGCCCTGCCCCTTCAGCGCATTTTCAGCCTGCCGGTACAATGCTTTCCTGTCGGGCGACACGTCAGACATATACTCTGCACATAGTTCCGTCCTCCGCCTATGGATATATTCCAATTCTGCCTTGTTTGTAGTATTCGCAGCCTTCCGTGCCAGTTCCTTAATCTCGTCAGTAAACTCCGCCTTTGATTTACTCCTTTTCCCGGAACTTGGAATTATAGACCAGTCAGGCCCTCCGCCGCTTAGTGACATATGGTATTTTGTATTGGCAGAATTTACTGTACTTGAAACCGAAATTCCCATGAGTCCACCTCACAATTTATTTTTATACAGCAATCCCTCTCTCATTCAGAGCCACCCCTGCACCCTCGCAGTCCGCAGAGGCAAAGTTTTATGCGCCTCTGCGGAATAAGGTGTAAAGATTATATCTGTATATCCAATTATACCTTTTTACTAATGCCAAACATACTATTCAGCATGGATAGCACTTTCTCCATGCCGCCCTCTTTAGAACCGGAAGTCTTGTAAGCATCCTTCCATTCCTGCGCCAGCCTTTTCATTTTCTGCCCGGTTGTCTCCGGGGCATCCTCATCTGTCCCCTGCAGCTTTTTACCGGAAAGCCCTTTCCCTCCTTCAGTTCTAAGCCTCTTAAACTCGCCCTCTATCATTTCTTTGGTATCCGCTCTGTCCGCCATCTTCTGGAACGCCCGGTCAAGCCCGCTTAATTCTTCTTCCATTGTCATTTTACGGAAACCCGTCTCTGAATTTTCATCCTCCACATAACGCTCCCTTGTGCCGTTCTGATAACCCTGCACAATCTCGTCATAAAGGTTCCCGTAAGCCCTGACGGAATTCTCCATCTGGTCTGCAATGCCGTATGTGCTGCCTGCCCTCTGCCCTTGCAGCTTTTCCACTTCCCCGGCCAGTTCGCCACCATAGGCGTTTGCAAACAATGCACTTGCCGCCTGTTTTGCCTGCTTTATAACGCTCTCCTTATTCCCTTTTGCAACAATCCTGCCGGATATACCTTTTTCGCGGGTCTGTTTCCGGTAGCTCTCAATGCCCTCCTGCGAAATAGAAACCTTCACCGCATTGTCCGCCTTCGGTTGCGGCGCATCCTTTTCCTTCTCCTGCGGACTTGCCACTCTGCTGTTCTGATACCAGCCATTCACTGCACTAGCCTGGCTTGTATATCCCTCTACGTTTACTGACATATCAAATCCTCCATTTCCAAATTTATGCCCTGAAATCCACACCGCCGAGCGTCCCGTCGAGCTGGTCTAAAATACTGGTGTCAAAAGCGTCCCCCGGCTTCCATCCCGGATTGTTCTCCCTTACTAATTTTTCCATCCTTGTGGCATAATCCCCTGCCATACGTTGTAATGTCCATGCGGCAGAATTACGCTGTTCGGAAGGAATTGTGTTCAAATACTTGTTGATTACATCCGGTTTCTTACTGCCGTCCGGCTTGCCCCATCCATTAGTGGCAATAAAATCCTGCTTCACTACCTTCGCCAGTTCCGCCTTTACTTCATCCGAAACAGATACAATTTTTTTCCAGTTTCCGTTTGTCCCTTTGATACATCTGTCAGCTTCTTCCTTTGAATGGAATGGCACACCATCTTCGTTATAATACTGATTGCTGTGCCTGTACTTTACTCCACCGCTGATAGCAGCACCCATCTGGCTAGATGTACTTGTTTTATTTCCATTCTTCTGCGAAAGCAGCCTGTTCATCAGGGAATATCCCGAAAACCATTTTATATTGTTACTGCTGATATTCATATCGTGACCTCCTTCACCAATAAGCCTGCCTCTCTATATTTTCAAATCCAGATTTGCGCCAACCTGCGGCTGATCTTTCACAGTGGTTTTGCCCGCACCATCTTCCTGTCCAGCTTCGATAATTGTTTTCATATCTGTGTCATTCAGATAAATCGTGCCATCTTTGGAAGCAGACATTTTTTCTTCTAAAAGCTGCTCTGCTTTATTCGGAGTTGCTGTTCCATCTTCCTGTCCAGTCCGCTTTTCTTCCAGTTTTTCCTGAAACTCTTTCTGTTTTTCTGCCGATTTTTCTCTTGTTTTTTCAATATGTTTTTCAATATTCTCCCGCGATTTCTCACTAAGTTTTTTATAGAAGGTATTATCATGCTCATAATAGGCGATATGTGAGTAATTTCCATTTTCATCCACATACCAATGGCTAAATTTTGTTTTAGATCCCTTGGCTTTCATATACCCATCTACAAATTTCTGTGCATTTTCAATATCCTTCAACCGCTGTGTATATTCCTTTGCCTTCTCCGGGTCATTCTGCATCTTCTCCAGCAATTTAGGGTTTACAGCCAGTGTATTGACTTTGTTATCTCTGGCCATTGACAGGCCGCTCCCAACCTCAAGCGTCATATACGGAACCTGCTTTTGCAATTTGCTTAAATAATCTGATGTGCTTTCCGTATTGTTAGTTTTAACCGGTTCCGATGTCTTCTCTGCCCTTTTCTTTGTGTTGTCCGCCATGCCCTGTGCCGCATAGCTGCTGTAATTGCTTGTAATCTCCATTGCCATAATTTTGTCCTCCTTGATATAAAATTTATTTGAAATCCATTTCGTTTCCATGCTACGCCTATAACAATTTAAGCAGTTCCATATACCAGCTATCCCTTATGCCTTCATAGGGAATCTGTACTGTACTGTCTTTTGAACCTCTTTCATATATACAAGTTTCCGCTGCGCCAGCTAAACCCGGCAGTTTATAAAATCCGCCAAAAACAATCCATATTTCTCCGTCTGCATCATTTTCTTCTAAAAAATTCTCAAAGGCATCTCGCTCAACATAAACATACCTGTCATCATATGAAATTATTTCTCTAAGTTTCTCAGTATCGTAAGAAACTATTCCGGGTTCTCCGTCATAATTTCCAACCATGATATCTTTACTTTCATTGCACCGTGCATAGGAATGGGTATGTACCGCCAGCAGCATAACCACAATTATCAGAGAAGCTATGGCTGCCATGCCCGCACACATCTTTTTCCGGTATGGGCGGAAACCTGCAATTTCGCCCATCCGCCTTTTCATGTCTGCAAATTCCTTTTCCCCCGCATAGGTGACGGCGGGCGGCGTTCCCTCCGTCCCGGACCGCAGCAGTTTCAGGGTTTTCAGCAGCACCAGCCCATATTCATGCGCCGGCCTCCCGCTACTCTGTATACACACCCTGTCGCAGATGTCCTCCAAATCCGCCCGGAACTTTTTCTGGAAAATTGTCAGGAACGGGTTCACCCATAGAAGGCACCGCAGGATATCCCATGCCAGCCCGAACCATAAATGCCCTAAACGGATATGTGTCCGCTCATGCTGAATGACAGCCTTTAATTCATCTCTGCTGTAGCTCTCCAGCATTACCTTTGGGATAATGATCTTCGGTGCAAACAGCCCCACGGTAAACGGCGTGACATTCATGTCCGTAACGCTGACCACGGTATTATCCAGGGAAACCCTTTCCATCCCGGCAACCGACTTCCGGAGGTGCAGCCGTTTCCCGAATATGCAAATGGCAGCTACGAAAATGCCCGCCATATAAATACGGTCAGCCCACAGGCAGGTCATAGTTCCATGCGTTACCCGCCATGTCATTCTCAGCACAGCTTCATTTTCATAGAACAGCTTCAGCCTTCCAAGAAACGGGACGAGCAGGAAGGATGACCATAACAGCCCCCTCAAGAAAGTCCGTTCCGAAAAAAATGCCTTCCGCAGCAGCATAACAAGCCCGATCAGCAGAAACGAAAAGGCCGCACACCGCACAAACTGTGTGGTGTAATACGCTGCGCAGAAATCCATGAAATTGCCAATCCGTGACCAGTCAGGCATGGCTCCCGCCCTCTTTATCTGCGGATTCCGTCCCCCGGTCCCTGCTCTTCTCCAGAATATCCTCCAGTTCCTTAATCTGTTCATCCGTCAGGGCAAAGCTCTGCAAAAGCGCCGCCATCGCATTTGTCCCATTGCCGGAAAAGTAGCTGTCCACAAACTTCCTGCTTTTCTCCTTCACGCATTCCTCCCTTGTCTTCTGCACATAATAGTGGTAAACCCTTGAATCATGCTCATCCACCGTGTAGCCAAGGACATCCTTCTGGTTCAGGCGGTTCATCAGCACCCGCACCATCCTCATCGACATATCCACATTCCCCTGCATCCTCTTGTAGACCTCGGAGGATGTCAAAGGCTCCCCGCACGCCCACAGGACTTCCATAATCTGCCATTCACTCGGTGTAATCTCTTCCTTTGCCATACCGTTTCCTTCCTTTCGTTTTATTTCGTCACTTTATATATCGGTCAATTATCGTTAATTGTTAAGAGCTGTTGACGCTTTTATGTGATATAGGTATGGATAGAGGACAGATTATAGTTAAGCACTTCCCCTCTTTCCAAGTAATTTCCGGCCTGCCTGCAGAAATAACAGACCGCCGCATATAGAGAATAAGTCCACAGCGGCGGTCACTACTCGGTTACTTTGGTTTCAATTTTGCTTCTACCAACTCCTTATGGTAAAAATAATTTATATGTTTTATTGAATGTTCAGCGCAATATTCTTCAATCTCAACGGAAAGATTGTTCCAGAACCCCATGTTCCCTTTTACATATATTTCATCATATAATTCCACTAATTGTGGGTAGGCATTTTTTATGTAGCTGAGGATATCCTGTTTATAACTCCCACGCAGGTTCAGATTTTCAAACCAGTATTCATCCACGAATCTGTGTGTTTTTACTATTATTTCCTTATAATCCGTTATGCCCGGAAAAATAGGAGACATAAACAAAACAGTGTATATGCCATTTTGATGCAGTATTTCCAGTGTTTCCAGCCGTTTCATGATGCTGCTGGCATGATCCATATCATTTTTAAACTGCTCATCCAATGTATTGACTGATACCGAGACTTTCAAATTATTACACTGTTTCAATAAATCAATATCCCTCAAAATCAGATGGGATTTTGTTGAAATATTCAGTTCGCAATTTATGGAAATTAGCTGCTCCAGTATCTTCCGTGTATTACGGTACTTTTCCTCAAATGGATTGTAGCAGTCCGTCACAGATGACAGGAAAACAGACTTCCCCTGCAGTTTCCTTTTGCTTATCGGCTTGTCGCACCGCTTAATGTCAATAAAACTCCCCCATGCCTCACTATGATTCGTAAACCGCTTCATAAAACAGGCATAACAGTACCTGCACCCATGAGGGCAGCCTACATAAGGGTTTATCACATAATCGCTTGCTGGAAGATTTGATTTTGTAACCAGATCTTTTACTGCTACTTCTTTTTCTACCATGTTCATAAGATAGTCCCTCCGTGGAACATACAGGCATATACCTTTTTCTGCCTGCAATATATCCGTTCCTCTCCTGAAAAACATTCAAAATCACCCTGCACCTGGCACTGGTACATATAATCGCCTTTCTGATAGAATTCCGGCCCTCGGAACGGCATGGAAACCGACACATGGGAAAGCGCTTCTTTCAAAAATATAATATCAAAATTCTCATCCAGGCTCTCCCCGTAATAATTCATAGCCCACACTGCATGATTCCTTATCCAGACACGTTCCCCGCCTATGAATTTCTGCCCGCCAAGGTAAGTATCCATATACAGGTAATCACCATCTTCATAACGGAAATCGTGGGAACCAGGCTGTGACGGCATGATTTCATTTTCACCCGTGATATATGTGTTATTTTTTGCCCTGACCAAAAAAATCCTGATATCCTGCATAGGATATTTCTGTTCACAAAAAAGACTGATTGTACAGATATCATTTTCCTTCACAAGCCTGTCTATGGAAACTTTAAAAATCTCACTAAGCTGTATAAGGTTCTGAATATCCGGAAAAGACTGTCCATTCTCCCATTTTGTTATAGACTGTCTTGATATATCCAGCCTGTTAGCAAGTTCTTCCTGTGACAGTTTCATATTTGTTCTTAGTAATTGCAATTTTTCTTTAAATTCCATTCTGACATCCTCCAGACATTCATTATACTTTAGCGTTTTTCCATAATCAATCCACCTATGCGTTCCAATCCGGCAACTGTTGGTTGCTTTCCAAAAAACACTTCTTCACTCTCTCTAAATTGAAAGGGGCGAATGCCC
>ERZ808041.614-NODE-614-length-23995-cov-5.051133_pt1 | contig 23995 bp, 20 predicted proteins | sample MGYA00380192_ERZ808041 | MGnify/ENA primary metagenome ERZ808041 (study PRJEB31490, sample SAMN06133412) | mouse gut metagenome | isolation source: Z1_1 | host: mice | place: China: Chengdu | collected 2015-05 ...
AGCTTAGCACTGCTGCGCACTCCAAAGAGTGCAAACGTTCCCCGCAGCAATTCATTCCGGCCGGATTCCCCCTCCACAACCAACTTCCCACGGGGACGGAAGACTCAGTCATCCCCCTCACCACACCGGACATGGTCCGTTCCGGACGCGTCCTCCAACCTCAGTTAAATCTCCAATTAGTCCTCAGAGTCCCAAACCCGGCGGATATTTTAGCAGTTGACATACGGCTTTTCGACTGTTATAGTAACAATTGAACCAAATGGAAGGTATAGAACCAGACGTTAACAACTTGTCCGTATAGGATGCGGTCGCACTACGATAATATACCGAGCGTGGGTTGAAACAATGTTAAAGAGATGGGAGATGAAAGGATGAAGATGTATTCTTGCAGATAATGAATTAAATAATCAGCATGCAGATTGTGCGGATAAGCATCATGCGGATACGGCTGCTTCTGTCTGAACGGCGGGAAGCGTATTTGCTGTTTGCAGTGCGGTTTTCATGCGATGCAAGAATATATATCCTTTTATCTTTGAATATATTAAAGTACATTTTCCGTCGGATTAAATTCCGGGATATGTGCTGTCCGCTGTCTGGGCCGCAAAGGGCCTGACGGATACCGGCCCGGCCGGCTTTCGGAACCGATATACAGGATGCAGGAATATTCTTGCATCCTTTTTGTTTAACAGAAAAGAACTCTGTTAACAGGTCAGCGTTTCACAGGAAGGTATGTCCTGTGGTATAGCGGTTATTCGAAAGGGAGGATGGAAGAATGGCACAAATACAGGTAAATCATTTGACATTTTATTATGAAGGCAGTTATGAAGAGATTTTTAATGATGTTTCTTTTTCAGTCGATACGGACTGGAAGCTGGGGTTTATCGGCAGGAACGGGAGAGGGAAAACTACATTTTTAAATCTCCTGATGGGAAAATATGAATACCGCGGTACGATATCGGCTCCGGTGGAATTTGAATATTTTCCTTTTGCCGTCCGGGATAAGAGCAGACCAGCGATCGATATCGTGGAAGAGCTTTATCCGGACTATGAGCTGTGGAAGCTGCTCAGGGAGATGAATCTGATGGAAATGGATGCGGAGGCTCTTTACCGCCCCTTTGAAACGCTCAGCAGCGGTGAGAGAACCAAGGTGATGCTGGCCGTTTTATTCCTGAAGGAACACAGTTTTCTGCTGATAGATGAACCAACCAACCATCTTGATACGGAGGCAAGGAGAGCGGTCAGCCGTTATTTGAATAGAAAGAAGGGATTTATCCTGGTATCCCACGACAGAGTGTTTATGGATGAGTGCATTGATCATGTGTTATCCCTGAATAAGAATACGATAGAGGTGGTACAGGGAAATTTTACAAGCTGGTGGGATAATAAACAAAGAAGAGATGAGTTTGAAGCCATGGAGAATGAAAAGCTGAAGAAGGAAATCGGCAGGCTGAAAGAGGCGGCCAGACAAGCGGAGCGCTGGTCCGACGCGGTGGAAAAGACGAAAAGAGGCACGAGAACGGGAGGGCTGAGACCCGACCGCGGCTATATCGGACATAAGGCCGCAAAGATGATGAAACGTTCCAAATCAGCGGAAAACAGGATGGAAAAGGCAGCTTCTGATAAAGAAAAGCTGCTGAAGGATGTGGAGACAGCGGAGAGCCTTAAGATTATCCCCCTTCGTCACCATAAGCAGCTTCTTGTGGCAATGGAGGATGTCACACTGGGGTATCCTCCAAAGAATCTTCCGGTCTGCAAACATTTGTCCCTGGAAATAAAAGCGGGAGACCGGGCGGTTCTGGACGGAAGAAACGGTTCAGGAAAGTCATCGGTCATTAAAGCGATTCTGGGCACGGAGGATGCTCCCGGCATTCTGTCCGGAAAGATGGAGACTGCGTCCGGACTGATTATTTCCTATGTCTCCCAGGATACCTCCTGGCTCTTTGGCAGTATTGATGAATTTACCGGCAAAAATGGATTGGACGACACGCTGTTTCGGGCTATCCTCAGAAAACTCGACTTTTCAAGGGAACATTTTTCTAAGGAAATGCAGTATTACAGCGAGGGGCAGAAAAAGAAGGTTCTGCTTGCTAAAAGCCTTTGTGAACAGGCCCATCTTTATATATGGGATGAACCGCTGAATTTTATTGATGTCTTTTCCAGGATGCAGATAGAGGAGTTGATTTTGGCGCATAGACTGACTATGATATTTGTCGAGCATGACAGGGCATTTGCAGCGAAGGTTGCAACAAAACGGATCAGTTTGTATAATAGCTGATAGAATGTTACTGGTAACAGTTCAGCCACGATTTATTCCGCGAGGTGTTTTCGCTTTTTTATGCCCTAAAATAAAGATAAGAGAGGTAACCAGACATGACAGAGAGGAAGAATCTTTTTTACGTTCTCAGCCTTCTGGGATTTATTATTTCATTTATTTTGATACTGAAGACCAATGGTGAAACATTCCGGTCATTCTTTTATTACGGACACGATTATTTTATGGACTTTTTCAACCACATCTGGTACGTCCGGGACAGGGCTCATGTTTATGACAGCAGCATCTATGCCAGCTTTCCGCCGCTTGCCTATGTACTCTACTACTTTCTGGGTAAATTCATTCCGGCCAGCGCGGTTGAAGGCCCGGGAAACAGGGCGGTAAGGGACAACCTGTTTGGCCTGAATCTGTATGTGGCGTATACGGCGGTCCTGGTGGTGGCCCTGGTATTTTTGGTTCAGTATTTCCTGAGAGAGAAAAAACGGCAGGAGCAGTGCCTGCTCTTGTTTATCATCCTGCTGTCGGCGCCTTTTATCGGACTTTATGAGCGGGGAAATTCCGCTTTTATTGTCCTCCTTCTGCTGTTTGGGTTTACGGCCCTGAAGGATTCAAAGGAGGCATGGAAGAGGGAGGCGGCTATCCTGCTTCTGGCAGTGGCGGCCGGGCTTAAACTGTATCCTGCCGTGTTTGGCCTTCTGTATCTGCAGGAGAGGAGATGGAAGGAGGCTGCAAGACTTACGGTTTACGGCCTTTTCCTGGTTTTCTTTCCGTTTATCTTCTTTGGAGGATTCGGGAAAATCCCGGTGCTGCTTTATAATTTTAAGGCGATCAGCAATGAAATTGTCCTCGGCGATTTGAGAAGCGCTACCTACGCGACGGTCTTTATCGGACAGAAAATGGGGATGTCCCTGCCGTTTCTGCTGGCTGCCGGCAGGGTGGTTTCGGTTCTTTTTTTCCTGCTGTCCTGCGGCTGTGTACTCCTGCAAAAAGTACTTTGGAAAAAGATGGTGCTGCTGTCGGGAATCATGATTTTCTTTCCGGTCTGGAGCGGCTCCTATACGCTCATCTACCTGACCCTGCCGCTGGTGCTTTTTCTGGCTGAGAAAAAGGAAGAGGTGACCGGATTTGATATCCTGTATCAGGTGTTTTTTGCCTGCGTTTTTACGATTCTGCTCTGGAATACCGAGTGGCTGGAAGATTTTTTTAATTCCGATTTCTCCTACTCTCTCCGCGCCGTGGGCTCCTGGGGACTGGTGCTGACGGTGATGGCCGAGACATTTTTCAGAAGGAGCCGTGGCGGGCAGAGGGAGTAAGGGAACGGTTCAAGGTCAGATTACCTTTTTTTGCTTCAGCTCATGAAGCTGCTCGTCTGTCAGTTTCAACAGATCTTTGTAAATTTCGTCGTTCTGCGCTCCGATCTTGGGGCCGGCCCACTTAATCTTTCCGGGCGTCTCAGTGAGGACCGGGAATACGGCGGGCATTTTAATGGAACCGAATTCTTCGCAGGGCACCTCGACGATATCCTGACGGGCCGCATACTGAGGGTCCTCAAAGATATCCTTCATACTGTAAATAGCGGAAATCGGTACGCCGGCCTTATCGCATTTTTCTTTTAATTCATCAAAGGTCAGACCGGCGACCCATTCGGTCAGGGCAGACATCAAAGGCTGCGGATCGGCCAGCCGGTCTTTGGCCAGTGCATATTTGGGAAGCCAGTCGGGCCGCTCCATTGCATCACACAGATGCTCGAATACGGGATTTGTGCTGCATACAATAATTACATAGCGTTTATCTTTTGTCTCGAAGGTGCCGATTGGGCAGGAGGCGCCGCTTGGCATCGGCGACCTCTCTTTGTTAATTCCCAGAATATCATACTGTGCGATAAAGTTCTCTTCCATCCGGAAGATTCCCTCATAGAGGCTGATATCCACCTCCTGAGGTTTCCCTTTCAGGAAGTCGCGGTGGTACAGCGCAATCATCGTACCGATCACAACGTTCAGACCGGCGATGAAATCGGCCAGCGCAAACGGCGGGCTGACCGGCGGACGATCCGGATAACCGGTCAGATAGGTCATGCCGGAAAACGCCTGCAGCGGGGTGCCCAGGCCGGCCAGATGGGCATATGGTCCGGTCTGGCCGTATCCTGTTACATGGGTGACAATAATATCGGGATTTGCCTTGCGAAGGACATCGATGCCGAGTCCCCATTTGTCGAGAGTCCCTGTTCTGAAATTTTCAATTACAACATCACTTTGGGAGACCAGTTCAAGAAAAAGTTTTTTCCCTTCCTCATAGTGAAAATCCAGGGTGATGCTTTTTTTATTGCGTCCCATAGATGGCCAGCGGATGCTGACCCCGTCCTTTAAAGGTCCCATGGCCCGGAATGCATCTCCGCGTTCCGGCATTTCCACTTTGATTACGTCGGCACCGAAGTCGGCCAGGATCCCTGCTCCCCAGGGACCTGCAATAACTGTGGATATATCAAGTATTCTTACACCTTCTAAAGCTTCTCTTGCCATATTAATTCCTCCTTAAATCCGAATGTCCTGCCGCGCTGGAGGTCTTCCAGTAAGAAACGGCCGGTATGTTTAGTAAATCTTCATCAGTCCCATCAAGATGGCGATAATGCATAATCCGATACTGAGCAGCCAGGTTCGCGGAAAATTCGTTTTTAAATGCTCGTTCAGTTCGGTGCCTGCCAGGCCGAGTGCCAGGAAGGTAGTCGGCTGCAGCGGGCTGCAAATCATTGCCACGTTCTTACCTATCAACATTGCCACGCCGACATCAAGCTGGGGGACGCCATAGGCGGCAGCCGCTTCACCGAGCAGCGGGAACAGCCCGTAATAAAAGGTATCTGCGCCAAGGCAGCAGCCAACCGGAACAGAGATAACGCCTGCAATCAGGTTCATATAGCGTCCCATAGATGCCGGCATTACATTTAACAGGGCCTCCACCATCGCGTCAAGCATACCTGAGTTCTGCATGATACCAATAAAAACAGCAGCGGCAAGCAGGGTGGCTGACGTATCCAGTGCATCGCTTGCGTGAGCCTTAAAGCGTTTTCTCTGCATCCCTGCATCGGGATAATTCACAATCAGAGCGACAGCCAGTGCAATCATGAATAATACATGGCTGGACATAATGGAAAATACAAGTCCCAGGATTAATAAAGCGGTAAGAAGAATGTTAAACCATAAAAGCTTCGGCCTTTTTAAAGCCTCAACCTCCGGATCCTGCTGTCTGCTTTCTTCCTCAAGAAGTTCCTTCTCAGTAAAAACTCCGGCGCCCCGTCTTTTTTCAATCAGGCCGATTAAAACGGCGATCAGCACTGTAATGAGCAGGCATACACCCTGGAAGGGTAAAATAAGATGCCATAATTCTGTTACATCCATATTCAGTACGGTAGCAACTCTGACGATTGGGCCGCCCCATGGAACGAGATTCATAACACCCATTGCTGTTCCGAGGATGAAAAGAAGGCCGGTGGGTCTCATTTTCAGATGCTTCCAAAGCGGCAGCATCGCCGGAATTGTGATTAAAACAGTGGTTGCGGTTGCTCCGTCCAGATGACCGACAACCGCTACGAGAGCGGTTGCAACAGCCACGAGAATGACATTTTTCCCTGCCATTTTAATTAGGCGGTTGACCAATACGTCAAACATGCCGACATCCGACATGATTCCAAAAAACTCAACTGAGAATATAAATAATACTGCTGTTTTCCATACGGAATTCAGTCCGCTTCCAATCCATTCGCTGATCTCCGCCGGGCTTGCCATGAGAAGCAGCGCCCCAATAACCGGTATTGTACCGAAAACTGTGATTGGTGACATTTTGCCGCGAAGCAGCATGAACACCAATACAATTAGAGTGGTATAACCTATCAATGCTGTCATAAAAAGTACCCCCTGATTTTAAATGATTTTTCTTATGCAGTTCCTGCCTTACCGTTGACGTGTAACGCCCTTTGCTATCTGTTTCCCCTCACAATGCGCCTCCTCTGACAAATACTTCGATGTTCATTTAATGAAAACTATTTTTATTTAGTGAAAGTATAACAAAAATGAAAATGAATTTCAATATGTGAAAATGCTGTATTTCATGCAGCATTTTTGTTACAATTGACGGAAGAGTGAATCATTGTTATACTAAACTTATTGAAGACAGAGGAGAGGATATTATGCCACCGGAATATAATGTAAGAGCAGTAGAGCGCGCGTTGGCTATTTTGGATTGTTTTAGTATTGAACACACGTCATTCTCCCTGATGGAGATTTCCAAGGAAATCCAGTTATCTGCCAGTACGACACTGCGCCTGCTGTCCACACTGGAAAAGCGCAATTATCTGTACCGGAATCCGGATAACAGCAGGTATTATCTGGGAGCGCGTGTGGCCCAGCTGGGCAATGCCATTTTTACCAATCTGGATATCTGCCAGGAGGCCCAGCCGTTTATGCAGGAGCTGTGCCGGAGATATAACGAGAGTGTAGGAATTTATGAAAGAAATGGGGACATGCGTGTCTGTATCACGAGAATTAACAGTAACCAGACCCTGCGTTCCGTCCTGATGGTCGGAAGCACTTATTCACTGACACGGGGGGCTGCTGGAAGAGTTCTTCTGGCCTATGCGCCGGAAGAGGACCGCAAACGTCTTCTAAAAGCCGATCCTTTCACCACGGAGGAAGCGCTTGGGCAGCTGAGAAGAGACGGGTATACAATTAGCAAAGGTGAGCGCGATACGGCAGTGGAGTCTATTGCGGCGCCGATTTTTAATGCGGGAGGACAGGTGAAAGACGCTTTGTTCATGACCGGTCCGGCAGGCCGCTTTGAAAGCCATTCCAAGGAAGAGATGATAGAGTCCATCCGGGATGCGGCGATGCGTATCTCGATCCAGATGGGGTACAGGCCGAAAGAAGACGCAGATATAGAACGGTAACCAGGATGCGCTGCGCAGAGGTTCCCGTTTTTAATTAGAAAAAAGCATGCCGGCAGGGTTGCAGTGAATGTCTGCCGGCATGCTTTTTCTTATTAAACTGGCTGCGCTCCGGCGTGGGAGTCTGCCGGGGGAATATTCTTTATTATCACCTGGTTTTCTATCTGCCCTTTGGGAAGCTCACGGATCAGATCTCCGGCTTTCCCGGCGCGAAGAAGATAGCTGTCCGTACCGTGTCCCAGCATCGAAACAGCCTTTTTGCTTACAGCCATAGCTAAATCCAAATCAATGCCGGTTGTAATCTTCATTTGTTCACACATATGAAGAACATCTTCCGTGGTGACATTACCGGCGGCGCCCGGAACAAAGGGGCATCCCCCGACACCGCCGAAACTTGTATCATAATTTGTAAATCCGGCTTCCATTCCGGCCAGAATATTTGCAATTCCAAGTCCCCGGGTGTTGTGGAAATGGAGCCACCATTTTACCTGCGGATATTCCTGAAGCATCTCTTTACCCATATCAAACACCTGGCTTGGATAAGCGACTCCGGCTGCATCCGACAACGAGATTTCCGTAACTCCCGCAGCCAGATATGCCTCTACAACCTTTTTAACGTCACCGATTGGAATCTCCTTGTCCCAGGGAGAACCAAATGCCATCGAAATAGAGCCGGATACAGCAATGTTGCAGTTCTGTGCTTCTTCCACACACGATTTAAATCCGGCTACGCTTTCAGAGGGAGTACAGTTCAAATTAGCCAGATTATGCGCAGTGCTGGCGGAAACATTCAGTTTGACTTTCCTGCATCCGCAGCCGGCTGCACGCCGTACTCCTCTCAGATTGGCAATCAATGCCCGGTACTCCACGTCCGGGGCCTTTGCAATACGTGTAAATACATCATCTGTATCGGCCATCTGGGGAACAGCCTTTGGGTTTACAAAGCTCCCGACTTCAATTACACGGAAACCGGCCGCCGTCATGTCATTGATTAATTCTACTTTCTGCTCTGTTGTCAGCAATGTCTTTTCACTCTGCAGGCCGTCGCGCGGCCCGACTTCACAAAGTGTAATTGCTTTCACTAAATCCATAATATTACCCCTCTTGTTTTAACGGTTAGAATGTCATTTTAGTTCGTACAATAAAAATAATTTTCATTAAGTGAAATTATAACTCGATTTGAAGCAAATTGCAACCGAAAAATAAAAGTTTGCTATTACAGTTTCTTGAGCGTCATATCAGGCGCGTTGTTCACAGGTTGCAACCAAGCCGTTTAGTCTGTATAATGGCTGGTAGATAATAAAGCGCGGCGGAGGAGGGCAATAATATGTACCGGATTCTCATTGTAGAAGATGATGCGGTAATAGCATCGGCTTTGGAAAAGCATTTGGAAACCTGGGGATGGATTGTTAAGACGGTGGAAAATTTTGAAAATGTTCTGGGGGAATTTACGTCATTTGAGCCTCAGCTTGTACTTTTGGATATATCGCTGCCCTTTTATAACGGATACCACTGGTGCAGTCAGATCCGGGCAGTCTCCAGAGTGCCGGTGATCTTTATTTCTTCCGCCTCCGATAACCTGAATATCGTGATGGCGATGAATATGGGAGGCGATGACTTTATCGCAAAACCCTTTGATCTCACGGTGCTGACGGCGAAGGTTCAGGCCCTGCTCCGGCGGACGTATGATTTTGCGGGACAGAGCCGGCTGATTGAACACAGGGGAGCGGTTTTCAACTGCGACGACGGGACCCTGACGTTTGGCAGTGAAAAGATAGAGCTGACTAAAAACGAACACAGGATATTGATGGTCCTGCTGGAAAGCAAAGGAAAAATTGTAAGCCGTGATGTCCTTATGACACGCTTGTGGGAGTCGGACAGCTACGTGGATGACAATACACTGACAGTCAATATCACCAGGCTCAGAAAAAAACTGGAGCAGGCGGGGCTGTCTGATTTTATAACTACAAAAAAAGGAAGCGGTTATCTGATAGGATAGGGAGAAAGAGAAAATATGGACAGAAAAAAAGGAGACGTTAAATATCAGACAACGCAGACAGGTGAAACCGGGAAGGCAGAGCTGTTTCGTGTCTATCTTGCGGAGTGCAGGGGGCCTTTTGGCCTCTTTTTGCTTTTTTGCTGTATATTTGCATGCGTATTTTATCTGTACCGTCTTCCTGCGGAAGCAGTGCTGTATGCAACGGCACTCTGCATCTTTCCGACGGCTGCCGTTCTCATGGCGGGTTACAGAAGGTTCAGGAGAAAATACAGGACAGCAGAAAGAATCAGGAAGGAATTTTTGACGGATCCGGACAGCTTTTATCTGGATGAGCTTCCGCAGGCGAAATCAGCGATGGAGCTTGAATATCACAGGCTTATCTTCATGCTCTTCGAAGATCGGAAGAGGATGAGCAGCCGCTTCGAGGAATCGAAAGGCGATATGACGGATTATTATACCATGTGGGTACATCAGATTAAGACGCCAATTTCAGCCATGCGGCTTCTGCTGCAGACAGGAGGCGCGGATCTTGGCGGGGAGAATGGTGAGCTGGCGGAACAGTTATTTAAAATAGAAGAGTATGTTAATATGGTGCTGCAATATCTGAGACTGGACGGCGGAAACGATCTGGTCATTAAGACGTATGAGCTGGACGGTATCGTCCGGCAGGCGGTCCGAAAGTATGCAGGTATGTTTGTGAGGAAGAGGCTGACTCTCAATTATCTGCCGCCGCAAACTGTCGTTCTTACAGATGAAAAATGGCTGGTTTTTGTAATAGAACAGATACTTTCCAATGCAATCAAATATACAAAGCAGGGAGGTATTTCTATCTATATGGAGGAGGGAGACGGGAAGGTGCTGGTAATCAGCGATACAGGAATCGGAATAGCGCCGGAGGATCAGCCCAGAATATTTGAGAAGGGCTTTACCGGATACAACGGCCGCCATGATAAGAAGTCCACGGGAATCGGCCTCTATCTGTGCCGCCGGATATTAAACAGGCTTTCCCATACTGTTTCGGTGGAATCAGAACCTGGGATAGGGACGAAAATCAGGTTTCATCTGGATACGGTACAGCTTGAAACAGAGTAGAGGATATAACTTATGACGGTGACCTGTGCGCGGAGCGTGCAGGTTACCGTTAAGTTACCTTACAGAAATGTAAGGTTGCCGGGAAAAAATGTAAGCCGTATCGATGGCAGTCCGACAGGCGCTTTTATATAATACAGTTACATACAATTATCCCATATAAAGGAGGAAACCTATGGCTGTTTTAGAAGTGCAGCATTTAAAGAAAGTCTATACAACAAGATTTGGCGGCAACCGGGTACAGGCCCTTTCCGATGTGAATTTTTCGGTGGAGAAGGGAGAATACGTGGCGATTATGGGTGAGTCCGGCTCCGGAAAAACAACACTCTTAAATATACTGGCATCCCTGGACCGCCCTACGGAGGGGAAGGTCTTAATGGAAGGCAGGGATATGGCGGGTATCAGGGAAAAGGATTTGGCAGCGTTTCGGAGGAATAACCTGGGTTTTGTTTTCCAGGATTTCAACCTGCTTGATACATTTTCAATCAGGGATAATATCTTTCTTCCCCTGGTATTGTCAAGAACTCCCTATGATGAGATGGAAAAAAGACTCATGCCTCTGGCAGAAAAGCTGGGAATCAGTGAAATTCTGGATAAATATCCATACGAAATATCGGGCGGTCAGAAACAGAGGACTGCCGCCGCCAGAGCGTTAATTACAAATCCGCGTATTCTGCTGGCGGACGAACCCACCGGAGCCCTCGATTCCAGGGCTGCGGACGGCCTGCTGAAAATTTTAGGCCGGATTAACGCGGAAGGCCAGACGATTCTGATGGTGACACACAGCGTCAAAGCAGCCAGCCATGCGGGACGCGTTCTGTTCATTAAGGATGGGGAGGTGTTCCACCAGATTTACAGGGGAGGGAAGAATTCAGAGGAGCTGTATCAGAATATAGCGGATACGCTGACAGTAATTGCGACGGGTGGTGAAAGGCGATGAGCATTTTATTTTATATGAGGCTGGCAGCACAGAATATCAGGAAAAATTCCCGCACTTATGTGCCGTATATACTGACCTGTATCGGTTCCGTTATGGTATTTAACATTCTTCTTTCCCTGTCGCTCAATACGGATTTAGATGATATATACGGCGGCAGCAATATGCGGATGATACTGTGCCTGGGATGTATTATCATTGCTGTATTTACAGGGCTGTTTCTGTTTTACACTAACAGTTTCCTTATCAAACGGAGAAAAACAGAAATCGGCCTGTTTAATATACTGGGGATGGAAAAAAAGCATATTGGCCGGATTATGTTTTTTGAGACAGTGACAATCGCCATGATAAGTCTGACCGGCGGTATCGGAGGAGGCTTTCTGCTGTCAAAGGGCGTTTATCTTCTTCTCCTGCGCATGGTCAGGGCAGAAGTGCAGTGGGGATTTCACTTTTCCGGGAATGCGGCGGCGGTTACTGTTATTTTCTATGGCTGTCTCTTCCTGGTAATATTGGCCGTAAATATGGCCAGAGTCCACGTGTCCAGTCCGATGGAACTGCTTCGCGGCGGACTGGAAGGGGAACGGGAACCTAAAACAAGATGGATTACGGCTGTTGCAGGCATTGTTTTTCTGGGGATGGGATACTATATGGCCGTTGTTACGGAAAATCCCATTTCCCTGATAACCGGATTTTTTGTTGCGGTAATCTTCGTAATAATTGGGACATATTGCCTGTTCATAGCCGGAAGCACCGCAATACTTAAATTTATGAAGAGACGTAAGACGTTTTATTATAAAACGGAGCATTTTATCGCTGTTTCCGGAATGCTTTACAGGATGAAGCAGAATGCAGCGGGACTTGCGGGGATCTGTGTTCTTTCCACATCAGTCATGGTTATGCTTTCCTCTACGGTATCCCTGTACAGCGGAATCAATGATGTTCTTGAGAATCGTTTTGTCAGAGATATCAGCCTTAAGACGGGGGATATTGACGATTCGGTGAGAGAAAGGATGGATCAGATTGTGGCCGACGTCCTTCAGGAGAAGGGCCTGTGCCAGGAAAATGCGTTTCGCTACAAGGATTTTGTATTTTCGGCGTCCGAGGAGACGCCGGGGGTTCTGGTTCCGGTTGACCCGAAGCGGAGCGGGGAATTAAACAGGGTCAGAACGGTCTGTGCCATCACCCAGGATGACTACAACCGGAGTATGGGGGCCGAGCTTAGCCTGAAACCCGGCGAAGCAGTGGTATTTACAGGCGACAGCCCTTATATGGGAGACAGTCTGACCCTGTACGGCAGAACCTACCGGACGGTTCCACCTGGAGAGGCGCAGCTTTGGGACACGGGCAGCTCCTTTGGTTCCTACGGAACCTTTTATGTGATTCTTTCCGATATGGAGGAAATGAAGAAGCTGGTTTTAATGGATATGCAGTTGAACGGTGCTGCAGAGCGGGGAATACAGTATGAATATGCATTTGATTTGGATGGCAGCGGGGAGATGCAGGTACAGGCTTATACGGAAATTATGGACAGAATGAAGGAGCTTGCCGTTCCCATAAGAGGAGAGGCGGCAGCGGAAGAGTGGGGATTCTATTTTTCGCTCCATGCAGGATTATTATTTCTTGGAATTTTCCTCGGAGCCATTTTTATCATGGCGACGGTCCTGATTATCTACTATAAACAGGTTACAGAAGGATATGACGATAAGATACGTTTTGAAATCATGCAGAAGGTAGGACTGTCAAAAGCTGAGATACGAAGCTCCATCCGTTCCCAGATACTGATGATGTTCTTTCTGCCGCTGGCGGCGTCGGGTGTCCATATAATGTTTGCTTTTCCAATGATTGCAAGGCTTCTGGCACTGATGAATATGACGAATGTAAAGCTGTTCGCCTGGTGTACGGCAGGAACCTTCGGAGTGTTCGGCGCAGCCTACTGTGCGGTCTATATGATGACCTCCCGTGTTTATATGAAGATTGTAAGCTAGAGCGTAAGCTGACTGGCGGCAGTCCGGTCCGGTGCCATGGAGGCGGTTTATAAACGGCGGCTCAGACGCCGGGGAGAGGATGGATGGTATAAAATGAAAAAAAATAGAATTATATCCGGAGTCATACTGTTTATTTCCGCAGCAGCCATTCTTCTGTACGGAACCGGTCCGGTAATCGGCCTGGTGAAGAAACTCGGCTATTTGGGTGAGGACGGAAAAATACTGATGCGCCTTGAAGATGAGAATATCAGCGCCTCCGTACAGAAGAGTTTTACCGTGCCTCTGGGCGGAGAAGGAATGATACTGGTAGAATATATCAGAAAAAGAGGCACAGCCGATATCAGCATTACAAAGAATGGCCAGGAGGTCGCAGGTATGGGCATCGAACGTCCGGAACATATGGACGGCGCAAGCAAAACCGGGGCGGAGCCGGGGAAACGGGGAGAGTTAAAGACTGTATTAGGAAGCGGTATTTATACAATCAGGGTAGAGGCCGGAGAGTACGGCGGAGTGATTGCATGCAGTCTTCTGCGGAAGGAACAATCCGATATGCCGTGAAACAAAAACTCCGGTTATATTTTTACACCGAGTAATAATGCAATATCAAGTGCCTGTGAGGCGTCGATTTTAAGCCCGCGCAGTTCGCTGAAGGATTCTGAGACAGTGATGCCTTCAATGAGACAGCCGGACAAATCGACGCCTTTTAATGATGTATGGAAAAATTCGGCCCGGGTGAGGTCCACCTGGTCAAATTTCAGCTTTTTGAACTTGCTGTCCGATAAGTAGGCCATACAGAACTTGGCCTGGACTATGGAAGAATCTTTCCATAATGTATTTGAAAAATTTCCATAGCAATAGGTGCCTTTTTCCAGGACAGAGGCGATAAAGGTACTCTGGCTGAAATCACAGCCATCCCCCTTGCAGCCGTTCATACTGCAATTTTTAAAATAGCAGCCGCTGAACCGGCTGTTGGAAAAATCGCAGTTCGTAAAGCTCGTATCGAAAAAAGAGCTGCCGCTGAAGTCGCAGCCTGCGAAGCGGCAGGATGTAAAAGAGGTTCTCTGGAAATCTGTTTTAAATGTCCCGGCGGCAAGCTCCTCACCTGCGTAGGCTGCGGCGCAGATGATATCATCCTCCGCAGAGGCGGTAATCAAATCTTGTTCTAACATAAATGAATACTCCATATCAGGCATTGTGTTCCGAGTGAATTTGCAGGCTGTTATGTCTGCGTTATTTAGAGAATAATTTTAAATGTTTGGGTGTCGGGTGTCAAGACGTTATTATTGATATAATTGCAGAATCTGTTGCCATTACTTAGTTAACGGTATGAAGAATTATAAGCAGATGAGGACGCCGCCGGGACGGCCGGCGGACGGGGTGGTGGTGGTGGGTATATGAGTCTTTCGTCCCGGGGAAGTGGTATCGCTGGCTGGAGAAGGAGATACTGCGGTTTTTGTTTTCGCAGGGCGGAGCCGGAGAGAATGAAATCCGGCTGGACTGCCCCTTCGAGGGATAGCTCTAAGACAGAGGGAGGCAAAGCACACCGGGAGCCGGACAAATTCACTCCGAACTCCAGATGAGTTCGAAGCTCAGTTGTCCCGGATTTTGCCCTTGAAGGGCCAAAATCCGCCCGGCGCGCTTTGCCTCCCTCTGCCTAAGAGCTATCGACTCTTGGATGAACGTCCTTCCGGATTTTATTCTCTCCTTCTCCGCCGGAAGATGTCGACAGTATCTCCTTCTCCCGGAAGGTTTTCGCCGGGACGAAAGACTCCGTCAGGGTTATCGGCCCCGTCCGCCGGCCGTCCCGGCGGCGTCCTCACCTGCTTAAATCTTCTTTGCATGTCCGAAAACAGCCGGTATTTGACGGATTGTATGATATAATGACTGAAAAAGCAGACAAGCGCAGTACATTGCGATGCGGACCATGCAGTGGACGGATGCATTTCTTGAGACGGACACCGGCATAAAGAAAGCCCTTGGAGGCCGTACGTCAAAAGAAATGTATAAAATGGCAGAGGCATGGAGGCCATGGCGCAGCTATGCCACAATCAGTCTTTGGAATTCATTATAAAAGGAGGATTATCTGATGTATTATGAAACAACGTGCCGTTTTCCCGTGGGTACAATCACACTTGCTTCCAATGGTACGGCCCTTGCAGGGCTTTGGCTGGAAAACCAAAAGTATTTTGGCGGTACCCTTAATGGGGAAATGGCACAGAAAGATGACTTACCCATATTCGAAAAGACCGTGAACTGGCTGGAACGCTATTTTTCGGGACAGAATCCGGCAATCGGAGAGCTACCCCTGGCTCCCGCCGGCAAACCGTTCCGTCAGGAGGTCTGGAAGCTTCTCTGCGATATTCCTTATGGAGAGACAACCACCTACGGAGAGATTGCCCAAAAAATGGCGGTCAAACTTAACAAGCCCGGAATGTCCGCGCAGGCGGTGGGCGGAGCGGTCGGACATAACCCAATTTCAATTATTATTCCCTGCCACCGGGTAGTGGGCTCCAACGGCAGCCTGACGGGTTATGCGGGCGGAATTGACAAAAAGATGTGGCTGCTGAGGCATGAAGGGGTGAATATGGAGAAACTGATCGTGCCGGTCAAAGGAACCGCTCTATAACCGGTCCGTGAAATAAACGCCTCGCATCATACTGCATGTGAATAATAACGTAATAATTCTTAAGTTGTAATCATAACTGCAATGAATTATATTGAAATTGCAGTAATACATGAGGCAGTAGATCGATACTGTTCGCAGAACCGCGCTTTTCTGCGCGGCTGTGAACAGTAACAAGAGATAAGAGGTGGAGAAACAGATATGAAAAGAAAATTGACAATATTAAGTCTGGCAGTCCTGCTCGGGCTGATGTCCGGCTGTGCGAAAAAAGCTGAAATCGGAGCAGGAGCGCAGGACGGTAGCAGTGCGGCTGCAAAAAACAGCAGCGAAGGACTGATAAAAATTGATGACGGAAGCGGGAATACCGGAGATGACGGCACGCAGCAGGAGACAACAGGAAAGCAGATTGAAGATCAGACATTTGATGTAACGCTGGACGGCTGGGGGGAAGTGACCTTTGCCGCATTTTTGCCAAAAGAGAATGAGGCGGGTGACGGTGATGTGTACTTTAAATTGCTAAAGGACGGGAAGGCGCTCTTTGACTTACCGGGAATGACGGAGGATAACCGCCGTCCATCTCTGAAGTTCGTCAAAGTCGCGGCCGTTTCATTTAAGGATTATAATGGCGACGGAAAAAAGGATATCATCATCATTAATGAGTATTCCCGGCAAGGCAGCACGGAGCCAGGCTATAATGAAGTGCGGCTTTATACACAGGCCGGAGGAAAGAAAGAATTTTCTTTAGAGCAGGGGTCATTGACGGAATTTCTGCAGAAGAATCATTACAACGGCAGCATTAATCTGGTTATGGAGGGGATTGCCAGGTATAAATCTGAGAATAGGGAGTCCGGCATACAGAGGAATAATATAGAAAAACAGATAGAACTTCTGGCTGACAGCGTGGAACTGTGGGCAGGGACAATGAACAGCGAAGGCATTGATTATTTTTTCACGGTGACGGATATGGACCGCAACGGAAGGCTGGAGCTAATCGTATCCAGCTGCCAGGGGACCGGCCTTTACACATACAGTGATTATTTTGAGGTGAATGATACGTTTGACGGCCTCACGGCAGTGGAAGGAAACAGGATGGAAGGGCATTCCGAGGCCGATATTATTGTGGATTCAGCACCTGTATATTACGATGCTCAGAATAAAGTATACTATTATATTTATGATGATATTATCAGGAACGGCAAAGAGTATTATGAAAATAAGAGAGCCGTATCGCTTGAAAACGGGAAAATAGTTCAAAATGATCTGGCATATAAGACAACTGTTTTTGAAAATGAGAAACAGATGACCGACTGTACGGACAGAGAGGGAAAGAATATCACTGCAGACCAGTATGACGGCATAGCCGATACGGTATATGGCAGCCTTGAAAAACAGAAAGCGGTTTTTTCATGGAACAGAGCTGAGAGCATGGGAGAACTGCAGCAGATGGGAAAAGAGAAACTCTGTGGTATGCTTCTGGATTCCTACAGTAAATTTTCGGGAGAGCAGTAAACGGATGGCAATCTGCATGAAAAATGCGCAGATGCGGTTTCGGGAAAGAATCCCGCTCCCAGGACGCCGTTTCCGGCGGCTCTGGGGGCAGAATTTTGGATGAAGGCAATTAAATAAATTAAGAAACGTTTTCTATGCGGCTATTCAATCAGAGAGTCAATTTGTTCCCAAATCTCATTTATCTCCTTCAGGGAGGCCAGCCGCGCTTTTTTTGCGTCCAGGACTTCATTTAACGTTCCAATGGCGCTGTCAAATTCCTTGGCCTTTACTTGGGCTTTAGCTTCTGCTTTCAGAGGTTTTACGGCAGTCGCTTTCATTTCTTTCTGGATTTCCATAATTGACTTATGCAGTTCTTTGGCTTTTTTCCAATTTTCCTTTTCAACGCTGAGGGTTTGGCCGTTTTTCTTTGCGAGGCGGATAGATTTGTACTTTGCCGAAACAATCTTATTTTCCTTAGTTAGAGGCTTAATCTCCCCATCTAACTCCTTGATTTCACTCCGGACGGCAGCAGAAGCCTCCTTGTATTCAGCCTTTGTTTCTGCGGCAAATGCGGGAAATGACATGCAGCAGGTAAGCGCCGCTGCCGTACATAACACTTTCAGATATTTCTTCATGACATAAAATCCTTTCTATAACAACGGGTGCTGTTTAATTGTTACATCGAAAGTATAGCATCTTCCAAAGGGTGGTTTACAGGCTGTTTATGTGGCAAATATGTGGCTGCCGTTTACGATATTGTAATATAATGTTATGATTACCGTAACTGCAGAAGCACATAAAAAAACAGAACAGGCGGTGATGTATTATGGCAAAACTCATTTATGTTGCGGATGATGAAAAGAATATCCGTTCATTGATGAAAACATTTCTGGAGAGTGAAGGTTATGAAGTTGAGGTTTTTTCGGATGGATACAGTGTCAGGAAGGCGGCAGAGCAGCGTATGCCGGATCTCATTATTTTAGATGTGATGATGCCGGGGGAGGACGGGTTCAATGTGTGCGCCGGTATCCGGAAAAACAGCAGTGTCCCGATTATTATCGTATCCGCCAAGGACAGTCCTCTGGACAAGGTAGCCGGGCTCACTCTGGGAAGCGACGACTATATCACAAAGCCTTTTCTTCCTTTGGAGCTGACAGCCAGGGTTAAGGCTCTGTTCCGCAGGGCGGAGCTTTCTTCCGGTGATAACAGGGAACAGGGTGAAATGGCTTATCAATGTGGGAATATGAAGCTGAAGCTTCCGGAGAGAATGGTTTACGTGGAAAAAGAACCAATCTCCGTCACGCCGACGGAATTCGATTTTCTGCTCTACCTTTTCAAACGGAAAGGCGCGGCCGTATCTAAAAAAGAACTTTTGGAACAAGTATGGGAATATCAGGCCATACAGGGGGACGTCAGAGTGTCGGACGACCTGGTGAAACGCCTTCGTAAAAAGCTGAGATTACAGAATGCAACGGCGGCGATTGAGACAGTATGGGGATATGGTTACCGTCTGTCGGAGAGCCGGGACAGGAGGAACCTATGACACATCGGATTCACATACGGATTTTTCTTCCGGTTCTTCTCTTGATTATTATGCTGCCGCTGGCCGCCTGGTTTATATTTTCCATCACATCAGACTGGTATGTACGGCATACGGCTCATAAAAATGTAACAGAGTTAATGAAAGAAATAGAAAATGAGGATGCAAAGTTCTATGATGCATTTTTATCGTCCCAGGAAGGAACAAAGCAGGAGAAAAAAGAGGCATCGAAGGAATTGCTGAACCGGGTAAAAGGTGTGGTGAAGGCCGGGCATCTGGAAGCGGGGCTGATAGTTCTTAATTCGAAAATGAAACAGGTCTATCCAGCTACCGGACAGGAGGGAGACACCAGCCGCGTCCTGTGGGACAGCTTCCGTGAAATGCTGGAGGCCGGTATGCTCCAGAGCGGAAATCCGGCTGAACTGGAGATAGGAAATGAAAGATATGCGGCTGAACTGTTAGAGATGGAATCGGAAGCAAATATCAAGGCTAAATATTTCATCGGATATGCCCAAATCCCCAACACGGCGCTTTTGCTGACCTATACAGGAAACCTGATAGCAGTAATCGCGGCTGTGGGTCTTTTTCTGGCCGGGATAGTCGTATGGGCGGTGGCGGGCAGCATAGCAAAACCTCTGGAAGCCCTATGCAGGCAGACGCAGCGGATTGGCGATGGGACGTATCAGGTGATTCGTGAGCAGTATTCCGTGACGGAAGTGGAAAATCTGAAGGAAGCATTTAACCGGATGGCGGAGAAGTTAAAAGATGCGGAGGAACAGAACCGCCGGTTTTTCCAGAATGTTTCCCATGATCTTAGGACCCCCCTCGTATCAATTGCCGGTTACGCCCAGGGGATTCAGTGCGGTGTGATGAAAGAACCGGAAAAAGCGGCGGAGATTATTCTCTCGGAAAGCCTGAGAATGACAAATCTGGTCGAGAGCATACTGACAATTTCAAAGATGGATAACAGTGAATTAAAGTTAAACAGAATAAATATAGACATGGAAGAATTCCTGGCGGAACAGACGGAGATCCTCAGGGGACTTGCAGACGGAAAAATGCTGATTATGACGGAGGGAGATGGAGGTATCACTGTAGAAGCGGATCCGGATTTGCTGATTCGCATATTCCAGAATGTTGTCTCAAACTGCCTGAGGTACGCAGAAAGCCGGGTGGAAATACGCCTTTCCCTGGAAGAACAGCAGGCGGTAATCCGGGTCGAAGATGACGGCCCAGGTATTTCTGAGGAAGAATTTCCTCATATTTTCGAACGGTACTATCAAGGAAAAAACGGCCATTTTGGGATTGGTCTTTCCGTGGTCTGGTCGGGAATGGAGTATATGGGAGGTTCGGTCGGCGTTGCCAATAAGACCGCGCCGGAACATGGAGTGGTTTACAGTTTGTATCTTCCGGCAGGATAAGTCAGACAGAGGGCCTCGATCTTTAATCTAAAATATTGTTAATTTATTATCAAAAAGTCATTGACAATTATTTAACGAATGCGGTATACTATAGCCATAGGAAAAATTTACAATTACAGGAGGAAAACTGAAATGGCGAAAAGGAAAGAAGCAGCAGTACCCGCAATCGTAGACAGTGTGGAAGCGCTGGAAGCAAAAATGCAGGCTATGCGTGAAGCGCAGAGAAAGTTTGCAGCCTTCACACAGGAGCAGGTAGACAAGATTTTTTACGAGGCGGCTATGGCGGCTAACAAACAGCGTATCCCCCTTGCAAAAATGGCGGTAGAGGAAACACGCAGAGGTATTGTGGAGGATAAGATCATCAAGAATCATTACGCGGCAGAGTATATCTATAATGCATATAAGAGTACAAAGACCTGCGGTGTGATTGAAGAAGATCCTGCCTACGGTATCAAAAAGATTGCCGAACCAATCGGCTTGGTGGCAGCCGTTATTCCGACGACAAACCCAACCTCGACTGCAATTTTCAAAACCCTCATCTGTCTTAAAACAAGAAATGCCATTATTATCAGCCCTCATCCGGCTGCGAAGGCCTGTACGATAGCGGCCGCAAAAGTCGTTCTGGAAGCAGCGGTAAAGGCAGGCGCGCCGGAAGGAATCATCGGCTGGATCGATGTTCCGTCCCTGGAGCTTACCAATATGGTAATGCGGGAGGCGGATATCACCCTGGCGACAGGCGGAGGCGGTATGGTAAAATCGGCTTATTCGTCCGGTAAGCCTGCACTGGGAGTCGGAGCAGGAAACACACCAGTCATCATTGATGATACGGCGGATGTGAAGATGGCGGTAAATTCCATTATCCACTCCAAGACCTTTGATAACGGAATGATTTGCGCGTCGGAGCAGTCCGTAACAGTAATGGACAGCATTTATGATGAAGTAAAAAAGGAATTTGAATACCGCGGATGCTATTTCCTGAAAAAAGGAGAGGAGCTTGATAAAGTCCGCAAGACCATTATCATCAACGGCGCCTTAAACAGCAGGATTCCGGGAAAATCCGCCTATGAGATTGCAATGCTGGCTGGTGTGGATGTACCGGAAAATACGAAGATTTTGATCGGTGAGGTGGAATCCGTTGACATTTCAGAAGAGTTTGCCCATGAAAAGCTTTCTCCTGTCCTTGCCATGTACCGGGCAAAAACATTTGACGAAGCTCTAGCAAAGGCGGAGCAGCTCGTTGCAGACGGCGGATACGGCCACACGGCGTCCCTCTATGTGCATCCTGCGGAAACGGAAAAGATGGCAAAGCATGCCGCCGCAATGAAAACCTGCCGTATTCTTGTGAATACCCCCTCCTCCTTCGGCGGAATCGGGGATCTCTATAACTTTAAACTGGCTCCTTCCCTGACGCTGGGATGCGGCTCCTGGGGCGGAAACTCCGTATCGGAGAACGTAGGGGTAAAACATCTGTTAAATATTAAGACCGTTGCGGAGAGGAGAGAAAACATGCTTTGGTTCAGAACGCCTGAAAAAGTCTACTTTAAGAAGGGCTGCATGCCGGTGGCGCTGGATGAACTGGGTACGATTATGCATAAGAAGAAAGCGTTTATCGTGACAGACAGCTTCCTGTATAATAACGGATATGTAAAGCCAATCGAGGCGAAGCTGGATGAGATGGGAATTAAGCATACCTGCTTCTTCGAAGTGGCCCCGGATCCTACACTGCAGTGTGCAAGGGAGGGGGCGGCCCAGATGACCGCATTTGAACCGGACACGATTATCGCCGTGGGCGGCGGTTCCGCGATGGATGCCGCCAAGATCATGTGGGTTCTCTATGAGCATCCGGAGGCAGATTTTGAGGATATGGCGATGGACTTTATGGATATCCGCAAACGTGTCTATACTTTCCCGGAAATGGGGAAGAAGGCATATTTTGTGGCAATTCCCACATCCTCCGGTACAGGTTCCGAGGTTACGCCTTTTGCCATCATCACGGATGCTGAGACGGGAGTAAAATGGCCGCTGGCCGATTATCAGCTTCTCCCGAACATGGCGATTGTGGATGTGGACAATATGATGATGCAGCCGAAGGGGCTGACAAGCGCATCCGGAATCGATGTTATGACGCATGCCATTGAGGCGTATGTATCGATTATGGCGTCTGATTACACTGACGGACTGGCCATGAAGGCAGTGAAGATGGTATTCGATTATCTGCCGTCGGCCTACGAGAACGGAGCCGGGGATCCGACGGCCAGAGAAAAGATGGCCAACGCCTCCTGTCTGGCAGGAATGGCATTTGCCAATGCCTTCCTTGGACTGAACCATTCCATGGCACATAAGCTCGGCGCCTTCCATCACCTGCCCCACGGCGTCGCCAACGCTTTGATTCTGACAGAAGTGATGCGCTATAATGCGGATGACGTCCCGACGAAGATGGGAACCTTTTCCCAGTACCAGTATCCCCACGCGCTGGAGCGGTATGCTGAGCTGGGAAGATTCGCAGGTTGTGCAGGAAGCACGGATGAAGAGGTATTTGAAAACTTCCTGGCAAAACTGGAAGTGCTGAAGGAAAAGATCGGCATCAAAAAGACAATCAGGGAATATGGCATAGACGAGAGATACTTCCTGGATACATTGGATGAGATGGTGGAACAGGCATTTAATGACCAGTGTACCGGTGCAAACCCGAGATATCCTCTGATGAAAGAAATCAAAGAGATTTATCTGAAATGCTACTATGGAAAATAGGTTCAGTGTAAACAGTGATGCCGGGAGGGAATAAGAATGAAGCTGGAAAATAAAAATCTGATAGTAAAGCGCGCATACAAAGAAGTGTATAAAACGGAAGCGGGTATTGTAAAAATATTTGAAAAGACACATCCCAAGGCCGATGTGTTTAATGAGGCATTGAATACTGCGAGAGTTGAGGCAGCCGGACTCCGGATTCCGGGAGTTAAGGAAGTGACGCAGATAGATGGGAAATGGGCGCTGCTGGTGGAATATCAGCCGGGAAAGACTCTGGAAGAATTGATGGAAGAACACCCGGAGAATCTGGACGCCTATATGGAGGAATTTGTAGATCTCCAACTGGAAATGCACGGCAAAACATCGCCTCATCTGAATAAGCTGAAGGATAAGCTTTCCCGCCAGATTAACGGTCTGAAAGAGCTGGACGCGACGACGAGGTATGAACTGCTGACCCGGCTGGAAAGCATGCCGAAGCATGTGAAACTCTGCCATGGAGATTTCAATCCAAGCAACGTTATTTGCAGTGAGGACGGTAAGAAAACAATCGTTGACTGGGCCCATGCAACCCAGGGCAACGCAAGCGCGGATGCCGCTATGACCTACCTTCTGTTCGCATTAAAAGATCAGAAAAAAGCCGATTTATACCTTAAAATTTTCTGCAGGAAGAGTGATACGGCAAGACAGTATGTGGAACAGTGGCTCCCTATTGTGGCGGCGGCACAGCTTACGAAGAATAATGAACTGGAAAAGGAATTCCTTATGAGATGGATTGATGTGGTGGATTTTAGTTGAAAATGGGGGACGCGTACGGAACGGGCCATGTTCGGTGTGGTGTGGGGGGCTGGTTGAGCCTTCCGTCCCCGGATTGTAGGTTGTCGTAAGGGGGAATCCGGCCGGAATGAATTGCTGCGGGGACCGTTTGCACTCTTTGGAGTGCGCAGCAGTGCTAAGCTCGTG
>ERZ808041.617-NODE-617-length-23941-cov-4.845583_pt1 | contig 23941 bp, 26 predicted proteins | sample MGYA00380192_ERZ808041 | MGnify/ENA primary metagenome ERZ808041 (study PRJEB31490, sample SAMN06133412) | mouse gut metagenome | isolation source: Z1_1 | host: mice | place: China: Chengdu | collected 2015-05 ...
ATATCTTTTCTCCTGCTGGCCAGAAGGATGGTCAGAAGAGTCAGAGGAAGAATCAGGCCGTTTACGGAACCTGCCAGTACCAGCAGAGTTGCAGGCTGGCCTAATAAAGTCATAATTACGGTAGAAACGGCAATAAATCCGATAACGAACCATTTTTCATTTTCCATGATAAATGGATGCAGTGTCTTTAAGAAGGAAACGGAAGTATAAGCCGCACCGATAATAGACGTACATGCCGCAAAGAAAATAACAAGGCCGAAAATCTTATAGCCGATCACGCCTGCGCCTGTCTGGAATGCTGCTGCGGGAGGACTGGCTACCCATGCATCGCTTCCCACAACTTGCGGCATAGCCGTAACAACGCCCAGAACAGCAAGGAATAATAAGATTCTCATGGTGCCTGACACAGTAATTCCCATAAGAACGGATCTGCGCACTTCCGGAAGATCCTTGGTCCCTGAAAAGCCTGCGTCGAGAAGACGGTGGGCGCCGGAGAAAGTAATATATCCGCCGCAGCTTCCGCCGAGCAGTGTAATCATCGGGAATACCAGTCCCGGAGCTTCTGAAAACTTGAAGACGCTTGTCACTGCCTCGCCAACCGGGGGCTTTGATTTGAATGCCACAAAGAGTACCACAAGAATCATAATGCTTCCCAGATACTTTGTCATCTTATCCATACCGGATTTGGCATCCTTGGACAGGAAAATCAGGATGCCGATGACTCCGCCGATAATCGTGCCGGCCTTGACCGGAAGTCCGAACATTACGTTCAGTCCCGTGGCGGCTCCGCCCACGTTTCCAATATTAAATACCAGGCCGCCGAGGGCAACCAGGAACGCGATAAAATAACCGAGTCCCGGCAGAACCTTGTTGGCAATATCCTGGCCGCGCATACCGGACACACCGATAATCGACCAGATGTTTAACTGCGTCGTGACATCCAGAAGGATGGTGCAGATGATAACCATTGCAAAAATTGAACCGTACTGGCCCGTAAAAGTGGCTGTCTGTGTCAGAAAGCCGGGTCCGATAGCCGATGTCGCCATCAGGAACGCTGCTCCCAAAAGGACCGTCATATTATTCTTTTTCTTCTCTCCCATATATATCTCCTTCATTGTGAATACTGTCTAAGGTTTTCCCATTCCCATTAAAACAGATTTTTAATACTTACACCCTCCGCGATCAGAGTTTCGCGGATATTTTTTACAAACTCAAGAGCTTTTGGATTGTCACCGTGAACACAGATGGAATCAGCCTTAATATTAATGTCGTTTCCGTTAATGCTCTCCACTTTTCCTTCTTTTACCATTCTGACTACGCGTTTAATAGCCAGGTCTTTATCCTTGATAACCGAACCTTCCAGTTTCCTGGATACCAGAGTTCCGTCGTCATTATATGCTCTGTCTGCAAATACCTCGCTGGCTGCCTTAAGGCCGGCCGCTTCGGCCGCTTCAATCATCTTTGAGCCTGCCAGTCCCATGAAAATGATATCCTTATCTACTTCATAAACCGCCTCGCACATTGCCTTCGCCAGCTTTTCATCGACTGCCGCCATATTATAGAGAGCCCCGTGCGGTTTTACATGCTGAATTTTCACACCGTGGCTGTCTGTAAATGCTTTTAAAGCCCCCAGCTGATACTTCACATACGCCTTTGCTTCCTCCGGAGTAACTACCATATTCCTTCTTCCGAATCCCATCAAATCAGGAAATCCGGGATGTGCGCCTACGGCAACACCGTTATCCTTCGCAACGGCAACCGTCTTTTCCATTACAATCGGATCGCCTGCGTGCCAGCCGCATGCAACGTTTGCGGATGATACATACTTGAGAATTTCCGCATCCATACCGATCGTATAATTGCCGAAGCTCTCTCCCAAATCACTGTTCAAATCCACATAATACATAGTCTTTTCCTCCTTACCTTCACTGTTTATTTGCCCCTCGAACCATATGTAGTTCTGACAGTACTATTTTATCTGACTTTAATATTTTTTTCAATATTTATTTCGATTATTTTTATTTTTATGGCTAATTAACGCAAAAATCGTGCAAAAACGCACGATTTTTGCGTGCGTTTTTGCACGATGTGACTTTTTGCACGGTTTATGGTTCACCGCTCTTTATTCCTCCCTCTCCATCTTCCTCTTGATAGAAAAACGGGTCGTTCCCAGGAGAGCGGCGGCTTTGGTCAGATTATTATTACTGATTTTGAGCGCCTGATTCATATATAATTTTTCCAGCACTAAAACCTCCTGTTCGAGACTGATTGGACCTTTCTCCAAATCTTTCAGATAATAACAGTTCCCATGTCCGCCGGTCTCCGTTTTCTCAACCGGCGTCAGTTCTACGTGCTTCTCCAGGACATTCCCCTGGCTGAACAGGAAGCAGCGTTCAAAGATATTCTTAAGCTCCCGGACGTTCCCCTTCCAGTCATATAAAATCAGCTCCCTCATAAAATCCGGCTCTACCCTCTCAATGTTTTTGGCAAAGGATTTATTATAGTAGTCCAGATAGTAATCACAAAGTGCAGGGATATCTTCCCGCCGCTCCCGGAGCGGAGGAATTACAATCTGCATCACATTGAGGCGGTAGAACAAATCCTCACGGAACTGGCCCTGCGCAATCGCCCTCTCCAGATTCCGGTTGGTCGCGGCAATCACCCGTACATCCAGCTCGATATCTTCCAGACCGCCGATTCGTTTGTATTTCCGGTCGTCCAGAAAAGTCAAAAGCTTTGTCTGCATGGCAAGAGGCAGTTCTCCGATTTCATCCAGGAAGACGGTTCCGCCGTTAGCCAGCTCTATCAGCCCTTTCTTCGTCTTCAGCGCTCCCGCAAATGCGCCCTTCTCGTAACCGAACAGCTCACTTTCCAGGAGATTTTCAGGGATTGCCCCGCAGTTGATTCTGACCATCAGATTTTCTCTCCTGTCACTGCAGTCATGAATCTGTCTGGCCACCACCTCTTTTCCGGTCCCCGTTTCCCCCCTGATCAGGACATTGACAGAGGAATTTTCACCCAGCACCTTGATCTGGGAACGGATCTGGCAGACAGCCTCACTGATTCCGGTAAAATCCTGGGATTTTCCCTTCAAAAATTCCAGAGAATCACGGCGCTTCATCTGCTCCAGACATCTTTTTATAATAAAATCGATTTCATCCACATCAAACGGTTTCAGAACATAATCGTAGGCCCCTCTTTTGGTCGCCTCCACTGCCTGGGATACGGAGCCGTAGGCCGTCATCAAAATGACCTGGATATCCTCATCCATATTTTTGAAGGTGGCAATCTCATCCATACCCACGCTATGCTCCAGAAGATTATCCAGGATCACGACATTCGGGTGGAATTTCTTTACACACTCTACGGCCTCCTCTATGGTCCCGGCCGATTTGGCGTCATATCCCCTGTCCTTCAGCCCTTCCTCCAGTGTGTAACGGATCAGAAATTCATCATCCACGACTAATATTTTCTTCATAATCTTCCACCCTCCTGTAAAATGACAGCCTTACGCAGGTCCCCTCCCCGCAGGAACTGACCATCTCCATCAGGCCGCCGTTTTGTTCCACCAGCTTCTTTACAATAGCAAGACCAATTCCAATTCCGTTAATGCTCTTTGTGTAGAACGGCTCCATGGCGCGCGTCAGTTCTTCCCGCGACATCCCTTTTCCGTTGTCCTGAAACTCAATCAGAGCCTTGTTCCCGCTCTCTCTTCCCGATATCCTGATTCTCCCCTCAATGCCGGGAATAACCGATTTAATGCTGTTGCTGATCAGGTTGTGGGCAATCTGGCGGAATTCATTCTCATTCAGATAGCCCGTCAGTCCTTCCTCTACCGCGGTTTCCATCACGACACCCTGTCCCTCCGCCCCCTTGGAATAAATCATCGCAATCTCACCAATGACTTTTTCAAAGGATATCAATTCCTTTGGGGATTCCTTCTTTACGGAAAGAGTAAAAAGATTCATAATCAGAGTGGTCACTCTGTCAACCTCTTTAATCATGCTCTCGCATAGCATTTTGTCACTTTCTTTGGCTGCTCTTCCCTTTAAAAGCTGTATCCCTGAACGTATCCCTGCAATCGGGTTTTTTATCTCATGGGCAAGCGTCGCCGACATTTTGCTGGTATACTCCATCTTAGTATAGTTATCCATGTTACGGAGCAGGCTCTCAAATGTAACAGCCAGCTGGCCTATTTCGTCTTTTCTTTTCACCGATTCGAACCGGTAGCTCCTGTAGTTTCCCTTATTTTTGTTTATTTCCCGGCACGTACTGCTCATACTGCGGATTGGCCTTGTAATGTTATGGGAAATAAAAATACTGGCCTGTATGATGATAAGAAGGGATGCGATGGCCCCGATGACGACATAATTCTGTTTTTCCAGAATTTCTTCCTCAAACAAATTTTCGTCTATCAGAAATTCCAGTTTCCATCCCAGCTTGTTCGCACCCTCATTCGTTAAAAATACCGTCTTATCCTGAACAGAGCCGTCTTCATAAGTAATAACCTGACCGTCCTTATCCGTAATCCGGACATAGCCTCTCCCATAATACCTGTATTTATCTTTCAGCTCCTTCTCGCTCAGACGGCCGGACAAATACTCAACATCCCTGTTTATTTCCTCAAACATGTAGACGGCCAGGGTTTTCTGGTTATCTCTCTGCATCGTGTAACCGTTGTAATAGGAGATTACCCCAAAACCACAGATTACGACAATTCCGACAAATAAAAACGGGACCAGGATTTCGTTCTCTATCTGAAAAAACCATTTTGACAGCCTGTCGGTCATCTTTTTCATTCTTCAGCCCCCTTTTCCCCTTCAGCGTAACAGTTCCGACAAGGAACTGTTACTGCATCCGGCTAATAAAATCGCTGCGCGATGAGCCGGATGCTCGCTTCCACTACCTTTTCGCACGGTCCGCGCAGCAAACGCGCAGACCTGTCTGATCTGTTACCCTTTAGCGCCTGTTTTCCTCTGGAAAAACGGAATTACAAGGTATGCCAGAACAGAACAGGCTGTGGCCGGGAAGGCCCAGTATACCCTGGTGGTCCTGCCCCATAACAGAGCCGCACAGATTATGCCCACGATAAATGAACCGTAGGCCCCGGCCTTTGTTCCTCTCGGATATAACAACGCCCCGTAGATTAAAGGCGTAAAAATCACTGCAAAAACTCCCCATATATCGGCGCCGAAAAAGAGGATATCCTCAGGGGGATTCAGGGACAGTATTAGAGCCAGGGTACCTCCGATGAATATAAACCACTTGGCGCGCCCCAGCAGCTTGTCCTCCTTCATCCCATTCTTCCCGAACTGCCCCGCCACATCATAAGACAGCATGGATCCTATCAGCAAAAGCTGCGAATTGGCCGTAGAAAGGCACGCTCCGATTACGCTGATCAGAAAAAAACCGCTGAATCTGCTTTGAAGCAGATAGTTTACCGCATAAACAAAAATATCATCCGTATCATGAAAGGTGTCAAGACGCGGAAAAAGAATTTTAAGCCCCAGCCCTATCTGAGTAAGGGCAAAATAGAACAGAGCCAGAAAAACAATCGCACACAGCAGCATTTTTCTAGCCGTCTTTTTATCTTTTGCAGCGACAATCCGGATCATGTACTGGGGATTTGTCGCCAGTCCCATGCCCCAGCCGAAAAACATGGAGATATACATAAGGGGGGAATAGTCCCGGAACAATCCCGGGTTCTCCACCGCCACTCCGGCTTTCAGTGTTTCTCTCGCCACAGTGCTGTCCGATAAAAGCCATGTGCCTTCCACTTTCCCGACTATAACAAAATAAATCACGCCTACGCTGAGCGCCAGCATCACCAGATTACAGGTATCTGTCTTGATAACCGAGTTAAAGCCGCCGAACGTGGAATATAATATAAAGAGATAGACCAGAAAAACCGCTACCTTATAATCAATATTAAGCAGATTGGAGGCGGCAATGCCAAATCCTTTAATCTGCATGACAAGGTAAAGCACATAACCGCATGACATCAGCAGGGCGGAGGCAATCTGAAGGCCCCGGGAGCCATAACGGTTCCGAATCAGCTGTGGAATCGTAAGGATATCGTTGTCATAAAGCCGGTTGCTGATTGCATACAGCATCAGCGCCCCGATAAACCACGGAATTACCGACATGGAAATTACAGCCACCCCGTTCTGATAGACATTTCCCGTATACCCGAGAATTGTGGCCGCTGAAATCCAGGTTCCCACAAAAGTAAAAAACAGGCGGCAAAGCCCGATTTTTCTCTCTCCGACAAAGAATTTGGAGATAGAATCACTCTCCCCGAAGGAAGACTTTCCAATAAATAAAATTGCCAGCGAATATACGCCAAAATAAACCAGATACACAAATGTTTTACTCATTTTTCCCCCGTTTTTCCGACGAAATTCTATTCCGGTCCGGCATCCTCCATTTGGAATCCGGTCCCATTCTTCACAACTTTATAAAATCCATAACGGTCTCCGGCCCGGAACCTGTCTTTTTCCGCGTCCGTCACGATAACGCTCCCGGCTCCATTCCGGTAAGCCTGATGTACGACACGTTTCACAAGCCTCTCAAACTCTTCCTCCCCGCAGCGGTAAACCGTCAGCCGGGCGGGGCCTCCGTCTCCTGCCTCCCTCTGATCCAGTACGTAATGCCAGTGCCTGTTCTGCCCCTCCAAAAACGGACGAAGCTCCTTTTCATATTCCAGGCTTACAAGCGTAAGACCGACCGCCGGTATGGTCGGCCCTGCTGCCGACCGGTCCCTGGCCTCCAGTATCTCTTCCATATGCTCCGGAGGATATACGCCGAGACCGACCTTCACAAGGGTTCCGGTAATAATCCGCACCATATTATAGAGAAAACCGCTTCCGCTGATCCGAATCGTAATCATATCCCCATCCTTTGAAACATCAAGGCTGTAGATCGTCCTGACCGTCTCCTCTGCCTGGGTGCGGACCGTGCAAAAGCTTTTGAAATCATGTTCGCCCACTAAAAAAGCCGCTGCCTGCTTCATCTTTTCCACGTCCAGGTTGAAATAACAGAAGTGGCTGTAAAGTCGTTCCAGCGGCATGCTGATTTTTCTGTTCAGTATCTTGTATTCATACGTTTTTGTGCAATTGGCTTTTCTCGGATGGAATGAGAGAGGGACCTCTTCCGATGCCTGGACACGGATATCGTCCGGCAGGCGCTGGTTTAATGCAAAGCAAATCTTATCCCCCGGTATTCTGCTCTCCGTATCAAAGACAGCCACATTCCCCCTCGCATGTACGCCGGAGTCGGTACGGCTGGCCCCGATTACGGTAACAGGCTCCTTCAGAAGCCCTGTTAAAGCCTTGTTGAGCACTTCCTCGATTGTCACGCCATTGGGCTGTATCTGCCAGCCGCAGTAGGCCGTGCCATCATATGCCACAGTCAGTTTTATACGTTTCATTCTATTCTTCTCCCGGCATGGTTCTACATAATAATGCGGACTGCGATAACAGCAGCCAGATAGATAATAAATACGGCATAAGCCGCCCTGTCCCTCTTCTCATAGTGCAGAGGCTTCATCTTCGTTCTTCCCGCACCGCCCCTGTAACATCTGGCTTCCATTGCCATCGCAAGATCGGTTGCACGGCGGAAGGCGGAGACAAACAGCGGAACAAGAAGCGGTATCATGCTCTTCGCTCTCTGCATCAGGTTGCCCGTCTCAAAGTCGGCTCCCCTTGCCATCTGGGCCTTCATAATCTTGTCCGTCTCCTCAATCAGAATCGGAATAAAACGCAGCGCAATCGACATCATCATTGAGACCTCATGAACCGGCACATGAAGCCTGTTCATAAATCCGAGGCTCTTTTCCAGGCCGTCCGTGAGCTGGTTCGGCGTCGTCGTCAGCGTCATGATCGATGAGCCAAGCACCAGGTACATCAGACGCAGGCCCATAAAAAAGGCCAGACTCAGGCCCTCGGCCGTGATTTTCAGAAATCCGAGCCGGAAAATCTCCCGGCCGTCCGTCAGAAACAGGTTAAAGCTGACGCTGATAAGCAGCAGGAAAACAATTGCTTTCAGCCCCTTCACAATGAATTTGAAAGGCACCTTCGAAAGTCTGACTACCAGGGTCAAAAACAGTGTGGCAATCAGGTAGCACCACAGATTATCGGCAAAAAACAGTGAAATAATGTATATCATCGTACCAAACAGCTTCGTTCTCGGATCCAGGCGGTGGATCGGTGAATCTACCGGATAGTACTGTCCGATTGTAATATCCCTAATCATAATGTGAGCCTCCCCTTTTCCCGAAGGAGGTTAAGAATCGCATCCCTTGCCTCTTCCACAGTCGTAATTGTATCATCCACAGGGATCCCATGCTCCCGCAGCTCCTGGACCACATAGGTAATCTGAGGCGCCGCCAGTCCCATGTCTTCCAGTTCCTTATAATGTTTAAATACTTCCTTCGGGGTATCGTCAAAGACCTTCTCCCCGTGGTTCATAACCATAATCCGGTCAACATAGCGGGCCACATCCTCCATACTGTGGGAGACAAGGAGAATGGTAAGGCCGTACCGGCGGTTCAGCCGCTCAATCTGATCCAGGATCTCATCCCGGCCCTGGGGATCCAGACCGGCCGTAGGCTCATCCAGTATCATCATCTCAGGCCGCATCGCAAGGACTCCCGCTATCGCCACCCTTCTTTTCTGCCCGCCCGACAATTCAAATGGCGACTGTTCATAGAAGCTCTCATCCATTCCCACCAGATCCAGGGCATGGCGCGCCCTCTTCTCGGTCTCTTCCTTAGAACAGCCCAGGTTCTTCGGTCCAAAGCAGACATCGGAAAATACATCAGCTTCAAAAAGCTGATGCTCCGGGTACTGAAATACAAGACCGACCTTGCTGCGCAGCTCCTTCATCTTATAACCGTCGCTGTATATGCTGGTCCCGTGATACAGGATATCTCCGCCCGTAGGCCGGATCAGGCCGTTCAGATGCTGGATTAAAGTAGATTTGCCGGAACCGGTATGGCCGATCAGACCGACAAATTCACCGTCATTTATCTCAAAATTCACATGCTTAAGGGCATGCTGCTCAAAGGCAGTCCCCGCCCCATATGTGTAATTCAAATCTATAACCTTGATTGACATATCTTATTCCTCTTTTAAGAGCGGAAGCAGCGCTTCCATCAGCTCTTCTTTCCTGAGTATTCCATCCGGCAGCATGGCTCCGCCCTTTTTTAACTCGTAGGCCAGTTCCGTCACCTGGGGAACGTCCAGACGATAGCTCTTAAGCTCGTCCACCCTTGAAAAAATCTCTTTTGGCGTCCCATCCATAACCACTTTACCGCCGTCCATAACGATCACGCGGTCTGCGTCTATCACTTCCTCCATATAATGAGTAATCAAAAGTATGGTGATCCCCTCAGCCCGGTTCAGCTCCTGAACGGTTCTGATAACATCCTTGCGGCCGTTCGGATCGAGCATGGCGGTCGGTTCATCCAGAACGATACACTGGGGTTTCATCGCCATCACGCCGGCGATCGCCACCCTCTGCTTCTGACCTCCCGACAAACGGTTTGGGGACTTCTTCCTGTACGCCGTCATCCCAACAGCCTGAAGGCTCTTATCCACCCGTTCCCAAATCTCCTCGGTAGGGACTGCGATATTCTCCGGCCCGAACCCCACATCCTCCTCAACTACGTTGCCGATAATCTGGTTATCCGGATTTTGGAACACCATCCCGGCAGTTTTTCTCACTTCCCACAGCAGATCGTCGTCCGCCGTATCCATCTCAGATACCCAGACCGTTCCTTCCGTCGGAATTAAAATGCCATTGATATGCTTTGCAAATGTGGACTTTCCGGAGCCATTGTGTCCCAGTACGGCCACAAAACTCCCCTTCTCAATCTCCACATCCACATGATCAATCGCACGGTTTACTTCTTCCACTTTATCTTCTTCGTCCCGTCTGATATAGTCAAAAACGAGATTTGCCGCTTTAATTATATTCATATTCAAGCCCTTCATAACCGCAGCTTATCACTGCATATTTGTGTAAATTGTAGAGCAATTGTACCTCGGAGTCAAGTAGTATTTTGTTTCTAAAAATCCCATCCAAAATATCGGTTCCCGGCAGCGGCAGAAACTGCGGCAGCCGGGCAATAAAAAACCGGTCCGGCAGATACCGGATCGGTCTTTTAAAAGGGATTATGTATTTGGGGTAAATTTCACCTCCTTTCATTTAAAAAGGGCCGTAATTAATCAAGGTTGCTATCGTTAAAAGAATAAAGGAAATAATCCACCACAGCGCAAAACAGGGTAAAAAAAACTTCAGCCACTTCTTATAAGGTATATTGCACATGGCAATGCCGGCCATCAGCTTTGCTCCAGCCGGTGTAACCATATTTGACAGCGAATCACCGAACTGAAAAGCCAGTACATTCACCTGGCGGTTTATCCCCAACAAGTCTCCCAGCGGTATCATTAACGGCATCGTAACCGCAGCTTGTCCCGAGCCGGAGGGAATTACGAAATTGATTACATCCTGGACGGCAAACATAGCACAGGCGGCAACTGTACGGGGAAGGCCGTGAAGCAGGCTTGCCAGGGCATTAATTATTGTATCAATGATGTTTGCTTCCGTAAGGATATTCGTCACTCCTTTACAAAGCCCCATAACAAGACCAACCCATAAAAGACTTTTCGTTCCTTCCACAAATTCATTGCATATCTGATTTCCGTTCAGGCCGCCGACCACTCCGGCCGTCACTGTCATAATCATAAACACCGCTCCCATTTCTGTAAGATAAAATCCCCTGGTAAGAATCCCCCACACCATCGATACGATTCCAAGAATGAAAGTCAGCAGCACCAGCTTGTGCCGCATAGTCATAGGCGGAATATCGGATAAATCAAGAGCTGTCCGGTACTGGCTGTCAATTTCATACATCAGGCTTTTCTCCGGATTTTTACGGATTTTATTTGCATAGGTGCAAAGCCATATCATGCTGACAATTTCAAATACAATGAAAGCAACCGCCCTGTAGCCGATTCCCGAAAACATGGGAAGCTCGGCAATCGTCTGGGATACACCGACCGTATATGCATTCGTCATGCCGCCGCAGTACCCGATGGAGGATGAGCCAAGTACCAGGAATGCAGCAATCAGAGAGTCAAATCCAAGTCCCAGGCAAACCATATATATCAGCGGCATAAATGCCAGAAATTCCTCACTGGTGGCGGCAAAGCAGGACAGCAGGCCAAATGTCAGGAGAATGGCAATCAAAAGCAGATTTTCTTTTCCTGCAAATTTCTTAATTAAATTTTTCAGGCCTATATCTATCGCCCCCGTCGCCTGAATAACCTGCAGAGCCCCGCCTACAATTAAAATAAAGAAAATTAAGTTCCCGGAGCTGGCAAGCCCATTAGGAACCGCCATGAAAAAATCAAATATTTTTATCGGATTCTGCGCCACATGACGGTAACTGTCCGGATCTACTATCGAATAGCCTGTTATCTCATTTTCAAAACGGTCAAATGAGCCTGCCGGCACCAAATAAGTCGCAATTGCCGCAATTACCAGAAATGCAACCAGTATGAGCATCGGATTAATAGCTTTTACCCGTTTCGGTACGGTTTTCCCCTTTTTCTTGTACATATCTTCCCCTTCTTTCAAAATTATCAACAGCCTGCTCCTGCAGCAGAGAGCGGAAGCAGAACGGGGCCGCCTTAGTCAAAACCGGCAGCTCCGTTTACTGATATAAAACAGCTTACATATACCCCATAAGCATCATGATTCCGCGCATCCCAAGCATTCCCGCCAGGCTGAGAAGAATCGGCAGCCCCAAAAGATGCGACCTGTATTTCGGATTTGTCCCTGCTACAAGAACAATTCTTGCATAATGTCCTACTAACGTTCCCATCAGCATACAGGGTACAACCAGAATCGTAGCCTGAGCCGCATTAATTGTTCCGGCCGCATATAAATTCGCCGCCGTAGCCGCTCCCGCCGCTTTTGCAAAAAACGCCGACATTAACACAATTGCCGCCTCTCCCGGCAGGCCAAAAATTCCCATTACCGGAGCAAATACCTTTCCAATCAGATTTACGAGGCCCGTAAGTTCCAGGAACCTGATTATAACGTAGCCCAATACCATAGCCGGTAATATATTTTCAATCCCGATATAGAACCCTTCCTTAGCCCCATCCATGAAAGAGGTAACTATCGACTTTTTCTGTTTTTTCTCTTCCTGATTATTATCAGTGCCGGCCTCTTCTGTTTTAATTTCTTCTCTCATCTAAACAGCACCTCCTTCTGCTTCTTTTTTTACTACCAGCCGCATAATATTAGCTCCCAGAACTTTAAATATCCACAAATATACGATTACAGGACCTACCGCGAGCTTAATGATCGGGAGCAGCGGAGCCTGCGTGGAAATCGTGTTAATAATAACAGCCGAAGCCGCATATTGATAAGCCACGAATATTGTCCTTTCCCTATCGGTTATCTCCCCCTGCTGATATGCTTTTTTTGTCATAAAAGACGCAACATCAGAACTGGTGAAGGACGCTACGAAAGCAATCCCGCTGGTTCCGGGAATTCCCATCAAAGGTCTGAGTAGAGGTGTAAAAAACTTTCGTGCTGCTTCCATGGCTCCCATATCTTCACAGACATGTACAAATCCTACCGAAACACAGGTTGTGGGAATCAGTGTCAATGCAAACATGAACCCCTCTCTCGCTCCGACTCCTCCCTGTCCTTCAAAATTCAGACCATCGGCAATGATTCCAAAGCTTCCAATCAGATTGCTTAAATCAAAAGCCTTTAAAAAGTTCCCGGAATTAGTAAATATCCCGGAAAAAAGGATAATAAGCAAGAATAACGAGCCCCAGCCTTCTATCCCTATACGGTGCTCCTGCTCTCTGTTTTTTTCTTCTTTTCTCATTATTCGGCCTCCCCCTTATAGCTGTCCAGCCGGCTCAGAATACTTAAAAGCATTTTTGCTCTTTCAGCCATCGTAGCTACTATTGCAAACTCTTTCCCCGTATGATTTCCCTGTCCAATCACGCCGCAGGAACAGATGACCGGTGTCCCGGCTATATTGATGTATGCTGCATCTGAGTTTCCGCCCAGTACGGTTGACTTCAACGGTTCTTCCCCGCAGTCCTGAAGTGCCTGACTGCAAAAATCAAAGAGCTTTTTAACAGAATTGGTCGTTTCAAATGCATTAATAATGCTTAAAACCTTGTATGTAGTTTGTGTACCCGGTATATGAGTCTCATCGAGGGCAGCATAGAGGTCATGTTCCAGTTTTTCCATTTGGGACGGCTTTATAAACCGTGCGTCTATCTCAATACGGCAGCTGCCTGGAATGGAGTTAGAAACTGTGCCTCCTTTTATGGTTCCTACACTGACAGTTATTCCCTCCGATAAATTTGTTATCTCACGTAGCCTGCAAATTTTATATGCCATCTCTTCGATTGCATTCCTGCCTGTCTCAAAACTGTTTCCGGCATGAGCTTCTACCCCGGTGACTTCCGCCGATATAGTTATTCCGCCTTTTCGTCCAACACACAGCGAACCGTCCGGAAGCCCTGTTTCCATATTAAAAGCAAATTCACAGTTTTTAGCTTCTTCCACCAGAGTTTCTGCAGTTGTAGAATTTTCATGGGCAATTTCTTCATCACCGGCAAATAATATTTTAATCGGACGCTCTGTAAAACCCAGGCTGTTCAACGCCTTAATAACATAATATGCTATTATAATGCCCCCTTTCATATCCAGGACGCCCGGTCCATATGCCCTTCCGTTTTCGATACGGAATGGATTGTCTGCCAGTGTTCCCTTTGGAAAAACCGTATCATAATGTCCGGAAAATAAAATCGGCTTTCCTTCCCTCTCCCTGCCTAATATCCCTGTTAATGTCTTCCCCGCAGCCCCTGTATCAATCAGGTCACACCTAAACCCGATGCCCTCAAACATTGCCTTAAGTGTACCGGCTGCCTCCTCAAGTCCCTCTTTATCAAAAGAGCCCGTTTCTATTTCTACCAACCGCTTCCAGTCTTTCACCATATTATCCGTATTTGCGTCTATAAATTGGCCGCATTGTTCCCTATTAATCATAACCTTCTCCTTCTTAGACTTATTATTAATAAAATTTCAGCCATGTGGCCGCGGGTATGCCAAAAGGGGAGCGCGCTTCTTCCGAATCCGTCAGGCATAGACACAGGTCACCGGTTATGTTAAGATTATTTATGTGCACTAAACAATATTTAACTATGAATTCATTGTAACATCACACTATTGTCATGTAAAATATTGATAAAAAATAGGATTTATTCATTTCTTGTATAAATGGGGGATTTATATGGATCTAAAGCAGTTACAGTATTTTTTAACAATTGTAGAAGAAGGCTCTATTACTGCCGCAGCCGCCAGGCTGCACGTCACGCAGCCGCCGCTTAGCCAGCAGTTAAAAAAGCTGGAGAAAGAATTTAATGTTGTTTTATTCGAACGTGATTCCCGTAATTTACAGCTGACAGCCGTAGGCCAGATGTTTGCAGACCGTGCCAGGCAGCTTCTTGCTCTAAGTAACGTTATACAAAAAGAAATTGTGGATTTTTCCAGCGGATATAAGGGAAATTTATACATTGGCATAACCCCTACCGCAGTACCGCTTGTATTATCGCCTAAAATAGCGGAATTTCATCAGAATTATCCGATGATTAATTTTGAATTTTTTGAGGGAAATAGCGCTTATATCCATGATTTGGTGCAAAAAGGCATCATCGATATTGGCATTATCCGTTCCCCCTTCCATCTTCAGGGTATCAAATATTTGAAAAAAGAGCCTGAGCCTATGGTTGCGGTCATGTCTCCGGAATATAACTGGTCTGACTGTGTAAGCTGCTCCGTCGATGAACTGGATGGAAAACAGTTGATTATATACCGCCGTTATGAATCAATCTTAAATGAAGTATTTAATTTACATAATGTCCTGCCCAGGATTATATGTAAAGCGGAGCGTTCTTCATCCGCTTTGCGTGCGGCAGAATCCGGACTCGGAATTGCCCTTCTGCCTTCGGGAGCGACACAGATGGCCCAGGAAAAAATTGTACAGAAAATATTGGATGACGATTGTCTTTATACAAGTCCCATGGCAATCTGGGCATATGACCATTATCTGAATAAGTCTGCAATGGCTTTTTTAGATTATTTCCGTTCATTATAAAACGGTGACCTGCACGCTCCGCGCACAGGTCACCGTCATCAACAGAATAGAGCTGTTGTGATGGCAGTCTGCATACCGCCTTCACAACAGCTCTACTTCTATCCCGCGCCTTACTGCATCTTTCCGTCTCCGCCTATCGTGTATCCGTCTATCACCGTATTCACCGCCATGCTTCCGTCTTCATAGAAATAATACCACTCCGACGGCGAAATCTGATACCAGCCGACTGCCATAGCGCCCGTTGAATCCGTATAGTACCACTTGTCATTCAGGTTCAGCCAGCCGGTCTGCATTTTACATTCCGAATTCATATAGTACCATTTTCCATTGATTAAGCGCCAGCCTGTGGCTGCATAACCGTTCTCATCAAAATAATACCATGTACCCTGAATATAACGCCAGCCATTGTTGGCTTCCACTCCGTTTTCATCCGTATAGCGGTAGCCCGTGCGATCCTGGCGCCAGCGTCCCCCTACCTCACCCAGGTTGTCTACAAATGAATCCTCGGAGGTTACATAATCTCCGGTTCTTCTGTAGCCGGCATCTGTGCTGTTCTTCGAGGTTGCTCTGACTTCATAGAAATAGTTGGCCTCTTTTGTGATATACTCCGTCAGGTCAACATTCGTACCCTCCAGCGTCAGCGTAGTCACATACTCATCGTCTCCCCGGTAGAGGCGGAGCTGATATGCGGTTGCATATGGGACCTTTTTCCAGACTGCTTTTGTCCTTGTCGAATCACTCCAGCCGGCTTTCTCCGTCTGTCCAAGCTGAACTACCGGATAATAGTTTACCTTTACCACCAGGTTGCCGTCTTCATTCCGTTTGGCAGAGACAAAATCCGCTCCGCTTATGGTAGTCTTTTTAGAAGAGTAGGAACTCGCAAAAGCTTTCCCGCTGCCGGGAACCAGTGTAACCGAAGCCGTTATTTTGGAACCCGGATTCCATTTCTCCAGAGCCTTGCTCCAGGAAATATCCTCCACCTCGCAGCCGCTTCCTGTAGTCACGGTTGGCTCCAGAATCTTACCTTCCTCTTTATCATAATTATTTTTAAATGTCACTCTGATATTGGCAATCGTCGTATCCGCATATGCTGTAAAGGCGCTGCCCGCTATGAGCATTGCCGCCGCCATGCAGATCCATAAGCCCCGTGTTCTTCTCCCAAACATACCACTACCTCACTTTTCTAGAATTTATGCCGCTGCTCCTTACCGGCGCCACACACCGTCGGCACCTACATAAAATGTGCTGATAGTCGTGTTAACAGCCATGCTTCCGTCACCCGGATAGAAATAATACCAGTTTCCTCCCACCTGGGTCCAGCCCTCGCACATTACGCCGTTTTCTCCCAGATAATATCTCTTGCCGTTGCTGTCCAGCCACTGGTTCTTAAACATCGCTCCCTCTGTGCCCTCAGGTCCCGGATTCAGATAATACCAGCCGTTGGCCGCCTGTACCCAGCCCTTTCTCATTGCTCCGTTGTTGTCCAGATAATACCAGTTTCCGTTCTTCTCCTGCCATCCCGTCAGCATCCAGCCGTCTTTGTCAAACAGATACCAGATATTGTTGACCAGCAGCCAGGAATCCTTCTGGAAGGTTCCGTCCGGATAGCGGTACCACCAGCGGCTCCCATCCTGGATCCAGCCGACCTGCGACGTGGAATTATTGGCAGCGCTGTTTGTATTGTTGTAATCAATCTTGCCGGAACCATTGGACACCGATTCCTTGGCAATATACAGCTCATCCGACTCCGTCCAGTCGCTGCTGTCGGCGTAGTCCTTCTGGGTGTCGCCCGACGGTGCGGAACGCACCTTAAAGGTATAAGTACCCGCACTCGTCATGTATGGATAAAAATTGATCGACGTGCCCTTGTACGCCTTCACCTTATATATGGCGCTGCTGCCTTTATAAAGGTTTATATCATAGGCGTCCACTCCGTTCACTTTATCCCACTTCGCGTGGCCCAGCTGATTCTCTTTCCATTCGGCTTCCTCAGGGGCGTCATATTCGCCCTTTACCGGCTTCGTCTTAACCGTGACTACCAGAGTATCGTATCCCTTTCTGGAAGCCGACACAAAGGTGCCGCCTTTTACCGTGACATTGCTGGATTTATAGGTCCCGACAAAGCCGTAGGAATCCGGATCCTCCGCTTCCAGCCACACTTTTAACGTATAGGTGCTGCCAATCTTCACATCCTTCGATGTGGAGCTCACCCACTGCGCCTCAGTTGCCGTATACCGCTCGTTTCCTGCCCTTACATTAAACCCGCTGTCTTTTCCCGCTTCCAGATCCGGCAGGCTCTCGCCCGCTTCCAATTCCAGGTCCAGATTAATCGTTACCTTGCTGATTGTCTTTCTGGACGAAGCGGCATAGGAAACCATTGCCCCTCCAAACGCCATACAGGTCACCAGGCATATAGAAACAAGCGGACCAATCCACCTGTTTTTTCTCTTCATATCCCTCATCCTCTCCGGCGGAAAACATTTTTCTTGCTGTTTTTTCCGCTGTTTTTATAATTTAATTATAAAGCGTTCCACTATTACAGTCAACTTACGATATTCTTGCGGCATAGATGGATAAAAAAGAAATACTTCTAATTCCATTTCTCATATAAAGCCGCTATGTTATGGATCCGGCGCTTCATCTCCCTGCAGACATGTACCGGCCCCAAACACTCGCATTTATCCCCAAAGCTTAAAAGAATATTGTAATAGTATTCATTCTCTATGAAGGGGAGAGTGACAATGTAATGCTCGTCACCATCCGGAGTAAAATGATCATACGAACAAAAATCAAGTACCCTGTCCATGACAGATTTATGAATACGAATTTTGATTTTTATCTGCATGGTTGTATAAATATCAGTAAAATCCAACTGGGGTTTTTGATAATCCCGCGGTGTAAAAGCTTCTTCCAGCATTTCCAGGTTTGATATACGGGATAATCTGAATAAACGGTAATCATTTCTTTTATGGCAATACCCCTGCCAATACCAGTGATTACTTTTTAATATGAGCTGGTACGGCTCGGCTGTCCGTTTAGAAAAATTTCCGTATCTGTCAATATACTCAAATGAAAGCAGCCTGCTTTCCTGTAAAGCTGTTTTAATAATTTCCAAATATGGCTGCATATTCCTGTTACCCATCCACGGATTTAAATCAATACATATCTGGTTTACTTTTAATTCAATGTCTTTCGCTCTGTCGGCAGGGATAAAACTTTTGACTTTTGCAAGGGCATGTACCAGTTCGTCCCCCCGTATCATACCGGAAAGACTGGAAAGCCCCATTAGGAGGGCGGAAAGCTCGGAAGTCGAAAAAACCTTTTTATCAAGCTTGTAATCCTGCATGATTTCAAAGCCGCCGCCCACCCCGGATGCCCCCCGGACAGGAATACCCGCCATGTTGATCGCCTCTATGTCGCGGTAGATTGTGCGGGGGGAAACTTCAAACATATCCGCCAGTTCCTGCGCGCCTATGCGCTTTTTATCAAGGAGTATCATAATTATGCTAACAAGCCTGTCAACTTTCATCTGTCGGGCACCTTCCAATTTTTTTATCATTATAGATTGTTGCCATACAGTTGTCAACAATTGCAGAGTATAATAAAAAGGCAGGCAAATCAACTGCCTGTCAGGTGGAAATAATATGAAAATGGAGGAAACTTATGTTCACAATCTATGTTTACGTTCTTGATGCTTTGGCCGACTGGGAGCTTGGCTATGTTATTTCAGAGGTGAATTCCGGCCGGTTTTTCAAAAAGGACGCTCAGCGCGTATCGCTCAAAACCGTCAGTTATTCCGGAAAGCCAATCAAGACAATGGGCGGTCTGACAATCATGCCCGACTGCCTGATTGATGATATTGCTGTGAGTGAGACAAGCGTTCTGCTATTACCGGGCGCAGACACATGGAATGATTTAAAGCACGGGGCTGTTATTAAAAAAGCAGAGGAGCTTCTCTCGTCAGGCGCTTTGGTGTGTGCCATCTGCGGGGCTACCGCTGCGCTTGCCGGAGCCGGACTGCTGGATAACCGCCCCCATACCAGCAACGGGCCGGGATTTCTTGAAATGTTTTCTCCCGGTTATAAAGGCCAGGATTTTTACATTGACAAGCCCTCTGTGGCGGATAACAACCTAATTACCGCTGGCTCTGCCGGAGTTTGCTGTGGGCGAAACAGATTATTGGGCATTTAAACGTTTTTCAGCCGGACACTCTGGAATCCTGGTATGCATATTTCACCACCGGTAAGCCTGAACATTTCTTTGCCCTCATGCAGACTTTACCGTCCGGCAAGGAAAGCTGAGGACCGTTAAACGATAACCTGCACGCTCCGCGCACACGTCACCGCCGTAAATTAAAACGACTCCAGCCACTCTGCATGGCTGGAGTCGTTTATTAACGGGCAGTGAAATGTTTACAAAGCAAACGTTTCACCGCTTTGTTTACTGATTAAACAAGCTCTAATAAAACTTCCAAAGCGCCGTCGCCCTTACGCTGTCCGATCTTAACGATTCTTGTGTATCCACCGTTGCGGTTTACGTATTTAGGAGCAATCTCATCAAAGAGTTTTGCCGGCATATCTACTTCTTTTGTGTTTTTCTTTCTGCCTGCTTTTGCAGCCGGAACTTCTGTTACATCATAGAGAACCTTTAACATCTGTCTTCTAGCATGAAGTCTGGATGGTTTGTCTTTCTTGATCTCTTTCTCTACTTCGTCATAAACGGTAACTTTCTTTCCGTCAACAACTTCTTTTACTCTCTTGCCGTCTTTATCTTTACGTGCAACCTTTGCAGTAACTTTTACGGTCTCGAAGTTGTCTTTCTCCTTAACTGCCATGGCAATTAAGCCCTCAGCAATCTTCTTTACTTCTTTGGCTCTGGCCTCAGTTGTAACGATCTTGCCGTGGTATAACAGATTGGTAACCTGGTTTCTCAGTAATGCTTTTCTCTGGCTGGAAGTCTTTCCCAGCTTTCTATATCCTGCCATGATTTAATCCTCCATATTTGTGGAAGCCGGCGTCCACGCTTCATTGGTCTTACTGTCCGCCTGCTTTATTCGTAAACGCCCGGCTGTGCCCTTTGGTCTTATCTGCCGGGTGCTCAAACATTCGTTAAAATTAAGCTTCTTCGCTCGGATTGAGCTGTAAGCCTAACTCTTTTAATTTGGCAAGTACCTCTTCCAAAGATTTGCGGCCCAGGTTTCTGACCTTCATCATATCTTCCGGAGTCCTGTTGCACAGTTCCTCCACGGTGTTGATACCTGCTCTCTTTAAACAGTTGTATGAACGAACGGATAACTCCAGTTCATCAATGTTCATCTCAAGCACTTTTTCTTTCTCGTTGTCTTCCTTCTCTACCATAACTTCTGCAGTTCTGGCATTCTCAGAAAGGTCGATGAAAAGGTTCAAATGCTCGCTCAGAACTTTAGCTGCCAGGCTGACTGCCTCATCAGGAGCAAGAGTTCCGTTTGTGAATACATCCAGTGTCAGCTTATCAAAGTCGGTAACCTGGCCCACACGGGTATTCTCAACGGTCATATTGACACGCTCTACCGGTGTGTAGATGGAATCCACAGCGATCATTCCGATTGGAAGCTCGTCGTTCTTGTTCTTGTCTGCGCTGATATAACCACGGCCTTTTGTGATGTTCAGTTCCATATAGAACTTACTGTCCGTGCCGCCGCTTAATGTGGCAATTACCTGCTCAGGATTTAAAATCTCAATGTCAGAATCCACCTGGATATCAGCGGCTGTTACGACGCCTTCTCCCTCGAATTCGATATAAGCTGTCTTTGGCTCATTCGTTTCGCTCAGATTCTTAATTGCCAAACTCTTGATGTTCATAATAATCTCAGTTACGTCTTCCTTTACTCCGGGAATCGAACTGAATTCATGCAAAACGCCATCGATTTTCACTTGACTTACTGCTGCGCCAGGCAAAGAAGAGAGCATAATTCTTCTTAAAGAATTTCCTAAAGTAGTTCCGTAGCCTCTTTCGAGCGGTTCAACTACAAACTTGCCATATCTTTTGTCTTCTGAAATCTCAGCAATTTCAATTTTCGGTTTTTCAAAATCGAACACTATAGCCCCTCCTTTTGGGAACTTTTATTGAGGGTCTGTCATACTCTTATAAAATAAGAGAAGAACTTTCGCTGCGGGTAACGGCGAAAGACGCGGTTCACGTCCGTTACCGCCAACCGGCGATTTTGCCGCTGTCCGGCCCGTGAGGGGCCGGACAGCAACAAAAAATTTAGTCAACTCTTAATTATTTGGAGTATAACTCGACGATAAGCACTTCATTTACAGGAACATCAATTTCGTCTCTGGTTGGTAACTCTTTAACAACGCCTTTTAAGTTTTCCATATCAGCCTCTAACCATGCTGGTACCATTCTTCCGGCGGTTACCTCTAAGATATTTTTATATCTCTGTGAAGATTTGTATTTCTCTTTGATCTCGATTGTGTCACCAGCTTTAACGCGGTAAGACGGAATGTTTACAGGTTTTCCGTTAACCAGTACATGCTTGTGATCTACGATCTGTCTTGTCTCTTTTCTCGTACGGCCAAAGCCCATTCTGAATAATACATTATCCAGCCTGCATTCCAGAAGGATCATAAGGTTGGTACCAACCTGTCCGGACATTTTGGAAGCTTTCGCATAATAATTTCTAAAAGGTTTCTCTAACACACCATAGATGAATTTGGCTTTCTGCTTTTCTCTTAACTGCAGACCATATTCACTCATCTTTCTATTGGCTCTTTTTAACTCTCTCTTGGATTTCTTGTCGATTCCTAAATAAATCGGATCCAGGTCAAGAGATCTACATCTTTTAAGTACAGGAACTCTATCTACTGCCACTTTACTTGCACCTCCTAATTAGACTCTTCTACGTTTTGGTGGGCGGCATCCGTTATGTGGAACTGGTGTCTCATCACGAATTGCTGTAATTTCTAAGCCTGCAGCTTGTAACGAACGAATAGCAGCTTCACGACCAGCACCTGGACCTTTAACAGATACTTCAAGGTTTTTCATATTTGTTTCTTCAGCAGCTTTTGCAGCTACTTCAGCAGCCATTTGTGCAGCAAATGGAGTTGATTTACGTGATCCTTTAAATCCTAAAGCACCCGCTGAACTCCATCCAAGTACGTTTCCTTGTAAATCTGAAATTGAAACAATTGTATTGTTAAATGTTGAGTGGATATGAGCTACTCCAGTTTCAATTGTCTTTTTTACACGTCGTTTACGTGTTGTTTGCTTTCTTTGTGCCATGTTGGTTATTTCCCTCCTTTATTAGTCTTTCTTTCCTGCGATTGCTATACGAGGACCTTTACGTGTGCGTGAGTTATTTTTCGTTTTTTGACCTCTTACTGGAAGTTTTCTACGGTGTCTAACTCCTCGATACGAACCGATTTCAGTTAAACGTTTAATGTTTAATGAAACTTCACGGCGTAAATCACCTTCGATTGTATAATTACCATCGACTTCTTTACGAATTTTTCCTAGTTCTTCTTCTGTTAAATCTCTAACACGAGTATCTTCAGAAACTTCAGCTGCTGCTAAAATTTTCTGTGCACTTGTTTTTCCGACTCCATAAATAGATGTAAGTGCAATAACGATACGTTTATCTCTAGGGATATCAATACCTGCTATACGTGCCATATGTTAATTCACCTCCAAAAGATTATCCTTGTTTTTGCTTATGCTTAGGATTTTCACAAATGATCATGACTTTTCCTTTACGTCTGATAACTTTACATTTTTCACAAATTGGTTTGACTGATGCTCTTACTTTCATCTTTTTACCTCCTCTAAGAATCGGAGCTTACAACTATTTGTAACGGTATGTGATGCGACCTTTAGTTAAATCATATGGTGACAACTCTACTGTTACTTTATCTCCTGGTAAGATGCGGATGAAATGCATACGGATTTTACCTGATACGTGCGCTAAAACCGTATGTCCATTTTCAAGCTCAACATGAAACATTGCATTTGGTAATGTTTCTGTTACAACGCCTTCTATTTCAATTACATCGTCTTTAGACATCGTTTACGTCTCCCTTCTCTAAAACAGTCACAACTTCACTTGCATATTTTGCGAGAGCAAATCGTAACTTCCCGTTGGAGACACGATTAGTCTCCAAAAGACTCGTTCTTACTTCATTCGATATGAATGGAGTAAATTTAATATGAAGCACATTTTTCTTCTTTGGTCGATCGTACTTTCGCTTTTCTCCGTCTGCTAAAAGTACAAAGCGATCTTCTATGATTTTGATAATTACTGCGTATTGATCTTTTTCTCTACCTTTCGTAATTCGGACAACTTGCCCAATTACTGGTTCGGTATGGACATCATTCAACAATAATCACCTTCACTTACATGATAATTAAACTTACTTATCAAGTTGTGCTTGAATATCTTCAAAGACTTTGTCAATCGCTTGATCACCATCAACTGTTATTAAAATACCTTTTTCTTCATAAAAATCGAGTAAAGGTTGAGCTTGTGCTACGTTCACATCTAGACGCTTTTGCACAGTTTCTGCTGTGTCATCATCACGCTGAATGAGAGCTGAGCCATCTTTGTCACATACCCCATCAACTTTAGGCGGGTTATAAATAACATGATAACTTGTGCCACACGTTGGACAAACTCTACGTCCTGTTAGACGTTCTAATAATTTTTCTTCTGGTACATCTACATGAATGACATAATCTAATTTACGATCTAATTTGTTCGTAATG
>ERZ808041.622-NODE-622-length-23707-cov-13.744054_pt1 | contig 23707 bp, 12 predicted proteins | sample MGYA00380192_ERZ808041 | MGnify/ENA primary metagenome ERZ808041 (study PRJEB31490, sample SAMN06133412) | mouse gut metagenome | isolation source: Z1_1 | host: mice | place: China: Chengdu | collected 2015-05 ...
GCAAAAATCCATCGCCAAAGGCGATTTTGCATGGATTTTTGTCCGTAACAGTGAAGGTATCTGAACTGTTACATTTTCACCGAAAGGAGTTGTAACATTTATGGAAACTATCATTGACACGCTGACGCTGCCATTAAACAATGCCCGCTTTCATCTGGGCGATGTACCAGATGCATGGCAGGCATGGTATGAGGATAAGGATTGGGAACTGGTCCCCCTTCCCCACGACTGGTCAGTACACATGCCATTTTCTAAAGAGTATTCCAGTGGAACTGGATATCTTGCCGGTGGTATTGGATGGTATCGCATCCATATTACTCCAGAGGAAGCGTGGAAGGGAAAACACATCTGTATTCATTTTGACAGCATTTATAAAAACAGTCGTGTCTGGTGCAATTCCACCTACTTAGGAGAACGTCCAAACGGGTATATTTCATTTTGTTATGATGTCTCTGATTGTTTCCAATTTAATGCCGATAATGTTATCAGCGTGTATGTTGACAGACGTGAACTGTCTGATTCCCGTTGGTTTACTGGCTCTGGTATTACAGGCAGAGTCACATTAATGATATCCGAAAATATTTATCCAGTCAACAATGGTATCTTTTTTCACACTCCCAAAATTAGTGATAATATCGCAGAATATGAAATTGTCAACGAACTGGTGAACGCAACTGACAAAAATAAACTCCTCACCATCACAAACGTTATTTTTGATGCTAGAGGAAAACTTGTGAGCGAGGCTGTCTCACAGACCACCGTCATGTCTCATGCTGTCATCCAAGTAAAAAATACAGGAACCATTCCTAATCCAATGCTTTGGTCACCGGAAGTTCCTTGTCTTTATACTGTCAAAACTTATTTCTCTTATGAAAAATCATATCAAGTACATGAAATGAAAGTTGGAATCCGAAGTTTTCGCTTTCATCCAGACAAAGGTTTTTACCTCAACGGAAATCCCTATCTATTCAAGGGAGTGTGTCTACACCATGACGCTGGCTGTTTGGGCGCTGCTGTAAACTATGAAGTTTGGTGTCGTCGCCTAATCAAGCTGAAAAAAATGGGTTGCAATGCTATTCGCATGAGTCACAATCCCCATACTCCAGAATTGTATGCCCTATGTGATGTTCTTGGCTTTCTTGTGATTGATGAGGCATTTGATGAATGGGAAGGCCCCAAAAACAAATGGTGGCAGGGACACAATGTCTATCCGCCAAAACATCAAGGATATTATGCGGACTTTCCCACATGGCATGAGCGCGATCTTATAGACATGATTCTGCGTGACCGCAATCATCCCAGTGTTATTCTATGGAGCATTGGAAATGAAATTGACTATCCCAACGACCCATACTGTCACCCAACATTTACTGAAATGACTGGAAACAATGATAACAATAAACCAGCATCAGAACGTCTGTATCGTTCTGAGAGACCAAATATGGAACGGCTTACAGCATTGGCAAAACATCTGTGCAATATTGTAAAATCTGTAGACACCACGCACCCTGTAACTTTGGCTGCTGCCTTTCCAGAACTTTCCGCAAAGCTTGGTTTTATTAGCCCGCTGGATGTTGTTGGATATAACTACAAAGAAAATTTATACGAAGAACATCATCTTGCTTTTCCAGACAAGCCCTTCTTTGGCAGTGAAAATGGACATTGCCTGAAAGCTTGGAAATCTGTAACCGATAATCAATATATCTCTGGACAATTTTTGTGGACAGGAATTGATTATCTTGGGGAGGCACACGGCTGGCCAATACATGGATCTGGCGCAGGACTGATGACACTGGCAGGATTTGAAAAACCTGGATATTATCGCAGACAAAGCCTGTGGAGTCCAGACCCAATGATTCATCTCACCACAGTGCGAAAAAGTGATAGTTGTGTCACTTCTTGGGGCGAAATCACCACTGACCCCTATGCATGTGAATTTGCTGCCTCGTGTGAAAGCTGGAATTATTGTGCTGAAGAATTGGTGACGGTCAAATGTTACAGCAACCTGAAATCTATTGAATTATTTTTAAATGGAAAAAGTCTTGGCACTTATGAAAAAGATTTTAATCAAGATTGTATTATTACAACGATTCCTTTCCAGCCTGGAATCTTGACTGCAAAAGGCAAAGAAAATGATATTTGTGTCAGTCACAGTCTATATACTACGCTGACTGCTTGTTATATGGAAATACAAGAGTATGCCCTATCCCAAGAAGTTATGAAAATTGTCGCTGACGTTGTCGGCTATTATAATCCAATCCATCAGCTTGAAGTCACGATGCTAGATGGAAATGGCAGACGGGTATATCACGATTCCACCCTGCTCACAGTGACTATTGAAAATGGAACCTTACTTGGCATTGAAAACGGCGACCTTGCCGATGTGACAGAATACACCGCCAATTACCGCAGAGCCTACAACGGACAACTTATTTTGTATGTTGCAGAAAATGAGAACACTTCCGCAGATACCCCATTGACTGTAACTGTACACGGAGATATGATTCGTACAGAAGTATTTGTGATAAATCTTTAATTTTAAAATCGAGTAGGAGGAGATTTTCCCCCTACTCGATGCGCCACTTTTAGTGGCATATTTTCTCTGTATTGGCCCTATTACTGTTTCTCGTCTTGCGTGCGTTTTGGCATAAAAATCTCTCGTCCTAACTCCACCAAAATCAAAAGTGTCACTGGTCCTAAAATAAAACCACCTATTCCATAATAGATAATCCCTGCATAAACAGAAATCAAGATTGCTACTGGCGAAAACTTCAACCCATTTCCCAGCAATCGCGGCTCCAAAAATTCCCGAATCAACACACAGGCAAAATATGTCAAAAAGACAATCACACCGCTGCCTATATTACCTCTTAGAAAACTCATAACCCCCAGCGGAATCAGCACAATTCCAGTCCCTATAAACGGCAGAAAGTCCATAAATCCCGCAAAGAGACCATAAAACCAACCTTCTTTAGAACCGCTCAGATACAAACCAATTGTCGCGGTAATACTGATGCACAAAAGAATAATTGTCTGCGTTTTAAGATATGTTTTTATCATTCCTCCAAGTTTTTTGCCAATACGTAAAATAATAGATAAAATATGGTCAATTGCAGGCTCAATTGCAGCCAAATTCAAAAGTCCTTGCTGCCAACCTTCAATTTCTCTTGCAAACAAAACGACACAGATAAAACTCACCACAAGAAAGGTGCCTGCGCGCCCTGCCACAGACAGATAGCGTAAACTTCCGGTTAACAACCCGTCCCCAGACCTTGAAACACAATCTCTTAGCTCTGCTGCTCTATCAAACAGCCACTGCTCCACAATCCCATGCTGCAACTGAAAAAAATTTTCAATTTCTACACTTACGTCTGTGATAAACTGCGCAATGCTATTTGTCCAAAAATCTGCATTCTGTACAACCATGCGCGCTTTACTAATCAAAAAAGTTCCAATTCCCACAATAATTAGTGCTACAATCAAAATAATACCAAATAAAATTCCTCCCGCCATAAAACCTTTCTGTCCAGATTTTTCCCTGCGCTGACAAAACCGCTGCAAAGGTACCACAATCAGTAGTGCCACCAACAGCGGTAGAAAGTATGGAAGAAGATACTTTAAGGCGAGCAAAACGGACACAGATGTTAGAATATACAACACCACTCGCTGATAGTCCCCGCGCAATAAAAAGTTCATACGGATTCCCTGCCTTTTGCGATATTATGTACAGGACTATCTGTGCCGTTTTCTCTTTATATTGTTTGTGATTGTTTAATTATTATGCAACACAAATCCACTTAAATATGGTTTTTGTGGCATCTTTTTCCATTCTCGGGTCAAGCTCACTTGACCGCTGCGCGGCGGCGCCACAATCTCACACTCCGGTGAAAATGACGCAACTGTTACATAATTGCACTCACCGGTAATTGTTTCCATAACTTGAAGTTCCACATTGGTCACAGAACAGCGCTCCCCAAAAGACAAATCTTCTAAGTATAAAATTCCACTGTAATCCTTTGTGCGAGGCAGCAACAACTCTTTTGGCGCGCTATTGTCAAATGACAATACTGCCTTGAGGCTCTTCTCCTGCGCAGTTGTATCCGCCTTGATTTTCAAAGCTGCACCATGACTGATACTCCACGGCTGACTGGTGAGATCGAGTGAAAATTCTTGTGCTTGCGTCATAATACTTCCGGCAACCTGCCTGTCCTCCTCTATATCAGAAAGCGCAACATCATAACCGCTGTCACTCACAGCCACTCTGTACTCATACTCCGTACCAGGTTTCAAACCATTGATAAAAGTCAGCATTCCTCCAGTCGTCTTGCTAATAATATAACTCTTTTTGCTCTTAATCCAATCTTCCGCCCCCTTTTCTCTATAAAATACATAGAGATATGAATTGGTATTTATAGGATTATTTGTAATCATCGCTTTAATGGAAATATAGGAATATCCACTCGCCGCAATAACATTTGTGAGACTTCTGCCATCCGTCTGCGTCAGTATCTCGCCAGAACAAACCCCATCGAGCGTAGCTGTGATTGGCGGATACTGCACACTGCTAATCCCTGCCATAAATTCATAGACCGTATCTGCATTAATGTCATCTCCCAGATAACTTGTCAACTCAAAATTACACTCTGTCTGATTCTCCGCAAGCAATGTTGTCCGAATATCCCAGTCCACCTCATCTTTCTCCTTGAAAAACAGAACAAGATAGGACCCTTGTGCTGGCACTCCCTCAATCTGAGTCTGCAACGTAATATTGTGTGCCCCTGCAATCTGATTGCCAGTGCTCACACGCACACCATCAATTTTTGCATCAAATGTGAATGCATAACTTCCATACTCTTTTCCTTTCATATCACGGAAAGAAATGGTATAATTTCGCTCATCTACAAGGCCAGAAATCGTATACCCTGTTGTCTGATATCCCTTTGACGCATAGAGATTAAAGCTGGAACCATTTTTATAGTACGTTCCGTCCTCCTCCTGAATATACGCAAACAGTGTGATATCTTTTGTGATGTTTTCCGTTCTGCCCTTGAGTGCAATCGTACAGGTTATCGATTCCGAGAGATTTGCAGTAATAGAAATTGCCATCTCTGATTTCTTGGTATTAATACGCTGATACTGTGTATTGATAAGTGTATTGTCCTCAAAAAGTTCCCATTTAAAACCATACTCTGTGTCTGGCGAAAGTGCAAAATAGTCAGCCGCCTGCACAGACACCAAATAGTCTTCCACTGCTGTGAGCGCTGTTTTTGTCCGCAACTCTGCATAAAGTTTTGTCTCTTCATTATAATAGTACAATTTGTAACTATATGCAGAACTTTTGTTTAGTTCCGTTTCGTCCAGTCTATAGGAAAGCACAGAATCATATGCACCTGTATCCGCTGTCAAACGTGGATTAATACGTGCTTTTCCCATCTGAAATGTGCCGCGTTTCACAATGCCAGCAATCCGCACTTCATATTCATATCCAGCGCCTTCCTGTAACTCTGTAATACTTCCATTTGCTTTGCTGTCTTTTACAGAAATCGCTTTCGTCTCATATGCGCCAAGGGAATTTTTCATTCGATACTTTAATTTTCCAGTTAAATTGATAGCATTATCTGCTATATGAATTGTATATTCTGCCTTGGTGCCCATTTGCCGGCTCTGCTTTATTGAAATGGACAATGCACTCTCTGGAAAAGGTGCAGGTTCTGTCTTAACCGCCAAAGTCTTTTCCTTAAAATGCGCCGAATAGCCTGGTTCATTGATCCACATTGTAACAAGATAGGATGTGCTGTGCTCCAAATCAGAAACGGACGCCATAATAGACCACCTATCGCGGTTTTTCGTTGCAAGTTTTTCTATATCTGAGACAATCAATTTGCCGTTTTGGTCTGCAATCTCATAGCACAAGTTAAAATACTCTGGCACATTTCCTGAAAATGAAGTAATATCTGCCCTCAGCGCAATACTATCTGGTCCTGACGCCCTGACATTGTAATTTACCACCGCTGGATATTCTTTTGTGTCCACTGTCGTATATGCAAAAGTAACGCCATTTCGATTATAAAACTCAAAATAATAAGTCTGCGCTGGCTCAAGTCCTGTCACTGTAATGCTTGAAATACCATTTATTTGACATTGTACTGTCACTTCCTTATCATATTCTGCAAGTGGACCATAGCTGTATTTTGCCACTGGTTCCACCGCCTCCACCTCAAGTGTAATGCTGTCATATCCCGCGCGCTTACTCCGAAAAATAAGATTCTCACGAGAACTTCCTGTCTGCATTTTAATTGGATTGCTCTCGGGTATCAAGACAGCCTCAAGCGCCAATGTACTTGCATTGATTAAATACATCGTAAAGTTGTACTCTACCCCTGCCTCTAGTGCATTGATCATGCGTTCCTTTTTTACTTCTGGCGAAATCTGTTCCTCAATCAATTGATAACCACTCTCACTACTCCCGTATCGAATTTGCCAATAGTAATTCCCATTGAGTACCGCACCATTCTGGGCGGAAAGTTTTATATCCACCGAAACCGTCCTGCTGGCTGCCCTCCAACCAATCTGGGCTGTAAAATTTCCTGTACTTACCGTATAGCCGCCACTGGTTTTCCCTACAGATGCCACGTTCACTCCAGACACACCAAACTGAATATTTTTCCCTATTGCAGGTCCATTTTCCACATACATTAACTGCGGATATATGGTTTGCCCTCTCTCCAAATATATCAATGCATAGCGCACTGTATTCTGATAAGTTTGCCCTTTTAGCTTAACACCATCTGCCATCCGGTCATAGACAGCGAGGGATATCCCGCTCGCGCTGCTTCCTTGTATGTATAGATTATAGTATCCTGCTTCTGGTGCCGTAAATTGAAACCATTGTGCCTCGTTGGATTTTAAAATTACTGCCTTGGAAGTGCCATTTTTTATCTCGGCAATGTTATTCAACACAGGCTGCACAGCTACAGTCTGCTCCACTGTCGATTCCTCCTCAGTGGTGGTCTCTTCCTCCGTCTCCTCTGTCTCCTCCTCTGTAGTCTCCTCTTCCTCCGTCTCCTCATCCGTGGTTTCTTCCTCTTCTGTCTCTTTTTCCTTGGACTGTTCTTTTGATGTCTCTTCCTCTGTGCTCTGTTGCGTATCTGAAGTCTCTGTTGAGGAAGATTCTTCAGTGTCAGTTGTCTCCGTGCTAGAAGATTCCTCACTACTTGTCGTCTCCGTGCTAGAAGATTCCTCACTGCTTGTTGTCTCCGTGCTAGAAGATTCCTCACTGCTTGTCGTCTCCGTGCTGGAAGATTCTTCACTGGAAGACTCTGTGCTGGAAAACTCCTCACTGCTTGTCGTCTCTGTGCTGGAACTTTCCTCACTGGAAGATTCCTCATTAGAAGGCTCTTCACTGGAAGACTCCTCAACTGTGGACTCTGCTTCCTCACTGGAAGGTTCCTCTTCTGAAGATGCTTCTGGCTCTGAAGGGGTTTCCTCCTTCGACTCTTCTGTATCCTGTGCGGTACTGCTCTCTGTCACAATTTCTTCTATCACAGTTTCTTCTGCTGCGTAACAAACTTGCGGCATGCTCACCGACAAAAGACAACCACACAACAACACTGATATCATTCTGAAAAACATGAACTTCCCTTCCTTTGCAAAATACTATTTTCATTATAATATACATTCTACAAATGGGCAAACGAAATTACCAAAAACCTACTTGTAACAGTTCAGCCTTCGGCCTCCTGTTACACTTCCTTCATTAACTCGTCAATCTCTGCCAAAATGTCCTTCTTTCGCTCTGTAAACAGCATGTCCTTATTATGTTTAAAGTAGGCTTCACATCCATATTTACCAATGAATTGTGCTGCGTAACTGTTGATGGTCAGCTCCGTCACCAAAATTAAAATCTCTTGACTACCTGTGTCAAAAGCCTCCTCACAAAATTGAAATACATTTGTTAGATTGCTGTCTGTCTGCGAGACAAGTTTTGTGAGTGCTTTTTTTCTCTTGTCAAAGTCTGTTTTTAAAAGCTTAAATGCCGCCTCTCCACTTGCTGGAACCTTTTGGGCAATCAATTTTAACTGTTCATCCAAGGCAGCGATTGTAATGTTCAGTACATACTCTCGATCCGCAGAGAGATTTCCAGCTTTTTTTCCGACAGAAATCGCCTTTTGCTCTGTGGATATCTGCCGCTTGACCACCTCCAGAAAATACTTCTCAACAACAAAATCCGCCCGCATTAGTTTTAGACAGTTTACAAGCTCCATCACTGCCCCTTCCTGTGCAGAAACTTCACGTAGTACCCCAATCAATCCATCTATCAGCAAACCTAAAAGGGACAAACGCTCATCAAATTTTGCGTCCTTAGCACGCTTAACAATCTCTTTCCCAGCCTTTCCAGCCATAATCTTATCAACTTGATAATCGGAGCGATACTTTTTAAATAAATCATAGTAAACTGCAAATCCTTTGGCAATCTTTTTATTCTGCAAGTATTGCACTACAAGCTGCTCTGTGACAGGAATATTTTTTTGCTCATACAATTTTATTATGTCAGAAAGGTCACTCCAGCCACGCGCTGTCACAAAACTTTTCCCGTCCACAGTGGTCTCTATTTTATAGAAGTCATCTTTTTTTATATCCAGATAAGTCGTTATTGCAGGGTGTGTACCTTTGATATAGGCGTATTCTTTCCATGCCTCATAATCTGCTTTCACATCAATGCGCTTTAATCGATCCCATGTCACAATATCAAATTCTCGCACAGAATTATTGTACTCTGGTGGATTTCCTGCTGTGACAACAATCCAACCGCCCGGGACACTGTGGCGCCCAAACGTCTTGTACTGCAAAAATTGCAGCATTGAGGGCGCAAGCGTCTCTGATACACAGTTAATCTCGTCAAGAAATAAAATCCCTTCCTGCAACCCAGTCACTTCCATCAAATCATAGATCGACGCAATAATTTCACTCATTGTATACTCACTGACACTGTACTCCTCACCGCCATAATTTTTCTTGACAATAAATGGCAGCCCCAGCGCGGACTGTCTGGTGTGATGCGTCATAGAATAACTGACTAGACCAATCTGTAACTCCTGTGCGATCTGCTCCATAATTGCTGTTTTTCCAATGCCTGGCGCACCCATTAAAAAGATAGGGCGCTGCCGCTCAATGGGAATCACATAATTTCCAAACTGATCTCTTGTTAGATAGGCTGACACCGCATTTTTAATATCTTCCTTTGCCTGTTTAATGTTCATTGTAGAACCCCTTTCTTTGAATAAATCCCATTATTGTATTTGTATTAAACATGTGTTTATTCCTTATCTTTAAAAATAGGAAATTCATTTTTACAATCCAATTCTCTATCATCAATATACTTAAATTCAAAACCATTTTCTTTGCAGAATACTTCGGTATAGCTTCCTTTCGGGCAGTATATAACAAGCTTTGGATTTCTAGGAAATGCCACGCCAAAATGATATCGTTCTGTACAAGTATAATATTTGTTACATTTTTGGCATTCTTTAGAACTGCATTGTTTGATATCTATTGCCAAACTTTGAATCGTTTGTGGCATTACGACTGTCTCTAAACGACTACATTTTTCAAATACCCGTGCTCCAATTTCAAGAACTCCCTCACACAAATATACCTTTTCAAGCTGGCTGCAGTCAGCAAATGCAAACTCCCTGATTCTTTTAACTGTTCCAGGAATGATAACAGTTTTTAATGAGCTGCATCCTCCAAATGTAAGCATTTCAATCTCCGAAACTCCCTCAGGAATCGTAATATTTTCTAGTGCCTTACATCCTCGAAAAGCATTGCTTTCAATTTTTTCCACATCCTTAGGAATCCTGATCTCTTTTAACCTTGACATTTCACAAAATGCTCCATATCCAATTGCTGTAACAATACGCTTGCCTATTTTCTCTGGAATAACAACTTCCGTATCTGTGCCTTTATAGTTGGTAATTACCAATGTACCATCTTCTCTTTTTTTGTAACCCCAAATTTTTCTTAGCGCTTCCACAGAATTTGGTGATATATTAAGTTCATGCATCATTTTTTTCTCAGCCTTTTCCTGCTCTGCGACAAAGTCAGCAGTGCGATTTTTATAATCCAAAAGCCATGCAAGCGCCTCTGTCTTTTTATTTTTAAGGGCGTACTCTATGATCTCATCGCGTTTTTTTGGCACGGAAAACCACCCTATACGCTCAATCACTGGCAGCGCCTCCAAAGCATCTTCGTCAATTAAATTGCGAATGATTTGATATTTCTTCATTTTTTTCTGTTGAAAATGATCAAGAAAATATTCAAATATCTCTAAATTATAAAAACGTTTTTTCGTTATATCAAACATTTTTTCTGTATAGTAGAATGGTTTTCCATGAAGTTCCAAAGCAAGCTGCTGCATAACATCAAGATAGTCCTCATCGGCAAGTTTTCCTGTCAGTGCGCCAAATTCATACCAATATCCGTCTGAAGCAATGCCTCCCTCCGTAACTGTATGAATGCGTCTGTCAGAAATCATAATCCCCTGTTTTCTCAGCGCTTCACGAATAATGTTATCCTTTGCAAAAATCGCATAAAACAGCATTTCTTCTGGTTCAAATGAGAGTTTTTCTCTCTGGGCAATAAGATAATTTAGCACAGCCACACGCTCTTCATCTGCAAGAAACAACAGCGGTTTTCCCACTTCCCGCTTTGCGTTTTTTGTGAATTTCATGCCTTTGAGACAGCAAGCACCCTTTAGTTCGCCGCGAAACACTTTCAGCAGATACAACGAATAGTTTGTGCGATAGTTTGCATACTTTTGCCCAATATAACAGTGATATATTGTTTCCGTTTCTTCTGTTGATAGAAAATCAAAAGTTGCACCTTTTTCCACCAAAATCTTTACAATATCTAGTCCCCGAAAACGGCAGGCAAGCCCCAGCGCCGGCGCAGACATTTCCACATAGCCAAGCTTGTCATAAATTTTAGAAAGCTCCTCAGCAGAACAGTTAATTACCGCCTGCTCTAAAGCTTGCGCTTTTTCCTTTTGTGTAAGCTCCATCTTTATTCCTCCATAAAGTCGTCTATTCCCTAATCTTCACTGTTCCGAAACCGAAATCCCTTTCTTTTACAGTATGCCTCGGCTCTGCTCTTTTTCGGACAGATTACAGTTAAGTTAGGACATGCTTCAAACACATCACATTTGCCCGATACATACTTTTTGCTCTTCAAATGTTGGACAGATTTTGGAATAAAAACTTCCTTTAAATTCGGACAATTAAAAAATACACCATCTGCAATCTCCTGAACACCCTCACAGATTTGCACACTTTCCAGTGCACTGCATTCATCAAATGTACGCTTTTTCATCTCAATTACAGTGCCAGGAATCACTATATTTTTTAAGGAAGTACAGCATTGGAACGCATATGTACCGATTTCCTCAACATTCTCGCCAAGGCTTATTTCCCTTAATTGACAGCAATCTGCAAATGCGCCTTCCCCAATTTTCCTTAAGCTATTGAAAAAAGTTAGTTTTACTAGGGAATCACATTTTGCAAATGCCTCTGTTCCCACTTCCTGAACGCCTTTTGGAATCTGTATCTTTTCTAAGGCGGACATTTCGTAAAATGCTCTTGCACCAATTTTTTCTAAACGCTCTGGAAAAACAAGATTTTTCAGCGAACGGCAAAGCCCAAACGCATTCTCACCAATTACGCGCACCCCTTTTGGAATATTAATTTCCACAAGTGCAGGCATATTAAAAAAAGCACCTTCTCGTATCTCTTGAACGGTTTCTGGCAAAATTATTTTTGTAATTTTACGGCGATGTTCTATCTGTTCTGAAGTCACACTTCCATTATAATAACTACCCGAAAAAGCACCTTTTCCAATTGCTGCGACAGTACTTTTTCCTATCTTGTCTGGAACAGTTACCTCAAATTCTGCGCCCTTGTAATTGGTGATTGTGAGTGTGCCATTCTCTTCCTTTTTATAACCCCAAATCTTCTTTAACGCAGTGACAGAATCTGGCGCTGCATTTAATTCCCGCATCAATTTTTTATCTGCTCTCTCTTGTTCCGCAGCAAAATCAGCAGTACGATTTTTAAAGTCCAAAATCCATGCTAACATCTCTGTCTTGTTGTTCTCTGATGCATACTCTATGACTTCATCGCGTCTTTTTGTAACATTTAACCACCCTTCACGCTCAATAATAGGCAGCGCTTCCAACTGGTCTCGTTCCACAAAGTCCCGTATGATTTCAATTTTATTCATTTTTTCCCGCTTAAAATTGGCAAGAAAAAATTCAAATACCTTTAAATCTCGAAACCGTTTTTTGGTAATCTCGTAAATATTTTCTGTAAAATGAAATGGTTTTCCTTCAAGCTCTGCAAGAATCTGCTGCATAATATTCAAATAATCATTGTCAGCTAACTGTTCTGTTAAAAGAATATATTCAAACCAATATCCATCCATAGCAATCGCACCTTCTGTAAGTTTTTGTATACGAATCTTGGATAGCTTGATATTGTGCGCTTTCAACTCCTTTACAATAACAGTATCTTTAAAATAAATTGCATAAAACAACAATTCCTCTGGCTGAAATGCAATTTTTTCTCTCTGTTCCAAAAGATATTTCAGCACAGCGATGCGTTCCTTATCAGAGAGAAACGGCAAACATGTTCCCGCGTCTGTACTTGCACTTCGCTCCATTTTCATACCTTTTATACAAAAGATTTTCAAATCTTCTCCAAAAATTTTAAGCAGATACATCGCATAATTTGTGCGATAATTTCCATACTTTTTTCCAATATAACAATGATACCTTTCCTCTATTTTTTCCGTAGATGGAAAGTCAAAAGTCGCTCCTTTTTCCACTAATGCCTTGACGATATCAAGCCCGCGAAAGCGGCAGGCAAGCCCTAGCGCCGGCGCGGACATTTCTATCTCTCCAAGTTCATCATAGATTGTGCCAATCTCCTCAACAGAACTGTTGAGAACTGCGTGCTGTAACCGCGCTGCTTTTTCTTCCTGCGCAAGTTCCATTTTCATTCCTCCCCTAACCTACAATCTTACCTGTTATTTATAAGACTTCCGACACCTATTTTAAAAAATCATTACAGTTCAACCACTTTTTTCAAAGATATTTAACAAATCGTTTAAAATTTAACATCACTGCACTGAAATCGAAATCCCTTCTCCTTACAGTACGCTTCTGTTGGACTCCCTTTGGGACAAATTACAGTCAGATTTGGGCAAGCCCCAAACACCTCATAGACGATACTTCCATATTCCATAGATATTAGGCGCTGGACAGACGCGGGAACGTGTACCTCCCTCAACGCATTGCAGCACCAAAAAATTCCTGCGTTAAGTTCCTCAACGCCCTCACAAATATATACACTTTCCAGATTTTTACATTCTGAAAATGCATGCGTTCCAACACATATGACTGTTCTCGGAATTGTAGCAGTTTTTAGCATATTACAACCAATAAATGCATGTTCACCAATTTCTTGAACGCCTTCACAAATACAAAGCGTCTCCATATTTCTGCAATCCGCAAACGCTTCCATTCCAATTTTTTTTACTGTTTTTGGAATGGTGATACTCTTTAAATTCTGACAAGCATAGAATGCACATTTACCGATTTCTTGAATGCCCTCGCTAAGATACACCTCTCCTATCTTCCTACAGCTTGCAAATGCGTTCTCCTCAATCGTCTTTACTGTTCCAGGAATTATAAGCTTTCTTAAGGAATTGCATCCAGAGAACGCCTCTTTTCCAATTTTCTCTATATTGGGAGGAATCACCAGCTCTTTTAAGGAAGCGCAACCATGAAACGCCCCCTCACAAATTTCTCGCATATCCTTATGAATATAAACTGCTTCCAATTTCCGACAATTATAGAATGCACCCTTTCCAATTTTTTCGATTTTTTCCGATAGGACAAGTCCTCTTAGATGACAACATCCAAAAAATGCATTTTCATCAATCTCTTTTACGCTTTCTGGAATATTGATTTCTTCCAGCGACGACAGTTCATGAAAAGCACCTTTTCCAATATATGTAAGTGTCTCTGGAAGTACAATTTTTCTAATTTTTTTATGCCGTTCTATTTGTTCTTTTGTCGCGCTTGGTTTGTACGCGTCCCCTGCAAAAACACCTTTTCCAATCGCTGTGACAACATTTTTCCCAATCTTTTCTGGAACAACAACTTCGGTCCTCGCACCTTTATAAGCAGTGATAATCAGTGTGTCATTCGCTTGTTTTCTAAAATTCCATATCTGTTTAAGTGCAGTCACCGAACCTGGCGCTGCATTTAATTCCCGCATCAATTTTTTGTCGGCCTTTTCCTGTTCAGCTGCAATATCTGCGGTACGATTTTTAAAATCAAGAAGCCACGCAAGTGCTTCCGTCTTCTTATTCTGCGAAGCATACGCTATCATTTCCTCACGCTTTTTTGGCGTGGCAAGCCAGCCTTCTCCCTCAACAACTGCCAATGCGTCAAGAGCATTCTCGTCAATTAGACCACGTATCATATGAAATTTTTTCATTTTTTCTTGTCGAAAATGCGTGAGGAAAAATGAAAAAATCTCTATATTATAGAAGCGTTTTTGCGTGATATCAAACATCTTTTCCGTAAAGCGAAATGGCTTTTCAGAAAGCTCTATAAAAAGCTGCTGCATCACATTTATATAATCCTTATCCGCTAACTTTCCCGTTAGAGAGCCAAACTCAAACCAATAGCCATCCGTCAAGGTTGCCTCAGTCATCGCATAAGCGCGTTTTTCTAAAAGTACAACACCACACTTTTTTAGCTCTTTATAAAGAACCATATCCTTTGCAAATATTGCATAAAAAAGCATCTCCTCCGGCTGAAAGGACAATTCTTCTTTCTTTTCCAGCAAAAAATGAAGCACTGCAACTCGCTCCTTATCCGAAAGAAATGGCAGTGATGTGCCATCGTCTCGCCTTGCCGTTTTGGTAAATTTCATGCCTTGTAGACAACGGGCGCCCTTTAGCCCACCACGATAGCTTTTCAGTAAATACAGCGAATAATTCGTGCGATAATTTTCGCGATAAGCAGCATGTTTCTCACCAATATGACAATGATATGTTAACTCAATCTCCTCAGTTGACGGAAAATCAAACGTCGCTCCTTTTTCCACCAACACCTTTACCATATCCAGTCCGCGAAAACGACAGGCAAGCCCCAATGCTGGCGCTGACATTTCCACATAACCAAGGGTATTATAAATCTTAGAAAGTTCCTCAACAGAACCGTTGAGAACAGTATGCTGCAACTGTTCAGCCTTTTCCTTCTGTGTAAGTTCCATTATTTTTCTCCCTTATAAAATCCTACTCAACTATATAAAAACCGTAACCCCTTTCTTTTGCAATACGCTTCCGCCCTGCTCCCTGCAGTGCAGATCACAGTCAGATTAGGGCACTCTTCAAATGTATCGAACTCCAAACCACGTCTTTTGGTTTTTATGCGCTGTACAGACTTTGGCAGAATGACTTCTTTTAGATTCGTACATTTTGCAAACGCACCTGCACGAATATCCTCCACACCCTCATTGAGATATACTTTTTCCAGCCGCTCACAACCAAGAAACGCATCTTTTTTAATAACCTTCACAGAGCTTGGAATTTCGATAGTTTTAAGAGATGTGCAGTTTAAAAATGCATTCTCAGCAATAACCTCCACTCCCTCACTAATCTGCACGCTTTCTAACATCTGGCATTCGGAAAATGTTCCCCGTTTCACTTCTTTTAAAGTACCAGGAATAATAAAGGATTTTAAGGACGTACAACGATAGAATGCATATTCACCAATTTCAACCACACGCTCACCAATACAGATCTCTTCAAGCTTTTTACAATCCATAAATGCATACGCACCAATTTTCTGCACATTTCCTTGAAATACAAGCCTTTTCAGAGACATACAGCTATCAAATGCCCATTGACCAATTTCCTGCACAGAACCGGATATGCAAAGCTCTTCTAATAACGTCATACCGCCAAAACTTTTAAAAGGAAGGATTTTTACCTGTTCTGGAATGGAGAGTTTTCTTAGAGCAGAACATTTATAAAATGCCTCATTTTCTATCTGTTTCACGCTGTCAGGAATGTTAATTTCTCTTAAATAATTCATATACGAAAAAGCGCTTGCACCAATTAATTCAATTGTTTCCGGCAACACAATTTTTGTAATTTCTCTGCGCTCTGTCAACTGCTTATTGGTTACTCCGCTTCTTAAAACATTTCCTGGAAATGCCCCCTGACCAATTTCTGTGACAATCCGTTTCCCAATTTTCTCTGGCACAATCACCTCCGCAGATTGCCCTTTATAGTTTGTAATAGTGAGTGTGCCCTTCTCATTCTTTTTATAATTCCAGAGTGTTTTCAATGTAGTGACAGAATCTGGTGCGGCGTTCAGTGCACGCATCAACTTTTGATCAGCCCTTTTCTGCTCAAGTGCAAAATCGGCAGTGCGATTTTTGAAGTCCAACAGCCACGCAAGCGCTTCCGTCCTGCCATTCTGTGAGGCGTAATCTATCATTTTATCGCGCTTTGACGGCATACTAAGCCAACCTTTACCCGCAATGACTGCGAGCGCCTCCACCGCATTCGCGTCAATAAACCCTCGCATAATTTCCGTTTTGTTCATCTTGTCACTCTGAAAATTAGAAATGAAAAATAAAACAATCTCTTTATTGTGAAAATGCTTTCTTATACTCCCATAAATCCAATCTGTACAGCGGAATTTGTTTCCTTCAAGCTCTAAGGCAAACCGTTGTAAAACTTCAAGACAATCCTCAACAGAGACATGTTTCATCATTAAATTATACTCATACCAGCATCCAATGTCCATTTTCGCGCTATCTGCAATTGTATCCACCCGAACCTTTGCAAGTTTCACGCCGCTTTCTTTCAACGCTTTATAGATAGTTGTGTCCGCAAAAAAGATTGCATAGTAGAGAATATCTTCCGGTTGGAACGCAATTTTTTCTCTCTGTTCCAAAAGAAATTGCAGCACCGCAACACGCTCTGTATCCGAAAGAACGAACAATACCTCGCCCGAATCTTGCTCAATGCTCTGTTCTAATGTTATGCCTCGAAACCCAAAAGCCTCCATTATCCCTTCTTTAGGAATTTTTAGTAAATAACGAGAATAATTTATGTGGGAATCCCCTTGGCTCATATAACAATTGTATTTTATTGCAATTTCCTCTGTCAAAAGAAAATCAAAGGTTGCGCCTTTTTCTACCAATGCTTTCACCATTTGAAGTCCCCGAAAACGGCAGGCAATCCCTAGCGCTGGCGCAGCTATCTCCACAGAGCCAAGTTCCTCATATATTGCAGAAAGTTCCTCAACAGAGCAGTTTATGACTGCGTGCTGCAACCGTACAGCTTTTTCTTCCTGTGTAAGTTTCATAACACTTTTCCCCTTTGTCTGTGATTATAGCCTCTCGGAATCTCCCTTGCACCTGCTTTTACAGCAGTTCATTCTGCGCAGTCTTCTCTATCAATGTCACTGATTTTATATCGCACATGCTTTTCTTTGCAGTATGTTTCCATTGGACTTCCTTTAGGGCCAATTATTGTCAGTTTCTTGCGATACTCAAAAATACTGAGTAAAGCGCGCCCTGTATTCTTTGTGTTCTTATACCTACACTCGAAAGCAGATGCACACTGTTCACAATGATATAAATCGCAAGCTGTAACCCTTGCACTCAGCCATTGTACCGACTGCGAAATCCGAACCTCCCGCAAATTTTTACAATGCCAGAATGCACCCTGACCAATGTCCTTTATCCCCTCTCCAAGAGATACCTTTTCTAAGCTATTACAATAAGATGCTGCATCTTTTCCAATTTTCTCCACTGTTGCGGGAATGATTAAACTTTTCAGAGAACAACTCCCTTTAAATGCATACGCCCCAATTTCCTGAACTCCTATTGGAATATTGATTTCCTTCAATGATGTCATTTCACTGAAAGCCCCTTCTCCAATCAATTGAATGGTATCTGGAAGTATAACCTTTATAATCTCTTTGTGCTGCATTTTCTGCTCGTCTGTCACTTTAGGATTATACAATGTTCCTGAAAATGCCCCTTTGCCAATCGCTGTGACAACTCCTTTGCCAATTCTTTTGGGGACAGTAACTTCCGTCTCTTTTCCTTTGTAGTTCGTGATCATCAACGTACCATCTTCTCGCTTGCGATAACTCCATAGCCGCTTTAATGCGGTAACAGAATCCGGTGCGGCATTCAACTCACGCATCAACTTTTGCTCAGCTTTTTCCTGCTCAACCGCAAAATTAGCCGTGCGATTCTTATAATCTAACAGCCACGCAAGCGCCTCTGCCTTGCCATTTTGTGTGGCGTAATCTATCATTTCATCACGCTTTTTTGGCGCATTCAACCACCCTTCTTGCTCAACGCGCATCAAGGATTCCACAGCATCCACTTCGATTAAACCACGTATAATTTGATATTTTTTCATCTTATCTCGCTTGAAATGGGCAAGAAAAAATGCAAAAATTTCTGCATTGTGAAAGCGCCTTTTCGTCATTTCATAGATATTTTCCGTATAATGAAATTGCTTTCCCTTTAGCTTTTCGGCAATCTGCCGCATAATGTTCAAATAAGCATCGTTATCTGCTTGTCCTGTCATTGTCACATATTCAAGCCAATATGGATTCATTGCACTGGCTCCATCCACAATCGTCTGCACGCGAATCTCCAAAAATTCAACATTCTGTCGATTCAATTCTTCGACAATTGCTGTGTCCTCGAAAAAAATCGCATAGTATAACATCTCCTCCGGCTGAAAGGAAATTTTTTCTTTATTTTTCATAAGATATCTCAATACTGCAATACGCTCTGCATCAGAAAGAACAGGCAGTGGATCTCCCGCTTCTCGCTCTGCACACTGTGTGAGTGTCATGCCCTTAAAACAAAATGCACCTTTTAAATTTTCATCAAATGCACGAAGCAAATACAGAAAATAATTTGTGCGATAATTCCCGTAGTGTCTACCAATATAACAGCCGTATTGTTGCTCGATTCTTCTAGTTGATGAAAATCGAAAAACTGCTCCCTGTTCTACCAACGCTTTCACCATATCCAATCCTCGAAAGCGGCAGGCAAGCCCTAGTGCCGGCGCAGTCATCTCCACAGTTCCAAGCTCCTTATATATTGCAGAAAGTTCCTCAACAGAGCAGTTTATAACTGCGTGCTGCAACCGTGCAACTTTTTCTTTCTGTGTAAGTTTCATTGATATTTCACTCTTCATCATAAATCATATAACCTTTCAAAAAATCAAATGCAAAAGATTCCTATCGGGCTAAGGATCTGTTCAAAAATACCATTTACAATTCATCTTTTCTCAGTACCAGTTTAATTGCCCAAGAGGGAATATCATAATTATTGTACATGCCACAATTACTTTTTTCGTCCTCAATAAATACAAATGCCGTGTCATAAGATGGTTTCTTGTTTGGAAATGGCCCAAATCCATCGGTAAAGTAAATTAGTCCTTTCAGATTATCAAATTCCCGATTGTGCACCAATGTATCAACATACTCAAACACAGGACGAAAATCCGTTCCACCCAAACCGTGAAGTTTCATATGCTTTAAATATTCATCAAATTCTTGCTGGGTGGTAATCTTGACATCCTCTTGAATGTTTGCGTCGCACTGAATAATATGTAGATTTATTTTTGTGAAAAAACTTTCTGTGCTCTTGAGAATATTGTAAGTTTTTTGCACAAAGGTCTGTACCAGATCGCCAGAAGTAGAACCTGATGTGTCAATCGCAACCACAAACTCTCGAATGCGTTTTACCTCCCTATATTCCAACGGCTCTATCAAAGGCATATTTTCATATAACGCTAACCCATAAGTATAAAAATTATAATCAAACTCATCTGGATTGATTTTCATCATCTCTGCTCTGACAGCAAATTTTTTAAGAAATTCCGTGTAGTCATAGCGCTCCCTGTTTACTTCCCGCAAATTTTGTGTCAGCAATCCTGCCTCTGTTCCCCGCGCTTTCAAAAAAACTTCCAGCTCCGTTTGCATCCGCAGCGAAATATCTCCCCAATTTTGTAAGAGCAGTATTCGATTGGGTACAACCATCACACCATTTCCCTCGTTTGGCGCATCCACTGCACGCTCTCCAAAAATAGCATAAAGCCCCATTTTTCTTTTTTGTTCTTCTGTAAGATACCAGAGACAGTGGTCATCTCCTTTAAATAGCCGTGACAGCCTCTCCACCAAATCATCAGAAAGCTTTTCATCCAAAAAGTATCTATATATTTTTTCTGCGGAAATTGTCTGAATTTTCTTTTTAAACAGATTAAAAAATTGAACCTGTTCCTTTGCTTTTGTGATGTTTAGATAGTTCAGATCCAAATCATTGATAGTACTTTCCACCGCAATGTCACAAGCTAAATCCCACATTGCCTGATTGACCAGCGTACTCACAAAAAAATGTTTGAAGACACAATGTAGGACACTGTGCAGAAAATTGCGTGTTGGATAGTTTTCATCAAGCTGATATGCATTTAAAATATGTACTGGGTCATAAACATAGACATCTCCATCACAGGCGGAAAAAGGGGTTATCTCAGGATTGGGTGCAATTCTAAACTGGTTCAGTGACATGTCCATAAATCGCATATTTACCAGCAACCGATTCTTGGACATCTGGATAATTTCGGCTGCTATCTTCTCTATTTTTTCTTTCTTCTCTGCTTCCATATTATTATCCTTATCTTGATTCATTTTCTTTGACAAGTTGCTTATACTTCACACTTGTCTTTATTACTCTATAATTAGATTTTTGGTCATCATTTAAGAAACGGCAAGAAACACTTACAATCTGTGTCATCAAAAAAATACAATTTCAAATGTATATATTATTTTTCTACCATTCGCTAAATAGATTAACGCAAGTACTCATATATATCCTAGCACAAAAATAAACAAACGTCTATAAAAGAACGTGAGTACTTGCTTTTTTTGCTAATTTCTTTACTACACAAAAATACTCCCTTTCAATAAGATTTTAAGAATCGATTAGTTTACATTCTTATTAAAAAGAAGTATTTTTCACTCTTTTGACGCTTTGCAGAGATTATTGAACCATATTTTTTATATATGGAGAAAAAACTAAATTCACTTTTGGTATTAAATTTTTAATTGTCTCCATATCAACTGCCAATTGTTTCTTAACTTCCTCATCCTTAATTCTAGCATTATAATGATTATCAAGAAAAGTTTTCTTATCTTGAATTGCCCTCTCTAACGAATCATTTAAATAATTTTCTAATTGATTTATTTTATCTTCATATTGCAAGTGCAATTCCTTTAATGCATCTATATACATATTTTGACTTTTAAACCACCAAATTTATAACCTTTTAATGTTTTGCTTAATCAAGATGTCCTATAATAAAGGTCTCTAATTTGACTTGCTAATTTTTCTGTATTTCGAGGGGTAATACGAAAGTGACAAATAATAATTTGCTCTAAAATATAAGCTATTTTCATTGTCAAATATTATATCCTATAGTAAAATTTGTACCTATTCAGTCAGAAAAACCAATATTTCTAAAGATTATAGAAAGTTTTATTCTGATCAAATAAGAATCATGAAAAGTTGTAAAATGATGTGTATACAAATAAATCTACACAATGCCAACTAATGATGAAATACTCCCCTGAACGCCTATCACAAAAAGGATACTCTCTAAATTTTTTCAGAAAATATCCTTCAACCGTTATAACCTACTTTCCGACAGGCATATATTTTGCGAAATATTCTTTTACTGTCTCCATATAGCTCTCATCATTCTGCAGACCATGCCCTGAATGTTTCCCTACAAACAATTGATAATCAACGCCATTTTTCTTTAGGGTATTTTCTAAATGCACTACTCTTTTAAATGGTGGTACAATATCGTGCATTTCTATTAATTGAAACAACAAGCTCTGTAATTGCGTACCAAATTAAATTTTAATCCATCCCATGTTTCTATTAATCTGGGGCCAGCGAAGAACTGCTACAGAAAGTGGGATTTGAATACATCTTATGTTTCTATTAATCCAGTTTGGGGGCAGAATTCAGAGCAGGGAATACAATCAATACATCTCATGTTTCTATTAATCTATTACTCTTCCAAAAATTACGCATATGGCTTTCGGATTTCAATACATCTCAAGTTTCTATTAATCTTTCAAGAGGGACAGCGAGAAGCACAAGCACTTGCATTTCAATACATCTCATGTTTCTATTAATCGGCAAAGCATCAAATTGTATGGGGCTGCAATTACTTATTTCAATACATCTCATGTTTCTATTAATCTGTAAAAGAACTGACAGAAGCAGCAAGGGATATGGAATTTCAATACATCTCATGTTTCTATTAATCAACAAAGGCGGATACTGGCAGCAGGCACAATTGTCATTTCAATACATCTCATGTTTCTATTAATCCCTATCTTCCCACATAAACTGTTCTTCTTTGTCGATTTCAATACATCTCATGTTTCTATTAATCAGCAAATGGAAATCAGAAGACGAGTGGAAAAACAAATATTTCAATACATCTCATGTTTCTATTAATCCAGATTTTCAATTTTATCTGCATCATCTTCCCGTATTTCAATACATCTCATGTTTCTATTAATCCCCGTCGACTGTTAAAACCCCGTTCGATAAAGCTTGTATTTCAATATATCTCATGTTTCTATTAATCCCCATATTGCGTTCTCCCCTTTCAATGTTTCACGATTTCAATACATCTCATGTTTCTATTAATCAATTTTTTTGCCCTGTATGACTTTGGCCATTTCTGTATTTCAATACATCTCATGTTTCTATTAATCACTGCTACCCTGGATTATCCCGCTACAACCCTGAAATTTCAATACATCTCATGTTTCTATTAATCTGTGTTTCAAATATTTCTTTAAACTCGAATTTTTTATTTCAATACATCTCATGTTTCTATTAATCGTGCCTTTGTTTATATTGGTTCCTTGGCTTTTTGTCATTTCAATACATCTCATGTTTCTATTAATCTTTGAAGTAGTTAAACGTGTTGGAAAGGAGTTCACAATTTCAATACATCTCATGTTTCTATTAATCTTAATGAGCTTTGTCATAAGGAGCGTGATAAGTAATTTCAATACATCTCATGTTTCTATTAATCTACTACTACAGCCGGCTCGCCGCCACTAATTTGTATTTCAATACATCTCATGTTTCTATTAATCAACGTGATTATTGATTACCCCCTCCCAGTCGTAGATTTCAATACATCTCATGTTTCTATTAATCGTTCGTTATGGAATGTGTTGCTCATTGCGCCCGTCATTTCAATACATCTCATGTTTCTATTAATCCTTTAAAGAATCAAAAACAAGAACAACATGGTAAATTTCAATACATCTCATGTTTCTATTAATCAAAAATTCAAATTTGGAGCCTAAAATAGGACGGTCATTTCAATACATCTCATGTTTCTATTAATCAAATTATCACACCTTCCTCACCGTTAGAGATAGAAATTTCAATACATCTCATGTTTCTATTAATCGAGTTTATTAAGAGCCTGTTTAAAATCTTTCCATTTTCTTGTAAATGCGTTATGATAGCTAAAAAGGAGGTTGAAAAAAATATGC
>ERZ808041.628-NODE-628-length-23452-cov-4.131893_pt1 | contig 23452 bp, 20 predicted proteins | sample MGYA00380192_ERZ808041 | MGnify/ENA primary metagenome ERZ808041 (study PRJEB31490, sample SAMN06133412) | mouse gut metagenome | isolation source: Z1_1 | host: mice | place: China: Chengdu | collected 2015-05 ...
GAAATAAGCGCTTTACTCCGGCCGACTCTTCAGTCATCAAATCAACTTCAAATTGATCATATACTATTTTGGCTTCTATTCTGTTACCTTCCTGCGGCCCCAGCAAGCCTTTCAAAGCGTCGGGTAATTGTAACTCCTGCGGCAAATCCGCCAATTTTATTTTTTCAAGTTTCACTTTTACATCCTTCGCTCCGGTTCCTAATGCCCGCAGAACATCCACAAACACTTTTTTAATCATGTCGTTATTCTGCATTAACTCAATCGAATATTCCGTCCAGTTATTAATTTCCGGATTATATATCACCAAATCTATGTTAAAAAACATAAAGGCTTCTTCAATTTCTTTTATATTACTATAATTAGCGGCACAAGATAAAAACAACCTGTTATCTTTCAATATGCTGATACTTACATCAAACGCTCCCTTGTATCTGTCTCCGGGTCTAACCCCCATTCCATCACGCTCAAAGACTTTTACCTGTCTTCCTTTTGGGAAATAGTACAGATATTCATCTTGTATCAAATTTTGTTTCACAGAAAAGCCATATGCATATCTTATATCATTTCTTACAAATTGAATACTATACTCACTCGGAGTCTCTTCTGCACTCAATTTATGACACACCTGAAATACTCTTTGCCCCGGCTGATGATTAATACTATTGCTAACCAAATCGCGCATGAACGACAAAGCACTTATAAAATTACTTTTTCCAGATCCATTTGCACCATATATAACTGCTGAGCGCAAAACTCTGTAATTACCAAATTCTTTTAAAAGCTCCTCAGATGTATTATCACTTCCTGCGATCAAAGAAAAATTCACCTTTTCTTTGATTGATCTATGATTTGAACATTTAAACTCCAATAACATCTTTGACACCTCTTCCGCTTTATATATCCTCATATTAATTCCCCTCTTAACGTTTTGTCAACCTATTTTGCTGGTTTTATGCAAATTTACCATTCAAATCATCGACTTTATGGATTTTAATATAAGTATATGAATAATATTTCATTTCAAACTGTTTTTCAGCGCGAAAAGAATCTTTGCAGCAGGCAATCTCATAGACTACCTGCCATAACTCCTTATTCTGTCAGCCCCATTCAAAATATGCTCTACCTTCTGTTCCTGTCATGCGGATACCTGTGCATGGAGCGCCGTACCCTGTCATCTTTGACGCCGCTGTGATAGCAGTCCTGGCAGATCGGAAAATCATAATCCCAGGGCAGCACAACGCCGCAGCCGCGGCACTTCTTCTCGAACTGTCCTTTATCATCTTCCAGCATTTCTCCGATCACGGACTGCGCCCACTCTCTGTTGACCGCCACTTCTTCCCTGTCAATTTCCCAGTTCATCCTGCCGGAAAACTGCGTATACAGATCCAACTGCTTGTAGTAAGACTCCAGGCCTTCCAGCGTGAAATCCTGTGGCAGCATCGGACAGTTATGATCTTCCGTCGGCTTCTCGCAGTACCAGAGCCACAGACGCAGCACCTCCCTGTCCTTCACGTCGAAAGGACAGGTGATCAGGGACAGTACGAACTTCCTGTCTTCCATATAGGAAAGCTTCCTGCGGTAGTTCTTGAGATACCGGTATTTCTTGACACTCTCCGTCATGGAGATCTTGTCGTAGAACGCCAGATTCTTCGTTCCCTCCCAGGCTTCTATAATCTCATCAAGCTCCATGTCAATATCCAGAAGCACTTCCGGGAATCCTGTTCTCGCCTTTGTCAATGGCTGCAGCGGTTCCTCCAGTTTCCTGCCGATATATTCCACATCCATCGCCGACTGCACATAGCCCACATCATAGTAGCCATACCGTCCCGCGCGCCCGGCGATCTGCCGGATCTCTTCCGCCTCCAGACGCCGCTTGTCCGTGCCGTCAAACTTCGACGTATTCATAAAGACCACCCGGCGGATCGGCAGGTTGATGCCCATACCGATGGCGTCCGTGGCCACCACCACCTGATTGATGCCTTCTGTAAAAAGGCGTACCTGCTCCCGTCTCGTCTGCGGCGGCAGATTGCCGTAAATGACGCTGGCCTTAATCCCCCGTCCTTCCAGCGTAGCCGCGATCGCCAGCACGTTTTTCTTGGAAAAAGCGATCAAGGCGTCTCCCGGCTCCACATCCTTACTCATATCGAAACGCTTCGGTATAAATTCCAGTCTGGTATTGCGCTCATGATAGACAGTCTCATAAGTATCGCCGCACCGTTTGATCATCTTTACAAGGATCTGTTCTGCCGTGCCGGAGCAGCACACGTGAATCTCCTCCGCACGGATACCGAGGATCGCTCTCGTCCAGAAGCTGCCCCGGTTCTCGTCCGCCATCATCTGCGCCTCGTCTATCACGGCGATATCGTAAATCTCCCGGATATCCATGATCTCCACCGTGGATGCCTGCACAAAACTCCCCGGCGTCCGGATCACCTCCTCACCGGTGATCATGCTGCAGGGGATCCCCGCCGCCGTCATCCTGTCGTAGACCTCCAGCGCCAGCAGACGCAGCGGCCCCAGGTAAATGCCGTGATAAGCCTGTTTTAACCGCTGCAGCGCCTGATGGGTCTTACCGCTGTTTGTGGGGCCGATATGCAGGATAAAATGACGCGTCATACCCCTCGCCTCCGGATACTGCTTCTCCGGCTCCGCTTCCATCAGTTCCTCAATCCGCTGGCCCACCAGGTACTGCATATATTCTTCTTTATAAATCTCGTAGAGCGATCTGGAACGCAGCAGCTGTGCCGCCCCCGGCATATGCACGATATCCTCCGGATTGGCGCCTGCCGCCATCCTGTGCAAAAAGGTGATATCCAGTCTGGCAAGCATCCGCAGGGCATGTTTATACTTCTTTAACAGCCTGGTCTCCCTGACTGCCACCGTGTAACCGATCGCTGCCGCCTTCTTGTGCAGCTCCTTCATATCGGCCAGCACCTGATGATTCTCCTGGCTTTTCTTGCGGGCGATGCGCCGCTCCAGCTGTCCGATCTGCTTCTCGCAGCCTTTTACGATCCGCCTTTGTTCCTTTTCGTCAAACTCCAGAAAGGTCTGCTGATAGACCGCCCAGACAGTCTCCGGAATGTCCATCGGCCTTAAATCTTTTTCTTCTGCTGCCTGCGCCGCCGTTTCACTTTGGGCGCCGTGCCCGTTCTGCTCATGATAATTGCTCTGATCATTCTGTTTCGTTCGTCTTGCGTGTCTTCTTCCCATAGTATCGTATTTTTCCATTCTGTGATCAATCTGCCATGGAGGGAACCTCCCGTCCATCCACTCCGTACACAACCGGGCCGCAGCTGTCAAACCGCCGCCGGCTGTCCGTACCTGAAAACAGCCTTCCGCCGCACAGTGTCATTCAGGTCAAAAATTTGTACCGGATGCGTTCAGCGCAGCCCCATCACATTGTGACGGTGCAAAACTGTTGTCCAAGGCTGCATTATGTAACGAAAATAATCGTATCATAAACCGTACCAAAATACCAGCACCGCTTTTCCCGGCCGGACGGCTTTTGGCAAAGTGCAGGTCAGTGGGCAGCGTTATCCCGCATCTGCTCAAGATAAGCCGTCACCTCCTCGGAAGCGCCTTCCAACAGATAGTTCTTCCCTCCTGCAGGCTGCACCTGCGGACTGATGAACATCTGCCGCAGCTCTTCTCCCGCTTCCATCACTTCTTCCTGCAGCTCTCTGGCAGAGACGCGGACTGCCCCGGCTCCCATAATGATCAACTGCTCAAGTCCGTCGGATGTGGCTACCCTTACATGATGTCTGTGGCCGATTTCGTGTGTCACTTTTTCAATATACTGATCGGCAGTCTCCGCTTCTTTCGTATAGACCACATCAATATTGTGATAGCGGACCGTACTGCCCGGATTTCCTTTTACCTTATAAGCGTCGAATACCAGGATCAGATGCATCCTGCGGTAACCCTGATAGTTGCTCAGAATATCCATCAGCCTGCCTCTGGCGCTGTCCAGATTGACCTGCGCCAGCTCTTTTAAAGAATCCCATGCAAAAATAATATTATACCCGTCCACCAGAAGGTATTCTTCCTGGGACCGGGCGTCTGCCCTGCCGCCTGTATGCTTCCGCCGGCTGCCATTTTCACCCTGATCCGGTTCCTGCTCTGCCGCACCGGACACGGATGCGCTCCGCCGTATCGCTGCCCTGTCACCGCTCCTGTCCTTTCCCGCAGTCCCGGAAGGCCGTATGGTCCTTGCCCAGCCCTGTTTCTTCCGCTCTTTCGTCCCATAGGTGCGGGTCATGATCTCGTCGATCTCATCCTGCCCGATCACATCCGACGCCGGACCGGCATCACTGCCGGCTTTCCTGCTGCCATACCGCACCGCGTATCCGGCAGCCGGCATCACTGCCTCCCCGTCACCCGTTCCGGCGCCACTGCTGCTGCCTGTCAGCGCGCTTTCCAGATGCATATACGTTTCCACCTGATCCCAGGGCACCACAAAACCCGCCCCATGCGCACAGAAGACAGATCCGCATGGATTCTCCACGTCATGTTCCGCCTCGTAGCCAATGGCTTCGATCACTTCTTCCGTGTTATGGCAGGGCGCATATCCTTTTAATGCCGTATAGAGTCTGCCTTTTCCGCCGGAATAGGCGCGCACCTGCGCCTGATACCCCGTCATCTCCGACACCGGCACCGTTCCCCGCAGGATGGCATACTCTCCCTCTGTCTCCGGCGCCTCGAACTTCCCTGCCCGGCTCTGCAGATCGGTCATACCTCTTCCGATCAGGGCAAGCGGCAGTTCCAGCCGAAACGAATAAACAGGTTCCAATAAGACACTCTGCGCCCGGCAAAGCCCCTGCCTGACTGCCCGGTAGGTGGCCTGCCTGAAATCGCCGCCCTCGGTATGCTTCTTATGCGCCCGCCCGGCGGCCAGCGTAATCCGCATGTCCGTGATCGGCGCGCCCGTCAGTACCCCCGGATGCTCCCTTTCCTCCAGATGGGTCAGCACAAGCCGCTGCCAGTTCCGGTCCAGATCGTCCTCGCTGACGGCCGAAGCAAACTGCAGCCCGCTGCCAGGCTCTCCCGGCTCCAGGATCAGATGCACCTCCGCATAATGCCTGAGCGGCTCGAAGTGTCCCACACCTTCCACCCGGTCGAGGATGGTTTCCTTATAGACGATACTGCCCTCTTCAAAAGAGGCTTCCACGCCGAACCTTTCCCGGATCAGATTACGCAGCACCTCGATCTGTACCTCACCCATCAGCTGGGCATGAATCTCGTTCAACTGCTCTCTCCAGACCAGATGAAGCTGCGGTTCCTCTTCTTCAAGTTGACATAACTTCTCATACATCCGATGCACATCACAGTCCTCCGGCAATGCGATCCGGTAAGTCATGACCGGCTCCACTACCGGCAGCACCGCTCCGCGCTCCACTCCAAGACCCTGGCCGCAAAAAGTCGACACAAGCCCCGTCAGCGCACAGACCGTCCCCGCAACCGCTTCCTGCTCGATCGCATATTTACTGCCGGAATACACCCGGATCTGGTCTACCTTCTCCTCCCGCACTTCGCCTGTGCCGACAGCGTTCTTGTTTCCGCTGTCATCGCCGCTTCCGGATACACTGCCGACAGAACTTCCACGGCTGCCGCAGACAGAGATCATCTGCTTTACGCGCAGCGTACCGCCCGTCACCTTCACATAAGTCAGCCGGTTTCCCTGTCCATCCCTGGCAATCTTGTAGACCCGCGCGCCAAACGCCTGCCCGTACTCCGGCATTCTCGTATAAGTATACAGACCGTCCAGCAGACTGTCGATTCCCTCTACCCGCAGCGCCGATCCCATATAACACGGAAAAAGCCTGCGCTCCCTGACCAGCCCGGCGGTCACGGAATCGTCGACGGGCGCTTCCGTCTCCAGATACTGCTCCAGCAGCGCTTCGTCGCAGACCGCAACTTCCTCATAGAACGCCTCGTCCTTTCGCCCAAACCTCACGATCCTTCCGTCCAGCTTATCTTTTAACTCTGTCAGGAGACTGTCCCCGTCGGCACCCGGCTGATCCATCTTATTGAGAAAAAGAAATACCGGCACCCGGTAGCGCTCCAGAAGCCGCCACAACGTGAGCACATGCCCCTGCAAACCGTCTGCCGCACTTATGACCAGCACCGCATAGTCCAGCACCTGCAGCGTCCTCTCCATTTCCGCGGAGAAATCTACATGTCCCGGCGTATCCAACAGCGTGATATCCATCCCCTCCCACTGCACCTGCGCCTGTTTGGAAAAGATGGTAATGCCCCGGTCACGCTCCTGCACGTCGGTGTCCAGAAAGGCATCTCTGTGATCCACCCGCCCCAGCCTGCGGATCTGCCCGCATGTATACAGAATACTCTCCGCCAGCGTCGTTTTCCCGGCGTCTACATGAGCCAGGAGACCTACACATATATGCTTATGCTTTGCCGGTTTTTGGGACTTCTTTTCCTCCGCCTGTTCGCCCATAAAATTGCGCCTCCTTTTGTGACCTGTTCTATTTAGTATATCATACCACAGACTACGTCCACAACCTGACAAAAATCAAAATCACCCTTAAAGTGCACACACTCTAAGTCTGCTCATATGTCTCTTTCTCATACCAACTGCGGGCAGCAGAATCAGTTCTTCTTTTTGTATTCCGTTCCCCATTCTACCATAGCGTCTAAAACAGGCCGCAGGCTGTACCCCGTTTTTGTTAAAGTATATTCTACCCGTGGCGGCACTTCCGCATATACTTTCCGGGTAAGTAACCCGCTGTCTTCCATTGCTCGCAGATTGGCCGTCAAAACTTTTTGCGAAATGTTGCCAACAGATTTTTTTAACTCTCCAAAACGCTTTGTCCCTTCCAGCAGATCACGAATGATAAGAACTTTCCAGCGGTCACTGATAAGCATTAAAGTAGTTTCTACCGGACAGGCAGGTAAATTTTTTTCCATCAAAATCCCCCATTTCTTCACAATAGTTTCCTATAGGTAACTATGGCATAATAAAGTGCTTACTTTACGTTTTTGCCCTACGGATCTATTATAGTCCTGCAGACGAAAAAAACAAGCCGCAAACAAACCAAAGGGTATTTCCCTTTGCCGCCGCTTGTCCCTGTTATGCCATGCGTTTGCGTTGATTGCCGCATAGCATATAACTACTCTGCGAAACAATTCTTTATGTGCGTTAATACTTCTCCAATATCATCAGCAATACCAATAGATTGTTTTTTGATTTCTGTTGGGATACAGGCTTCTGACAGATTGATACATATATAAGTGGCATTGGGATTCTTGTATGTCATTTGCCAGAATGGGTATTTGATAATTCCCGGTGTATTGCCGCCAACGCCCAATTCCAAATATAGAATGTCTAATCCTTTATGACGGCGTACAAAGTCTTGATACCGCTTAGCCGCTGTATGCCAGCCATTATCTTCAACAAAGGTACTATCTGCTCTTAAATTCATTGACATAGGCGCACCGCATACGGGGCAAAGGGGGATTAGCCTGGACGGAATACGCATATTTTCCTGTTCGGCAACCATTTTCTTAATAATGGTTTCATTATCGTAAGTCGTATCGTGACAAGGCTCCCCGCATTGCCACAATCCATAATCGCCCTGTGTATAAAACAGTCTGTGTTTATCAAAACCCGCCTTTTGGAAACAGTGGTCTACGTTGGTTGTCAAAACAAAATAGTCTTTGTCCTGTACCAGATTGTGTAAATCGTTATAAACTGATTTCGGCGCATTTTGATAGCGGTTCATAAAAATGTAACGGCTCCAATACGCCCAATGTTCTTCTAATGTTTTGTAGGGATAAAAGCCCGCTGAATACATATCCTTAAAATGATATTTTGCTATGAAATCCGGGAAGTTCTCCTCAAACCGTTTCCCGGAATAAGTAAATCCGGCAGACGTAGACAGTCCTGCTCCTGCGCCTATCAAGACAGCGTCTGCACTCTGGATTTTTATTTTCACTTTCTCGATATTATCCCAATAACTGTTTGTAGATTTTGTAGTCGCAATCTTTGAAAACATTAAAAATCACCTCCATATCACCTGGATTCTTTTTCTGATAATCTTTTACCGTTTGACAGGTTACAATCTTTTTACATGACTTCTCCATAGATAATCGGACCGACTGTATGCAGAACATAACGGCAGGAAAGATCCACGAGATAGGAAATTTCCTCCTGTGAGAAATCCCCCTGCCTTTACAGGGCAGAGGGATTTCTACATTTGACTGGTTGATGATCCAACCCGCTTATTCTGCTACAACTGAAATTCTCTGCTGGATGTGGTTCCCATTTAACGCTTCGTCAACCATAGCAACTGCATAGTCGGCATAACTGATTACGCTTTCTCCCTTTGAGTTCAATATCAATTCTTCACCGCCTAAGATGTATTTCCCGGTCCCTGCTCCGTCTGCCTGAAAATCTCCGGCGGGGCTGATATACGTCCATTTTACATCGGTTCTGGTTCGGAGTTCGTCAAGTGCATTGCCCATGTTGGAAGCAAGCGGCTTGAACATTTCCGGGAAGTCTGCCCCGTCCATGACCTGTACGGTATGCTCCGGATTCACATACAGGCTGCCCGCCCCGCCGACAACAAGAAGCCTCGTTTCCCTGCCGCTTACAAGGTCGCAAAGATGTTTCAGAGAAGTGCTGTGCTGCGGCAGGGTTTCCGGTGTCCATGCCCCGAAAGCGTCAACCACAACATCAAAGTCCTCCAAATCGGCTACGTTCAAGTCGAACAGGTCTTTCTGAATGACCTTTTTTGCTGCTGACTGGTTCTCGCCACGGACAACGGCGGTAACATCTGCCCCTCTTGCGATAGCTTCCCGGGCGATTAACTTTCCCTCTTTACCATTTGCACAAATAACTGCGATTCTCATAGTTTCGTTCCTCCTGTTTTCTTTTTGGGTTATGTTTGCGGCTTGTTTTTTCCGCTTGCAAGATTATAATATATCCGTAGAGCGAAAGCGTAAAGTAAGCACTTTATTGTGCTATAGTTACCCAAAAGAAACTATTGTGAAGAAATAGGATTTTTCATGGATTTATTAGACGGTACACCATTTTACAACTTTAAATGTGTATTGCACAAAATTAAGGAGTGGTCAAGTGGAAATTAAAAGAGAAAATTATCTTCAGCAAATAATCCTGAAAAAAGAGCCGTCGCGATTACTCCACTCTGGAATAACTGCTTCGGCTCCTTTATTTTTTCAGTCCTGTAGAATCTGTCCGCTATCTCCTCATCTCTTTCAAACTCCGGTTCACAGACTTCACCACTCCACACGTCGATCGGCTGATCGTTAATGCCGCTAAATACAGCTGTGAGACAGGCTGTCTCCTGCCAGGAAAAACCAGCCTGTGGAATGCCTTTCCAGTACTGACCAGCGTCAGGATACCGAAAGGATATCGCAGGCAACCGGCGTGTAAAACAGTCTGGCCACCTCCTCCCGCCCGGTTGTCTGGCTCAGGATCCACATCAGTTTTGCAGTCACCGCTTCGGTTGTCATGTCATAAGCCTCCAGTATCGGCAGATTCTGCTTGATACTGTTGCCAACGTGATAAACAGACAGATCGCTGCCCTCGTTTTCCACCTGCGTAGTCAAGACTACCGTCCTGCCGTCATCCAGTCCCTTTTTGATCGTATCATAAAAGCTGCCCGTCTCATAAACCGGCAGGCCTCCCACGCCAAAACTCTCAATGATCACCGCACTGCTGCGCTCTAAAAGGTACTCCAGGACGCCGCACTCAATCCCCGGCGTCAGCTTTAACAAGGCCACTCTGGCATCCAGCTCATGATAAAATCTGGTCGGTGCGCTGTTCTCCGGCCTGATATACTGAATCAACCGGCCATCCTGCACCATCCCTACGATCGGATAGTTGATACTGGAAAAAGCCTCAAAACTTTTGCTGCGGGTCTTTCTGGCTCTGGTTCCCATGATTATTTTACCGTTAAAAACCAGCAGTACACCAGACATACCGGATGCAGCCACCGTAAAAGCATCCCGCAGATTCTGCTTACTGTCCGTCGTGTCATATCCGATCGGCTTCTGTGCGCCCGTAAGCACGATCGGTTTCCGGCTGTTCTGGATCAGATAACTGAGCCCTGCCGCCGTATAAGCCATCGTATCCGTACCATGACTGATCACGAAGCCGTCATATTTCTCATAGCACTGCTGGATCGATCCTGCTATGCGCAGCCAGTGCTCCGGACGGATATTGGTACTGTCCAGACTGAAAAGCTGTGTACAGTCCACCTCACAGATGCCGGAAATATCCGGAACATATCGAAGCAGCTGCCTGCTTGTCAGTTCCGGCTCCAGCCCGTTATCCCCCATTTCCGAAGCGATCGTCCCGCCTGTGCCGATAAGAAGTATCCGTTTTTTCTCCATTGTTCAAATAATTCCTTTCCTGATCACGGCATATTTCCTGTCAGTCCTGCATGAGATCACCGCAATTTCTTTTCTGCCCGTATTTCTATACCTGCCAGCTGACAAAGCCTCTTCCATTCTCCATATGCCCATTTATATTTCTGATGTGTATGCAAAAAGACCTCACTCCCGAAACGTTCCCAGTGGCGTATCATCTCCTGCGGCAGATCGATCCTGCCCATAACAGGCACGCCCACCAGGCACACATGTACACGCCGCATGCGCTCTTCCTCATCCTTTGTCCATTCACCACCGATCTCCCTGATGAGCAGATCCCCATATGCAGCTCCCAGTTCCATCAGCTGTCCTTTCTTTTCCTCATAATGTCTCCTTATTTCCCCCGGATCCCTTTCCCTGACCGCGATGCTGTCCAGTTCTTTTACGATGCACTGCACGATATCCGCTTCCTCCGACGTCTTCTCAAGTCCATGCCGCTTCCGGAATCTTTCCGCCATCTCCGTTCTCCCGGCCTTGAACTCGTCTGCCATCTCATCCGTGACATGACAGCACTTCCAATGCCGGGGGATGTACGGATCCGGTATCCACTGTCCTGTATGGATTACTTCCAGCACTTTATCAACAGCCTCTTCCAACTGCCGGCACAGCTCCGCCTCATCTTCGTAATAGCAGAATTTTTTGTACCTGCACTCCTCCAGTCTGAAACCTTCATACCTGCAGAACCTCAGGAAGAACGCCTTTCTATGGCAGGATTCCTCACCGACCCATACCCCTAACTTTTCTCCTGCTTCCACACGCTCCAACGCCCATCCGCTCCCTCCAAGCCGGTTAAAACGGAAACCGATCCCTGCAAGCTTCTTCCCCAGCGTCCGTTTAACGATCTCCCTGGTCAACAGGCCTGTATCCGCTTCGTCGGACGACCTCAGCGGCATCCAGTTGCTGCCGTATTCCTGCTGTGACCATTCTACCCTTTCCCTGTAGTCCCGGAGGCACTGCACATATTTTTCTGCAAGCAATGCTCCGCCGCCCTTCTGGCAGCATGCGGTAACGGCATTCAGAGGAACTACGCTGCTGATTCCCTCCACTATGAGGTCTCGCACACACGTCTCCCGCCTCACCCACTCGCCGCCGATCTCCCGTATGATGATATCCCCGTATACGGCCGCCAGTTCTTTCCGCTCCTCAACCGTCTCTTCAAAGGACAGCCCCTTGATCTGTTCCAGTTCCCGCAGCAGGTTTCCCATAGCTGCATCAGTCCCCTGTCCGGCATCGATCCTGTTCCGCTCCATGAAACGCTGTATCAGCTCATCCTTCTCCTGCTCAAGCTGCGTATACATTTCCTCTGTGAGCATGTCCTCGTAGTCCACTTCCTCCTCCATCATACTCACTTCCGCCAGTCTGGGGATGACCCTGTTCACCACATGATCACCCAACGTATTTAAGATCTTCTCCAATTCCTCATCATTTCTATAAAAGTGATAGTCAAGATCCCCGAACCCATGCAAATACAGATTGCGGTCAGTATCTGCATTGATCTCCAGCTCAAAGCTGTGACCGCCCGGGTCATTCTGGATCACAAGTGTCTGCTCTGTTCCATCCACTTTCCTGCTGAATGTGTACCTGCGGTGTTTATATCCGGCTAATTCAAAGCCATAGGGTTTTATCTTTTCTCCAAATATATCTAATAACAGTTTTTTCGAAAGCATGAAAATATTCCCCCTGTCATTCGTTCTTCTACAGTTCTCCCTTATACCTCATCCTGTGCCCAAAGTATCTGCTGCGTAAATCACACGGCCTGTCACCTATAATAATACCTGTCTCGACCACAGCCGCAAAATGCCCACTGTCACGGTTCTGCCCGACGCTGTTTTAAGGCCGGCTGCTCACACTGATCTTCAAAATCCTGTCATAGATCATCTCCTGCTTAACGATATAATACAAAAATGATATCGGCCAGATACAACAGAAGAGCGTCTTCAATACAGAATGCTTTATGGCCGTACTGACGGTAAACTTCTGGCCGTTGCTTAACAACTCGATCTTCACCAGCCTTTTGCCAGGATCCAGATTTCCGAAGATGTCCAGGATAAAAAACCAGATTCCCATTAAAAGAACACAGTATAAAAACATACCAGGTATCATCCACTGGAAATTCTCTGCCAGCTCCTGCACCCCACGGCTCGCCACCACAAAAACGCCGAGCACGCCTGTCAAACAGGCCACCCAGCATAGGATCATGTAATCTATAATAAATGCTGCTATTCTTTTTCCCGCTGTTTCACTCAAATTGATGTCCTCCTTTGATTCTTTTCGCTTGTACTCCGGGCTTATTCTGAGTCTTATACCATAAGTATACTCTTTTCTGCTGCCAAACGCATCCACAATTTTCCCACAAAAAACTGCGCCCGTCTATAAAAGGCAGCCTGGCGCAGTCATCATCTTTCAAAAGGATTATTTTAATCCACCTCCGTATTCCCATTAAAAAAAGGAAGACGGAGGCTTTCGTTTTACAAATATGAGCTTCTAAAACTTTGGGATTCTAAAATCTTGAGATTCTATCAATGGAGCCTGTTTTCTCACTCCGCAAACAGCACGATCTTCTGTGCCGTCCTTCTCTCATCGCTCCAGATCAAGCAGCTTCCACCTGCCTGCACATCCTGCAGCGTCACCACGTTCCGCGTCAGAAAAGGCAGGATCTCGCAGTCCGCCGGTACCAGATACTGTATGCCGTTATCGCCGGATAACAGATAACTGCCGTCCGACTGTTCTTCCATGGCCGTTACATGCACATAATCAGGAACCCGCAGATCACTCGGAATCTTACACAGGATCAAAGAGGCATTCACCATCGGCGGTTCACTCATCGTTGCCGCCGGACCGATATAGACGAATACCGCTTCTCCCTCGTTAAGCTCCGACACCTCCACAGGATAACCGTTTTCCCCGTCCAAAATTCTGGTATGTTCCGGATCCACCGTTACGACCATCTCTCCGCGGAATGAAACCTCCGAACGGTTATCAATCACCACATTGCCATCCTCGACCCGCAGGATCGGTCCCCAAATCCTGACAGAAGTATTTTCACCCGCCTGCCCAATGTCTCCCGGCAGCTGTTCCGTGTCCTCCGCGGACGCCTGTGTCTCCTGTCCCTGTGAATCTGCCGGCTGCTGGCTTTCCTGCCCCTGCCCGTCTCCTGACAGCTGGTCTTCCTGCCCCTGCTGGTTTCCTGACTGCTGGTCTTCCTGCCCCTGCCCGTCTCCTGGCTGCTGTCCTGCCTGTCCCTGCTCATCTCCTGACTGCTGGTCTTCCTGCTGACTGTCCTGCGGCTGTGTCCTCTCTGTCGTGCCGCATCCCGCAAGTGCCACGATCAGCAGGCTGCTGCCCAGCAGACACATTATTTTTCTGCTCATTTTCATTGGCTCTCTTTCCTTTCCGTTTTCCTAAATACGCTTTTGCTTTTAATCTGCAAATCCGTCAACATGACAGTATTATTATAGAATAAAAAAGTGTATTTAATTCTGAATTATTTCTGAATATTTCTTAATTTTTCCAGCAAAATCCCGGTTCCCGGAAGACTCATGCCACATCCATGCTTCCCCGTTTACCCAATCTCCTGACAGGATCATCCTGTCAATAGTGAACCGGCAAACGCGAAAAACGCTCATTGGGATGGCTGTTTTCAAACCATCCCAATGAGCGTTCCGATCCAGTACACCACCCCCAGCACCCAGCTCGTAAAAATCCCATACAGGATCACCGGACCCGCGATGGTAAAGATCTTACACCCGATCCCGAATACCTGACCTTCCTTCTGGTACTCGATCGCCGCCGAAGCCACCGAATTGGCGAATCCCGTGATGGGCACCAGCGCACCGCCGCCGCCCCACTCCACCAGCTTCGGATAAATGTTCCATCCGGTCAGCAATACACTGAGAAGCACCAGCAGCATGGAACACCAGGAACCCGCCGTCTCCTTGTCCAGCCCCATCGTATTTGTCGCATAATTCAAAATAAACTGCCCCAGCAGACAGATGATACCACCTGTCACAAATGCCTTGACCATACGTACCGGCAGGCTGTATTTGGGCGTCACCTGCTCTACATGCTGTCTGTACTCCTGTTCCTTCTGCTGCTGTGCTGTTTTTGGTCTGTCCTGATTCTGTGCCATACTATCCATTCCTTTCTCATTTCGTCGTCCTGCCGGCTACAGGACACTGTTTTAAATCTGCCGCATCATCCCCCGTACAGAAATACCCGCTGCGTAAAATAGATCAAACTGCCGACAAACTTCCCCAGCGCCACCGCCAGAATCGCGATACCCAGTCCATGCCGGAACCCGATGCGCCGCGCAAAGATCGGTATGGTGTTTAACATCTCCGCAATGGCAAGTGCCAGGCATCCTACGAAGATACCGGCAAACACCCCAAACACAAGCAAAAAGACTGTCCCGATCAGATGCCATGCGCCCGCCGCACTACTGTCAGGCTGCACATGTTTCCTCACAAACGCGCCGACCATTCCCCACTCACTGAATACGCTGAGAAATCCACCGAACAGCGTTCCAAACACTACCATCTCTTCCAGTACAAAAATCTTCCGTGCCACATGCATTTTACCCGCAAAACGCGGAATCAGCCCGACCGAGATCAACACCGTAAATACCCCGGCCGACACGATCAAACCGCTGCTTATACCGATAACCCCTAATAAAATCTGCTGAAGCAGCATCTGTCTGCACCTCCCTTCCACTGTCCTGCTCACTGCACGTCGATTGTTTTACCCTCTCTGTCAGCTGTCGCGATCAGCGCCTTATTCACATCCTCTTCGTAAATGCGCATCTCCACCTCGATGGGTGTCGGATCCTTGGTGATCCGCCTGCCGCCGATATGGTTGAAGAATACAATGATACCAATCGCCAGCCCGGCCGAATACGCCAGTTCCAGAATCCCGTATCCGTCTCCCGGCTGTCCCATTACCATTTCGTACACCTTGGAGAAAACATCGTTGATACCGATATCATTGTGAAAGGCCATGATCGTAAATGCCGTGCCAAAGAAGCTGACCATCGCCACAAAAAGCAGCTTGATCCACTGAGCAAAGCCTTTATGTTTGTTGACACTGATATATTCCACCAGCGTTTCCGGCTCACCTATGCTCTGAACACTGACATTAGGGTAGACTTTTTCAATCTCTTCTATGACCTTCAACAGACTGATTACCTGTCGCTTTTGCTCGTCCCTTTTAAAATGATGCAGTTTGATGGCTTTTACCTTAGCCAGCACATGCGCGTCACTGCATGTCAGGCTGCCGATGTCTTTCACGTACACATCCTCTGACTGCAGCTCTACATTCTGTTCCGCATTGATATAGATCGTCGCACTTATAGTTGACATAACTTGTTTTCCTCTGTCCGAATCCTTTTCATGCCGTTATCGTAAATGACACAGCAAATGGCTGCTGCCGGTTCCTGCCGGAACCATATGCAAAATCTGCAATGTCGTTGCCTATAGTATAGCGACTGTGAACCCATTTTATACATACAGCCTTACCAAACCCACATTCGAAAAAAACAAACTGAAAACCACACAATGTCATTTAGTTAAGAGTTTTATGTGTTAAGTTAAGCCGTCCATTTCATGAATGGACGGCTACTTTTTTGATACATATATGCTAATAACCGGAAACTTATTGTTGGTGGTTCTATATAATAATTCTATTTTCTTTCTAATGTATACCAAACATCTATTTCATCTTTAGAAGGTGTTTCCCACATGGACAATAATTTTCCTATAAGACCTTCATCCAGATAATAATCTGAACCACCTTCGCCATTTAATACCCTGCAGTTTCGTTCTTCAATGTTTTTATTCCATGTCTGGTCATTAACATCAATGTAATGCCATTCACAATGAACATTCTGAGAGTGACAAAACTCGGTTAAGCTTCTTCTGTTTTCTAAGCTCCAAAAACCCCAATCTAAAATCACAGTACAACCTGTATTTACCAATTCCACCGATTTCCTCTTAAAATAGTTCCAAATTCTTAACGCCATTTCGTCGTGTTTCTCACCCAAATCATTATCAAACAAATCCTTTGTTAATTCATCGCATGATAAAATAACTGCGTTCTCTTTTTCTTTTATTTGATTGGCGTAATAGGTTTTTCCGCAACATATTTTCCCACAGATTGCTATTATCTTTGCCATAAACATTTCTCCTTGTCTTATATAAATTCAAATTTTTTTGAGCTGTTCTTCAAGGTTTATTTACACCTTTCATTGATAATAAATACTCATCAATCCAATTATACCTCCTATTCATACACCTTGAATTGCTAATCTATAAATGCTTATCAGTTCGACTTATTCAAATTTTACCAGCTCCACAACTTGGAACCTGTTTATTTCTGTTTATAATATAAGTTTGCCAATTCCGTTAATTCTTCAACGAAATTTGTTCTCCAAACAACCTTTTGAATAATCCATTCATACGGAAATACCTCACATAATCCGCAGACAGTAATTGTTGCAAAATCTATATTATTTTTCACTTTATATTCCTCATCAACTTAAAGTTTACCAATCTATGCCTTATATTGTATATCGGCATATTCTCAGATTAAAATCCATATCAAAAATATACTGTAAAGGTGGTATTATAAATGGATTTCCCTTTTCCTCAACTTGATCTCTCATACACGAATAATTTAGTTCAAAATATTCAGAGGGAACAAGAAAAAAATCCTGAAATGATACAAGAAGCGGCAGAAGAAAGAAACAGGAAGTTTGACGAAGCAAGAAAAGCAGCAATAGTCGCAGATATGTAAAGTTTCTGCTATACTCTTTAGCAAATCCCCCTTTCTCCCACATGAGGCGGTGCGTGGTTTACGGTTGCATATATACTGAAAAGGGGCGATTGTATTTTGAAATACCATCGCCCCTCTATTCACCATTAAAAATTTATTTCTTTGGTTTTCAATGCCCTTAGATTATGGCTCGATGTTTTTATTAAATTGGAAATACGTTACTGCATAATACAAGACATATATCCCAAGAAAACTAACGAATGAAATACCAAAATATAATTTCCATTCTGTGTGGATTCCTGTGTATATCACAAATTGCCGTCCTACATACAATATAAATACCGCACTGATAATAACCGAAAGGATAACCGGGCATAAGTAGTATAAAAACAGTTGTTTTGCTACTACGTTTCTGATTTTTTTCTTTCCCATTCCCAGTTTGTTCAAAATCTGATAGCGGAATTTGAATTTATTGGAATCGCTTAACTGCTGGACGGAAAGGACAGTAAACGCTACGCATAAAAATACCAGTCCTATATAAAATAGCGGAAATGACAAGGTACTCATTAAAAACTTCAGTTCCAGGACTTCCCGGCTCTTAACCTGTATTGTGGCAGGCATTAAAAAAAGTTCTTCACTTCCGATTTTTATATAATCAGAAAGTTCATCATACCCTCTTATTTTTCCGGCTGATTCATACAGACTTTCTGATAAATTTTCCGGCACATTTCCGCTTGCCATAACTGCCATAAGTGAAAAATATTTTTTCATTCCTGCAAGTTTTTTATCCGGCACAACCAGTAAAAAATCCGTTCCATTATGCCCGTTCTGTGCAAAACCCTCCGTCTTAAATCCAGCAAAATCCAGCCCTGTATGTAAACTGTTCTGGGGCTTTTCGTTCCTGTCTTTAATCTCCTGATATACACGGTTTGGCATATGGATTAAATATTGGTTATCCTGCAAGGCAACTGGTGTTAGCCCAAGCATTTTCCGTAAACTGTTATAATCGGTGATTCCCATATATACATCATAATCGTAATAAGCAGCAGCTTTTCTTCCCTCTGCCATAGCCGGATCGCTGTCCTTGTCGGAAAATAACCTTAAATTCTGATACAGATAATCAACCATTTCACTTGTTCCGTTTTGATAGACACAATATTTCAGTGTCGCCCGTGGGACGGTATTTTCATTTATCAGTGTTTCTTCTTTGACAAAATCGTTTTCTGTGTTGTCACTGATTAAAATAATATCAAAGGGATATTCCACATTTAATTGCTTGTTTTGATAATCACTTAGCATAAATGCAAGCGAACTTCCTACTAAAGCAAACATAAATAACAGGCTTAGTGTTCCCAATACAAAACACGTATTACGCATTTTAGATGAAAACTGACGCATTAAAAACAAACATTCCTTTTTATAAATCAAGCCCCCTTTGTCTTTTATATATTTCATCAGAAATGCCGAAAGCCCTAAATAGAAAAAGTAAAATGTAAAAGCAAGCCCAATCATTTCAAATACTGCCGCCCACTTTGTTATCCTGCCGGTAAAAATGAGAAAACACAAAAACAATACATTTCCTATGGAAAGATAGAATAACCACTTCCATATAGCGTTTCTTTTCTCGTTTACTGTTTCATTCTGCCTGTCCATGTTAAGTAGACTTATGATTTCCATATTGGAGAATTTCTTCTTATTCCGAAAAAGGGCAATCATAAAACACGCCCCATACAGGATAATTGTTAATAAGATGCTTCCTGCTGATATTTCTATATTTACCTTGTAATTTTTCCCGATACTTTTATAAAAAACATAAAATAATATCTGCTGTAACCCGCTCCCCAAAAGCAATCCGGCAAAAAGAGCGGATATTCCAAGATAGAAATTTTCTTTCATGTAAAGGGCTGCAATCTGCCTTTTCTTCATTCCCGATAATAAGTAAATCGCAAATTCCCGGCTTCTTTTTTCTAAAATAAAACGTGTCATATAGTTGATCAGCCATGCAACAATAATAAGGATTGCCACCGTGGAAACTGCCATAAATGTAACTAACATTGTTCCTGCCGTAGAAAGCTCCCCATTGTTTCCAAAATGAATCATTTCGTAAATATCCTTTGAAAACAGCAAAGAATGAAAGGAAAAAGTGAGGGCTGTTATCATACACAAGGTTAGAAAGTAATTCAGATAATCTTTCCATAGCCTGCGGGCATTTCGTAATGCAAGTTTATTCAGCATAAATATCATCACCCCCGATTTTGGACTGCATATCAAGAATACGGTTTAAATACTCTTTTTTATCCATATTTCCCCGCTCCAATTCAGAGCATATCTTACCGTCACTTAAAAACAAAATTTTTTCACAATAACAGGCTGAAAATACATCATGCGTTACCATTAAAATCGTTGCGCCTAATTCCCTGTTCATAATCTGTAAAGTATGAAGAAGCACAGCAGATGAGTTTGAATCCAGTGCCCCCGTTGGTTCATCGGCAAGAATCAGTTTGGGATTATTGACAAGTGCCCTTGCACAAGCCGCCCGCTGTTTTTGTCCGCCAGACACTTCATATGGAAATTTGCTTAAAATATCGCAGATATGTAAAGTTTCTGATATACTCTTTACTCTGCTTTCAATTTCTTCTTTCAAACGAGCCCTGCTCGTTTTCTGCCTGCAAAGAACCATAGGGAGCATGATATTTTCTTCAATACTCAATGTATCCAGAAGGTTATAATCCTGAAAGACGAATCCAAGGTTTTCCTGCCGGAAATCTGATAATTCCTCCTCGGTCATCCCCGAAATATCAGCCATGTCATAAAGAACCTGCCCGCCGGACATTCTGTCTATGGTAGACAAAATATTTAATATGGTCGTTTTTCCCGAACCGGAAGCACCCATGATTCCAATAAAAGCCCCCTTATCTACATAGAAACTTACATTGTCAACAGCGGTAACTTTTATATTTCCCGTGCCATAATTCTTTACAAGGTTTTTAACCTCAATAAAATGGTTTCCCGCCATAATATCCCACCATTCCTTTCTTCTGCTTAAATATTGGATTCTAATAAATCAGATATTTTTTTCATTCTGATTTCGGAGCAGTATGGAATAAGACCAGTAAATTCCTATACAGAAAAATGTGATAAAGCTGCCAATACCGCTTAAAATCATGGAAAAAGTAATACAAAACAAAATATCTATATACTTCATACTCTCAAATACAGGAAGCCCGAGGCCACTGCCAACGGCTACAAATATCAAAAGACCAAGCGCAATACCTCCAACCAACATTTTCTTCATTTTAAGAAATTCTTCTTGTATTTCCTTTCGCACTTCCTCCGCAAATACAAGTTCCTTTTTCCGAAGAACCCTGTAAGGATTTTGTTTCAACGCAATGTAGATCACAACAGCAAGTAACAGCATGATAGATATAGTTGTAAGTATTGGCGCAACGCTGGAAGCAAAAAAGTAATGTTCAGTGGAAGTATAGGATACTGAATTACAGCCCAGCGCAATTCCACACGCCGTAGCCAACAGCAAAAATTTTCTTTTGTAATAGAACAGGAAGCCATTTGCCGTTTCTCTGCTTACATAAAACCCTTTTGTTTCTTCCTGTAATTTTTCTTCATTATCTGAACCAATCGTCTTGTCATCAATCAACAGGTCATCTAATTTCACTTGAAATATTTTGCTGATTAAGATTATCTTTTCTGTTTCGGGATAACCATTGTTATTTTCCCATTTGCTTACTGCCTGTCTGCTTGTGTTTAATTTTTCCGCCAGTGCTTCCTGTGAAAGTCCTTGTGACTTTCTTAACTTATACAGCTTTTCTCCGAATGTCATATGTTTTCCTCCTTGTTCTCGCCCATAGTAGCATAATGGCCGGGAATGTCTATCCTTCAACTCTGACAATTCCGCAACTTTAAGTTGCTATTGGTTATTTTCTCCCATAAGCAGCAACAAAAGTCTGCCTAAAATAATAATTTAGCACTATATCCGACAAATTGAAACAAATAATACAAAAAAAGAAATATGAAGAATGGAGTGGGATTCCGCCGTAGTCGGCATTGTGGGAAAATCCAAAAGTTTAGATTTTCCCACAATGCCGACTACTACGGAATCTCTCTCCTTCTTTCATTCATAATAACATTTTTTTAATTAGCACTTGTCAATCGAAATATCAAAATGAAGTAGCTTTTTTGATGAAAGTCTGCTATACTTGACAAGGATTTTAGTTGTATGTTTGCCGGATTTATCAAAGGAGGTGTTAGAGGTGAACGTTAATAATGTTTCAGATAATGGATATTCCCATGCAGAATAGTAGAAGTGCAACGGTCTGTATGGGTTAAATGAAAGTTGCATAGTCTGCTGATTCTGCACTTTATTTAATAAAAATTAAGTAAAGGACGGAATAAAATCGTGAAATATATAAATGCAGCAGATGTGCTTCCTATGGAACTTCTTAAAGAATTGTCAAATTATGTAAACGGACAATTACTTTATGTTCCATCTATGGAGAGTAAAAAATCATGGGGCAGCAAAAGCGGCTCTAAACTGTATTATGAACAGAGAAACCGTGATATTGTTAATCTGCACCGTAAAGGTGTGAATATTGATGAACTTTGTGGACGTTTTCACCTATCCTATGATACAATTCGTAAAATTATAAAATCAGCTTAAAAGGGCTTTATCCAGCAAAAAGGGTAAAGCCCTTTTTGTCGGATAAAATGATTATAACTATTTTCCGCCCTTTTTTTCAAAGCCTAAAAATTTATAATGGTATAAGTCAAAAGAAAGGAGTTAAGAAAATGAGTAAACAAACGAATATGACAACAGGCAACCCTGTAAAATTACTTTTGTCATTTGCGATTCCCCTCATGTTAGGAACGATTTTTCAACAGTCATTTATCATTGTAGACAGAATTATTGTAGGGCATTTGATAGGGGCAAATGCTTTTGCTTCCGTAGGTGCGACAGGTTCTATCTCAATGGTATTTACTTCCCTTTGCTTAGGGATTGCTATTGGGGCTGGAATTGTTATTGCACAATTTTATGGGGCGGGTGATGAAGCTGGTACGGCTTCTGCTATTCGGAACGGAAGCATAATAAGCATATTGAGTACGCTTATTGTTTCGGTGATTGCATTGGTTGTCACAAAGCCAATTCTGATACTGTTAAATACCCCTGTTTCCTTATTGGAGGACGCTGCCAAGTATATGCTAATATCTTTAGGCGGTTTGGTTATTGTAATTCTTTACTACATACCATTCAGTATTTTGCGCTCATTAGGTGACGCAAAGACACCCATTATTTTTTTAGCTGTTTGCAGTATATTAAACATTGTTTTTGATTTAGTATTTGTCCTGCTTTTCCATACGGGCGTAGAGGGAACGGCTGTCGCTTCGCTGCTGGCACAAGGGATAGCTGGCATATTATGTTTTGCCTATGCTGTAAAGAAATACTCTTATTTTGAAAAGGCATTAAAGGAAGCGGTTTTTGATAAAGTGATAGCAAAACAAATCCTTAAAGTCTGTATACCAATGGGTTTTCAATATTCGCTTATTTATCTGTCAAGCAGTATTTTGCAATGGGTAATCAATGGGTTTGGAACAAGCATAATAGGGGCGTTTACAGCGACAAGCCAGATAGAGAACTTAATCCAACAGCCATTTACAGCATTAGGTACAGCAATCGCAACTTATACGGGTCAAAATATCGGAGCCGGAAAAATGGATAGAATCAAACAAGGCTTATTTGCAGCCTTGAAAATCTGCGCCATATATTCCCTTGTTTTGCTTTTTGTTTTTTGGGGATTTGGAAAAATTGTAATGAATATTTTTGTATCTGATATGGATATTATCGAAAATGCCGTGAAAGGTATTCGTATTACCAGTACATTTTTTATGGCGTTAGGCGTATCCCAAATATTGCGTTATTTGCTAAATGGTACGGGCGACTCTGTATATTCTATGGCAAATGGTATCTTAGAAATTGTTTGTAGGCTTGTTTTTGTCTTTGCACTAACAAACATTTCTTTCATCGGTCAATGGGGAATATGGTGGACAACAGCTTTCACATGGCTTTGTACTGCGATTTTCTCATTATGGCGATATAAAAGCGGGAAATGGAAACAGGAAGCGAAAAAATGATAAGAAGTGCTGGAAGCCGAAATTGTTGGAAGAAAGGGGGATTTTTATGACTTGCACAGAAGCATACAAGGAGCATATCGAATACACATTTAACGCCTTTTGCAAAGTGGTCATATACTATGCGGCTATCAAC
>ERZ808041.629-NODE-629-length-23438-cov-6.686229_pt1 | contig 23438 bp, 19 predicted proteins | sample MGYA00380192_ERZ808041 | MGnify/ENA primary metagenome ERZ808041 (study PRJEB31490, sample SAMN06133412) | mouse gut metagenome | isolation source: Z1_1 | host: mice | place: China: Chengdu | collected 2015-05 ...
TCCTGATATGCCATTTTACTTCCTTTTTCCTCGATATTTTTCGCTTTTACCCTCTTGACTTCACACCATTAGACTCCATTTTCAAATTCACAAGTTAGATTGGCTTGGACAGCTCAGGTAGCGCTCCCTTCATCAACCATCCCACCATGTCCCGTATGGTTTCATCAATCTCCCGAGACCGATAGTCCTCGTGAATCTGCCCATAAGCGGCAAATTCCCTGTCAAATACGTTCTTGATTTCCATGGCGGCCTCCTATTTCAAAGTGGAGAACACATTTTTCAGCGCCGGATAGATGACCTGGAACTTGCGATATTGCGCGTCATACCGGGCGGTAAGCTCTGCGTCCGGCTCCACGGCGCCCGCAACCTTGACCAGCGCGTCACAGGCGGACTGGACGCTATCAAATGCTCCGCAGCCCACCATGGCCAGCACCGCCCCGCCATAGCCTGGACCCTGCTCGGTCTGGGGCAGGGTCAGGGGGATGCCCAGTACGTTGGCCAGAATCGTCCGCCACAGGGGGCTTTTGGCCCCGCCGCCGCAGATCATGCTCCGAGGGATGGACACGCCAAGGGATTTGGCCACCTCGAAGCTATCCCGGATGGCGAAGGCCACACCCTCTAAGGCGGCCTGGGTGAGATCGGCGCGGGTGGTGTCCATGCTCATGCCCACAAAGGTTCCCCGGGCGTCGGTGTCGTTGATGGGGGAGCGCTCGCCCATGAGGTAGGGCAGAAAGAACACCGAATTGCGGCCCAGCTTGTCCTCAATGATGGCTTTTTGCTCCGCCAGATAGTCTTTTGTGCCCAAAATATCCCCACACCACCACTGATTACAGGATGCGGCGGACAGCATACAGCCCATGAGATGCCAACCGCCGTCCGCGTGGACAAAGGCGTGTAGAGCGTTGTTCGGGTCCAAGCCGAACCGATTGGAGCTGATGAAGATGGTGCCGGAGGTGCCCAGGGAGATGTTGCAGCCCCCTGCGCCCACGGTGCCCGTGCCCACAGCGGCGGCAGCATTGTCCCCAGCCCCGGCGCAGACCTTGACGCTTTCGGGCAGACCCAGCGCTTTTGCCGCATCGGGCTCGAGCGTTCCCACAACCTCCCAGCTCTCGTGCAGCCTGGGGAGCTGCTCCTCAGTGACACCGCAGATTTCGCACATTTCCTTGCTCCACCGCTTGTTCTGAACATCCAGCAGGAGGGTCCCTGAGGCATCCGAGCAGTCGGTGCAGTGGACGCCCGTCAGCTTGTAGTTGATGTAGTCCTTGGGGAGCATGATTTTGCGAATTTTGGCAAATAAATCCGGCTCATTCCCCCGCATCCAGAGGAGCTTGGGGGCTGTGAAGCCCGCGAAGGCGATGTTGGCGGTGTATTGGCTCAGCTTATCCCGGCCGATTTCGTTGTTGAGATAGCCCACCTCTTTGGCGGTCCGTCCGTCGTTCCACAGGATGGCGGGGCGGATGACGTTATCATTCTCATCCAGCGCCACCGGCCCGTGCATCTGCCCGCCTGCGCCGATTCCTGCCACTTGGGAAGGGTCAAAGCCCGCCAGCAGCTCCGGCACACCTTCTGTCACCGCCCGCCACCAGTCCTCTGGGGTTTGCTCACTCCATCCGGGGCGGGGAAAGGACAGGAGGTATTCTTTTGTCACCTCATTCAGCACCGCGCCGCCCTCGTCCACCAACAGCAGCTTACAGGCGGAGGTGCCTAGATCAATCCCAATGTACAGCATTTTTCACCTCAATCCTGACCGTAATAGGCGCTTGGCCCATGTTGCGGAAATAGTGTTTGTCCTGAATGCGCTGGGGGCGGGGGCGGCGGAGGGCTCGACACACCTCGTCCAAGCTGTACGTCCACACCCCATTCTCATAGCTGGACGCCCAGGTGTAGTTCCCAGAAGACACAGGCGCATGGCGCTCGTCGATGGCCATCGCCTTGATTCGGGTGGAGCCAAACTCTATACCTAAACAAACTTTTTTCATATCCATTACTCCTCCCGACCACCCCTATGGCGTCTGCCGCAGGGGTGGGCAATTGTGCGGGGTAAACATTTGCATGATCTTACGGAAAGGAAACGCTGATGCGCCTGTATTTTCAAGCAAGCGGCGGCGGAGGTAGAGCGCTTCGGATATATGCACCGCCCCAAATACTATTTTCTGGCGGGTGGTATCGGCGGGGCCTGGACCTATTGGATGCAGCGCAATTTTGCCGGCCCTCCCGAAGCCGTCGCGCCGCTCCTGGCCGAGCATATCAGTAGGCTGGAATAGCCAGGATTCTGGCTGGATTTGCCACCGTGAGTTTCGCAAAAGCATCCTCCATGCCGTTCTCCTTCAGCACGGGGGGAACGGCTTTCAGGAAATCCGTAAAACCCGTATATCCGTAGGTTACGCCCCGCGCCTTGTCTGTGATATCGTGCCCAAGGGTGATGTGATCTGCGTAACCGCGCCGGATCAACTCCACCAGCGCCTTGTTCATATCGTCATTGCCGGGCAGCGTGGGAGTGAGGTTTCCATAGCAGTCAAACCCGATATTGACGCCCAGATCCAACAGTTCCAGCATCAGGTCGATGTTGACACCCTTCTTTGCGTTGAACTGGTTGACGTATTCCTGCGTTGCCCTGGGGGTGCGTACCATGGCGCCCATGTGGAGCATGAGCAGCTTGTCCGGCGCGACGCCCACATCCAGCACCAGCTTGGCGACAGGCACGATATGTTCCCTTGTGAGCGGGTAGGCGTTGTGGATATGGATGGAATATCCCGTCTCGGCCGCCGCCCGTGCACAGGCTCGCACCGCCTTCATTTCATATTCATCCACCTGTCCCTGCTCGTTCAAGGTGTTGACCGCGCACTTTAAAAAGCCCGCCCGGATATCGGTTCCGCCTATTCCTTCGCGGATATCCCTTTTGAATGTTTCCACGAGCTCATTCTCGGACATTCCGCGGTATTCCTCCGGCTGCGCGTCCCGCACATAAAGCCCTGTACAGACGACGATCTTCACGCCGGACAGGCGGGACGCCTCCTTAAGTCCCTCCAAATTGTGCGGCATTCCAAGCGGGGAAGCGTCTACGATGCAGCCCCCGCCCATCTGTTTGAAATAGTCCAGCTCCGCCACCGTATAGTCTAAATCGTCCAGTGTGCGGCAATCCCCGGAAAATGCGGAAATGCCGCCGCGCAGATCCGCCAGGTTTTCCATCGTCAACGCGAGCCGTTCCCTGGGGATCCTGGCCCCATAAAGTTTTATGACAGGACCAAGCGAAGGGCTGGTATCGCACATCAAATGCTCGTGCATAGAGGTCAGGCCCAGTTCATCGGCATTGACCGGCCCAGAAATAGTCATGACTTTTTCCATCACCAAATTTACCTTCTTTCTCAGCCTTTTTCGTTTGACTGCGATGACGCTGTCAGCGCATAGGATTCAGCCGCCTCAGCAAGGCCAGCATGGCTGGGCACAGCACCACAAAGAATCCCGTAAGCGCCCACTTCACGACGGTAGTTTCCCACACAGTCCAGACGCAGAGAACCAGGATCAGGCTCAGCACCGCCCACAATCCGTAACACAGCTGGCGCAGGGCCTTCGCGGTCTTTGGATTTGGTTTTTTCATGTTGGGTACCTCCTGCCTATATCCGCGTACCCGCCTAAAAAAGCTAAGCTGGGCTTGGGAATCCTGACCTGGGTGGTCCGGTCTACGGCAATCAGGCCAAACTTGACGCTGAACCCCTTCTGCCACTCGAAATTGTCCAGCAGCGTCCAGTGGAGGTAGCCCTTCACCGGGATACCCTCGGCGATGCAGTCCGCCACCCCCTCCAGCGCCCGGCGGATGAAGCGCACCCGCAGCTCGTCGCCTTCCGCCGCCACGCCGTTTTCGGTCACGATGATGTCCCCGTGGTAGTCTTTTGCCACCCGGCGGATGACGTGGGCCAGGGCCTCGGGATAGAACTCGTGGCCCATGTCCGTCACATCCGCCCCGGCAGGGACGGTCACGCTGCCCTCCGGGCCCACCAGTTCCCGGGTGTAGTTCTGTACGCCGATGAAATCGTCCTTTTCCAGGGCGGGCAGATAGTGGGTGAACTCATCTGCCCACCGTTTCTCCACCTCCGCCTCGCCGCCGGGCAGGGCCTGGAAGTCGTGGAGGCTTAGGGTGATGCCCACCTTCAAGTGGGGGCATATTGCTTTCATGGCATCCCGGGCCGCCTCATGGGCGCGGATGATGATTCGGTCGCCCTCTGGTGTGCAGGGGGTCTGGAAGGTCTGGGGCTGCTGTCCGTCGGTCAGGCCAAACACCTGGGCGGCCTCCCGGTTGGCCTCCTTCATCTGGGCCATCATGGCCTCCAGATTGATCCCCACCTGCAGGCTCTCGGCGGCCTGGGCCTGGCGCATATATTTTTCCATGACGTGGCGCATTTGCAGGCGCATATTGGCCTCGTTGATGGTGCAGACATAAGTGAGCTCGCTGCCCAGCCGCTCCATCACATAGACGCAGTAGCGGCGGAAATGCTTCACCGTCTCCTCCGCCTCCCAGCCGCCCTTGGAGATGAGCCACTTGGGGCTGGAGAAGTGGTGCATACACACCATGGGCTCCACCCCGTTCTCCTTGCAGCAGCGGATCATCTTGTGGTAGTGCTCCACCTCCGCCTCGTCAAAGCGTCCCTCATCCGGCTCGATCCGCGCCCATTCGATGGAGAATCGGTAAGCGTTCAGCCCCGCCTGGGCCAGCAGGCGGATGTCCTCCTCATAGCGGTGGTAGTGGTCGATTGCGTCCAGGCTTGGTTCCAGGTAACCCAGATCGCTGCTGTGCTTCATCTGCTCCTGAGCCCAGCAGTCGCTGTGGAGGTTGTTTCCCTCCACCTGGTGAGCGGCGGTGGTAGCGCCGAGCAGGAAGCCTTTTGTAAATTTACACATGGTCTGTCCCTCCGTCCTTTGCCTGGGCCAGCGCGTCCGCCAGTCCCTCCGGCGCAGACTGGCCGCCCATGGCGAACATCTTATTTAAGCTCATGCCTTTCATAGCGCTGACCATGGGGTTATTTACCATGGCGCCCAGATAGGTTTTCAGCGCTGCCAGCGCGGCGGGGTTCTCCATCAGCTCACCCAGGGGCAGATCCAGTGGGCCGGGGCGCACATCATGGACGGGGCCGCTCCCCTCCGCCGCCTGGGAGAAGGGAACAGACAGTTCCGCCGTTACGTCACCCAGCGCGACCTCTACCGTGCAGCCGGGACCGCTTCGGAGCACCGCCATGGCCGTCCCCTCAAACATGGGACAGCTCCCGCTGGTAAACAGCTGCGTGCGGTCTGGCTTGGGATCGGCGGCACCCAGAGCCAACAGCGCCCCGCCGGACACCTTTACCGTCACTTCCCCGGCTTCATCAAACACTGGAACCCCATTCTGATCCACTGCTCGGATGGTGAGGAAGCACAGCTCATCTCCGGCATCCTCTACGGCGATATTGTCCGCGTGGACTACCAATTCGGAGGTCTCGCCGGCAGTCTGGAGCATATCGCGTCCGATTTCCACCCCACCGGCATAAGAGACTGCTTCCAGCCTGCCGGGGGCATAGGGCACCGTGAACACCGCCGTATACTCCTGTGCCTCGGCGCAGGGCAGGCGTCCCATGCTGACGCCGTTTTGCAGCAGCTCCACCTCGTCCGCGTCGGCATATACGTGGATCTCCACGTCCTGCCCCTCACGCCCCGCGAAGGTGTAGCTGCGCCGCACCGGCATCCAGCCCCAGGACAGCCGGGCAATGTGCTTTCCCACCAGCTCCGGCGGGAGGCAGAACAGCTTGGGTCCGTTCCCGCGTTTCCAGACGAAGTCGCGGTAATAGCTCTGAGGGCGCTTATTCCCCAGCAGATCTATGTCCCCTTGATAGGCCAGCAGCCAGGGGTATTTTGCGGCGTTTGGGCGCTCCTCGTCGGTGACCTCCCAGCGGCCGCCGCCCACCTCGCCAATGTACTCCCAGGCAGTCCAGACGAAATCGCCGATCACATGGGAGCTGCGCTCAGTGGCCTGCCAGCTCTGCAGGGCCGCCCGGGGATAGCTCTCCGAACCGTAGATCACCCGGCCGGGGAACTTCTTCCCGTCGTACTCATACCGCGCCGTCTTGTAGTTGTAGCCCGCCACATCCAGCGGCGCGAAATACTCCGCCGTGGCGGGCCCCCACAGATCCCGCCCTTCCGCGAAGGAATCGTAAGCCATGTTTAGCGCCTGGTTGCCGGTCACCCCCTTGTCCGCCCCCGGGCCGGGCCGCTGGGTGTACTCCACGAACAGGGAGCAGGCCGAGGCGGATACCGGACGGGTGCTGTCCAGCCCGCGCACCTTGTCCGCCAGACGGCGGCTCCAGGCGTAGCCGTCCGCGGATCCGTCCCGCTCCTCCACTTCGTTGCCGGTGCTCCACATGACGATGCTGGGGTGGTTATAGTCCCGGCGGATCATATCCTCCAGATCCCGCTCCCAGCTCTCCTCAAAGGTGATGTGCAGTCCAAAATCCGTCCGCCCCAGCACCCATTCGTCAAAAGCCTCCTCAATGACCAGCATTCCCAGTTCGTCGCAGGCCTCGTAAAAGGCGGGGCCGAAGGGGTTGTGGGCGCCCCGGAGGGCGTTGAAGCCGTTTTCCTTCAAAATCCGCACCCGGCGCAGCTCCGCCGCCTTGTGCCCCGCCGCGCCCAGAATTCCCAAGTCGTGGTGGACGCAGCCGCCCTGCAGCTTCATGGGCTGCCCGTTCAGCTGAAAGCCGTTCCGGGCATCCACCGAAACAGTTCGAATGCCCGTGCGGACGGCGGCGGTGTCCTGTACGCCGCCTGCCTCCACCTGCGCCTCCACGGTGTACAGCACCGGGTGTTCCAGGCCCCAGGAGGTGATATTGGAAACGGCTATCTCTCCCCGCGCGGTCTCCCCGTCCAGAATACCGGGGATCTCCGCCGCGGCGGCGCCGTCCGGGGAGCGCAGAGTAAAGGTCACCGCGTCCGCCTTTCCCGCGAGCCGGGCGGTGATGTTCAGGACGGCCCGATCCCCCTCCAGGGACTTTGTGGTGACCTGCAGACCCTCCGGCGGGACGCAGACCGGCTCCGCCAGGTGCAGCCATACCCGGCGGTACAGCCCGGTGCCCACATACCAGCGGGAGTTGGGCTTCATGCGGCTGTCCACATGAACCTGGATGACGTTCTCGCCGGGGTGAATCAGCTGCGTCACCTCTGCGATCACGCCGGTGTAGGGGTTCCTGTGCTTGGCGAGATAGGTCCCGTTCACCCAGATCTCGCACACCCCGGCGATGCCCTCAAACTCCAGCCAGCACCGTTTCCCGGCGCACTCCGGCTCCAGCACGAACTCCTTTTTGTAGAACACCGCCGCCCCCTGGGTCCACCCCTCGTTTTCCCCGGTGGGGGAGGCGGGGGCCCGGGGTTTGAGGATTTGGCAGTCATGGGGCAAATCGCACTGCTGCCAGCCGCCAAGCAGATTCATCATCAGCGGGTTGCGCAGCTCGCCCTCGGTGAACTGCCAGTCATGGTTCAGCGAATATTTTTTCATGGCCCTTTCCCCCTAATCATAGATAAAACCTTTACCCGGAGCAGCGCAGGCGTGTCATACGGCATGAACGCGGCCTCGTCCCCGTTGAGCCGGCGCAGGGTGCGCCATACGCCGTCCTTTTTTACCAGCATCGGGTGGTCGAACGCCGCCTGGACGCGGAATGCGCCAAAATCCAGGGTGGCGCACTCCGGGATAAACAGCGCCTCCCCCCGGCGAGAGCGTTTCAAGTCGGTCTTGACCCAGGCCGGGGCATGCATGCACTCCGCGATTTTCCAGCGGCCGAACCACAGCAGAACCAGCGTTTTGCCCCGCTCCCCGGCCTGCCCGATCAGACCGGCCACCAGGGCAAAGTCAAATGCGCCCTCCTGGGGTTCCACCGTTTCCCAGGCCGCCGGCAGCAGCGCGTTCATCCCCAGCTCTTCCGCCTTGTCCCAGACACCTTCCATATAGCTGAGGGATGAGGAGCTGGAATTGTGAACCTCCCCAGCCAGCAAAATCAGGGGAAGATTATGGACGATCAGCACCGTTTTGCCTCCCCGGCGTTCTAAATGAGGAATGCTCATGGTGTGCCCCTCCTACTTTTTCACTTCGTTCAGCGCCGCGTTCAGCTGATGGACAAACTCCGGCGTGGCCAGCCCGCCCATCTGCTTCAAGGTATCCTGTATGCTCATCTGGTCCATCATCCTCTGCATGGACTCCGGCATCTGCACATTTTTCGCCACGTCCCCGTAGGCCTCTGTCACCTTGGCCTGCAAGGGGGCCAGCAGTTCGGCGAGGACGGGCCCAGCCTGGGGGTGCGCCTTTACATCGCCCATGGAATCCAGGATGGAGAAGCAGCCCTCTTTGACGATCTCGTCCTCCCGGTCGAACCAGTTGACCACGTTTCCGCCCGCCTTGCGGTAGTCCGGGTTGGGTGTATCCACTTTTCGGATAAGGATGACGGAGCGGCAGTCTCCCGCCTGGGCCATCACGGAGTGCTTACCTGTCAGGGGGATTGTGAAGCGGAAAATTTTCTCCCCCTGCTGGGTCTGGAACAACTTGTCGTCCACGGACAGGGTGACTTCGCTTTGGTTGGAGTAGACCTTGATCTCCGTCTTATCCCCCACCCGGTCCACGTACCGCCCGCCGCAGACATGGACGAAAGGCCGCTTGGAGAGGTACGCCTTATAGAGATAGAACGCGTCCTTTTTCGTCTTGCGGTCAAAGGTGACCAGACCCTTCTGATTCTGCCCCGGCTTGCCGCCCTCGTCCCGTCCATCCGCGCCGAAATCGAACATATTCCATACGTGCATGGCCCAGATATAGGGCCGTTCCAGCCACATTTGGATCATGTGCTCATGGTAGAGGCACTGGTAGCCCTCGCTCCAGTCTCCCTTTTCCGGCGTCTCGGACTGATAAGCGGGGTTGGCATCCGCTCCGTACTCGGACAGACCGATGACTACGTTGGGATGGCTGGCATGGAAGTCGTCAAACCACTGGTCGTTCTGATCCAAGTCCCCCACATACCAGCCATAATACAAGTTGTAGCTGCGGATATCCGAGAGCGTCACAAAGGGATCATTGTGATCCAGCATAAAGGCGTGGGCCATGGTGGTGGGCCGGGTGGGGTCCAGCCGGTGGCACAGTTCGTTGAGGACGCGGTGGTTGTCAACCAGGTCCTGCGTCACGCCGCCGGTGACGGTGATCTCATTGCTCAGCCCCCAGCAGACGATGGACGGGTGGTTGTAGTTCTGCACCACCAGCTCGGTCAGCTGGTCAACAGTGTTCTGCCGCGCCTCGGGCATATGCTCGGTGATATAGGGAATCTCCGCCCAGACGATCAGCCCTTTCTCGTCGCACAGATCGTAGAAATACTGGTCATGCTGGTAGTGGGCCAGACGGACGGTGTTGGCCCCCATCTCCAGCAGCAGGGCCATGTCCTCCTCGTGCTCCTTCCGGGTCAAGGCGCTGCCCAGCCCTTCCCGGTCTTGGTGGCGGGCCGCTCCGCATAGGCGGCAGGGCCGTCCGTTGAGAATAAACCCTTTCTCCGGGTCAACGCGGAAGCTGCGGCACCCGAACCGGGCGGCGGCCACGTCGCCGCTGGACAGGCAGGCCGTCACGGTGTAGAGATAGGGATCGTCCACGCCGTCCCACAGGCGGACGTTGTCAATGATAAATTCCGCCCTGGCGCAGCCGTCCGCCGAGGGAACGGCTTTCGTCTCACCGTTGAGGGTAAACTCCACCGTTCCGCCGTTCTGAAAACTCTCCACAGTGACGGCGGCGGTCTTCTGTTCCAAATCCACCACCGGCGTGACCTTCAGCGCCGGGGCCCCGTGCCGGTCCAGGTCAAAGTGGATGGAGGGGACGGTGATCAGATACACGTCCCGGTACAGCCCGCCATAGAAGGTGAAGTCCGCTTTCTGAGGATAGACGGCACGGTTTGGGCTGTTGTCCACGCTGACGCACAGCACATTGTCCCCTGCCAACGCCGGGGTGAGGTTCACCCGGAAGGTGGAGTACCCTCCTTCATGCCGGGCCAGCTTCCGGCCATTCAGCCAAACTTCTGCCGTCATAGCGGCGCCCCGGAATTCCAGCCACGCCTCGCCGCCTTTCTCCAGAACCGGGGCAGGGAATCGCTTCACATACCAGCAGGTCCCCCGGTAGTAGTCGTTCCCGCCGTCCTGGCCGTCCGCCCCGTTCCAGGTGTGGGGCAGGGTGACGGCTTCACCGGGGGCGTCCACCACCTGATCGAGGCTGGGAGCCTCCTGGACAAATATCCAATCCTCATTCCAAAGCGTATATGTATTCATGCCGGTTGGCACTCCTTTCGATAGGAATAAAGCTTGCACAAACAAGTGATTTTAACTATAATGGCACCATGATGACAAGGGGGCGGCCGCCATGACCACGGACGAAAGGCTGGAACTGTTCCAGGAGCAGGTTTCCTGCGGCAAAAACGTGTATACCTGGCAGTATGACTCCGAAGGGCAGCTGCTGAAGAGCAACTGTCCCCATGAGGCGACGCTGGCCATGGCGTTTTCCGTTTTCGACTGCAAACGGGCCATGCTGGAATACGCCCAGACTGATGACAGGCCGCTGGTGCTCAGCGCCCCCATTGGGCTGGTCTGGACCGCCTGCTTTGAAGCGCGGGACGGTGAGCTCAAGCGTATCGTTGTTTTGGGGCCGGTGTTCTCTACGGCAGTCTCCCTAAACGGTATTAAGCAGTTGGTTCACAGCCTCAGCGGGTCGGGGGCTGTGGAGGCCAGCATGACCTGGCAGCACGAACTGCTGAACATTTTGGATACAGTCCCCACCCTGTCCATAATATTGATGAACCAATACGCATTGATGCTGCACTACACCCTTACCGGGGAAAAGCTCTTTTCCAGCGATATCAGCCATTATTCCAGCGCGCCGCCCGAAACGGAGAGAACCCAGCCGAAAAAGGATCGCCACCGTGTCTGGCTCACTGAACAGGGGCTTATGCGCATGGTGGAGGAGGGCGATTTAAATTTCCGATTTGCCATGGACAATTCCCTCTCTGTCAGCAGCGGCGTCCCTGTACAATCCGCGGACCCGCTGCGCCAAGCGAAAACCTCCACCATCGTGTTTGCGTCCCTCTGCGCCCGCGCCGCCATCAAGGGCGGACTGTCCCCGGATCAGGCGTATGGCCTGGGGGACAGCTACATCCAGGCGGTGGAGTCGTCGAAAACCGTTTCTGAAATCGCGTCTCTCAGTTCAACGCTATATGAGGACTTCGTCCGCCGGGTCCACAAATGCCGCACCAACCCGAAGCTGTCCCCGCAGATTCGGGCCTGCTGTGACTATATCGAGCTGAACGTAGAGGAGGATTTCAACATCTCCGACCTGGCCGCCCGGACGGGCTACACGAAATACTATCTCTCCCGCAAGTTCGAGGAAGAGACGGGAGTGTCCCTAAACAGCTATATCAACATTGCCAGGGTGGAACGGGCCAAGCTGCTGCTCACCATCACCGACGACGGCATCCAGGAGATCGCCGACCGGCTGCATTTCTGTTCCCGCAGCTATTTCAGCGAGGCGTTCCGAAAGATCACCGGGACATCCCCGGCCAAATATCGAAAGGACTGCGTCAAGGGCTGAACGCCCGAGCGGCGGAGCGGGTTCGCGCAGGACCCGCTCCGCCGCTTGTTTATTGTTCAGAGCCGATCCGTTTAGGACGCCTGGTTGGCGGCCTCGCGGATTTCGTGGGCCTTGGTCTGCACCTCGACCATCTTTTCGGTGGTCAGCGGGTAGAACTTCATGGCAAAGATGGTGCACAGCCAGCCCAGGATGGGCATGCCCAGCGTCATGATAATGGTGAGGATGAGAATGGGCGTGCTGGCGGGGTCGTTGGGCTGGGGCAAGACGGTGGTGTATCCGATGACCGCCACAGACAGGGCGGCGATGGTGGACGAGAAGGACGAGATGAACTTGTCCACGAAGGAATAGCATGCCGCCACGGTGCCAGGAAGGAAGTTGCCGGTGCGCACGGCCTCGTAGTCGGCGATGTCGGCCATCATGGCGCCGGTGCAGGAGGACGCGCCGTTCTGACCGGCGGACATGAGGACGAAGCGCAGCAGGACGAAGATCACGGTGGGAACCGCCGCTTTGAACACCTGGGAGAGGTCGATGGCGAAGAAAGCGACGGCACAGGCGGCGGCGGACGCAATAGCAAACCATGTCCACCACACCAGGGCGTTCTTGTTGCCTCTGGTTCGGGCCATCTTGGTGGCCAGAATGGCAGCCACGATGCTGACCGGCATGGACAGGGCGGAGCCTATGACGCTCATGGTCATGTTGCCGATGAGGATGCCGAAAAGCATTGTGTTGAAGATGGTGTTGCCTGCCGTCTGAAGGGCCAGCTTGTCGGAGGCCGCGGCCACAATGTACATCTGGAGGGCCCGGTTGCCCTTGATCATTTCCCAGCAGTCCCGAATCTTCAGCTTCTGCTTCTCCTCTTTTTTGCCGAACTCAAAATTCTCCGGCTTATCCGCCTCGCTGACGGCAATACAGGAGATGATGAGGTACACCAGGCTCACGCCCGTAACCAGGTAGAACATAGCCTGGAGGCAGTCCAGGTTGTACTCATTGTTGTACCGGGGCAGGAACAGGGCGGCGACCACCATGTTCAGCACCATCATGGTAGCCATGGTCCAGATGTTCTGCCAGCGGGCCAGCAGGGGGCGCTGCTTGGGGTCGTTGGTGATGACGGGGGTGGCGATGTTGCTGGCCACGCTGGTGATGGTGTAGCCCACGATGTAAAGGCAGTAGACGACGATGAAATAGACGATGCCCCCGCCAATGCCGCCGATGAACATCAGCCAGCAGGACAGCGCCATAATGGCCCAGCCGATGGCCAGCAGGATACGGATCTTGCCGTACTTGGTGCTGATCCGATCGCTGATAAAGGCGCAGATGGGATCGGTGACGCCGTCAAAGATGCGGGTGCAGGTCATGATGATGCCAGCCACCGTCGCCACGATGCCGTAGCCCACGTTGGCGATGTAGCTGACGTACATCATCAGCAGATAGAAGCAGTTCCCGATGCCGCCGGGAGCCAGGGTGTAAAGCCTGATCTGCCAGGGTTTTGCCCTGCGATAAATGCTTTGTTCTTCCATTCAAATAGCCCTCCCTCGTTTTTTTGCGCCCAAAACGCCGCCATTGGGTATTGGAACGTTTTGAATTGCATGAGTAAATTATAGAGGGAAAAAATGGAGACTGTATAGCCGGAAATTTGCTTTTATGGCCGTTTTTTCGCTCAAACGAGAAAGTGTCACGAAATTTCATACATCAACGCGAATTTTCTGTTATGACATACAAAGCCTTGCGGATCCTTTCCTCCTAAGCCGGTGTATGAATTCCCTCCCCCGGGCGAAGAGGCATACTTAGCGGTTGGGGATTTGCCGCAGAGCTGTGTCCAGCCGCTCCACTGCCTCCTGGGACGTGCCGCCGTAGGCCAGCGCGGAGCGCAGCGTCATCTTCATCCCCATGCCGTCCTGGGTGGAATGTCCCAGAGCGTCTATCATATCGCCATATTTTTCCGCCATCTTCGTCTGGGCGGCGGCCATGATGGGCGCGAGGAGTTCCCAGGCCTGGGGGCTGGCCATCAGACAGTCCATGGTGCAGTCCACGCTGAGGAAGGGCTCGTTGTCCCCGTCCACCCGCCGGCCGAACCGGGGGGCGGTCAGCACATTGTCGCCAAAGTCGCCGAACAGCTCCTTCAGCCATGCTACGCTGTCCCCCACCCAGCGGGCGGCGCGGGGCGCGATCTCCGCGCCGGGGGCCAGCACCGCCGAGCTGCCCACGCTGAACCCGTGGGGGCCATAGGCGTAGATGTGGCTCTCAAACATGACACCGTGCTCCTCCAGGGACTGGACGAAGTGGAGGGAGTTGGACACCGGGACCACGTTGTCGGTGCGTGAGGCAAACACGAAGCAGGGGCAGGTGCCTGCACCCACCTTGTCTACCAAGTCCGGCGCGGTGGGCAGGCAGGCCTTCACAATGGCCCCCTCGGTCACCGGGTAGCCCAGGATGGCGGCATTGGGCTTGTTTTTAGCCATGACAGCGGCGCTGGCCGCCAGGTGCCCCCCAGCGGAGAAGCCCGCCACCGCGATTTTGTCCGGGTACAGGTTCCACTCCTCCGCTCTGGCTCGGAGTAGCTCCATGGCCCGCTCATAGTCCTCCAGCGGCATAGGCCACACCACACCCTCCCCCACGCTGTAGCGCAGGACGAAGGTCTGGAAGCCGGCCTCCAGGTAGGCCAGCGCCACCGGGTCCGCCTCCCGCTCGGAGCACATGGCGTAGCCGCCGCCCGGCAGCACCAGCACAGCCGGGCGTTTGGGAATATTGCCGAACTCGCCCCCCACGTCCAGCAGATAGGCGGTCAGGGTAACATTGCGGACTGCATTCAATACGAGATACTCGATCCTCATTTCATATCCTCCATGTTGAATATGTCTCCTTCGGTGATGCCATTCTCGTTGAAGCTGTCCACCCGGACGTAGTAGTCCCGGCCCTTCATCAGCGTGCACAGCCGCACCTCGTCCGCATCGTACACCAGCCAGCTCTGATAGAGCTTGTCGGGGGCAATGCCATAGCGCACATTGCAGCCCTGAGCGCTGTCCATATGCCCCCAGCGCACCACCCCGTCCAGGTCGCCCGTCCGCCGGGCGGAGGCGTCCGCCTTGGGCGGCTTCGGGCCGTCCCCATTGCCGAACACCCGCAGGCCGCTGACGCGGAGCTTCTGGCCGTAGGGCAGCGCGCCGCCGGTGAGGCGGATGTACCGGGCCTGGACGCCCTCCGGGTACTCGTAATAGCCGTTGGAGCACTCCCGGGCCGCATCCTCCAGCAGCATCCAGTGTTCCCCGTCCGCGCTGGCCTCAATGGTGTAGTGGGAGATCTGCGGTTCCAGCTCGATGTGGCGGGTGTGGCGGTCGTCGCCGTAGCTTTCCTCCGGCAGATCTACCGCCAGGGCCTCGTCAGCCAGGTTGACCTGAATGGCCCGCACGTCGCTGACCTTTTCCAAATCCACGGTGATCCATTGGCCCTCTCTGTCCGTCCCGGCGCTCCACCAGGTGCGGATGTCCTCATTGACCGCCAGGGCCGGATCGCTGCCCTCCGCCGTGGAGGATGCGGAGATCGGTTTGTGGCAGCTGAGCAGCATCCACTCCGGGGTCAGCGTGGCGGCGTCAAACTTTCCCTGTGGGATGCGGAAGGGGTAGTCGGCAAAATTCTGGTTGCAAAACAGGACGCCGTCCTTATCAAAGCCTGCGGGGAACAGCCCCACCCGGCGCTCCATGGCGTGGTTGACGCTGACGCGCATGGTGGAGGCGTGCCAGTAGTTCCCGAATTCGTCGGCAATGGTGCTGCCGTGCCCGGCCCCGGCGATAAAGCCGCCCGGTTTGGAGGAGAAGGGGCTGCTCCCCTGGAGGACGAAGGGGCCCAGCGGCCGGTCGGACACGTAAACGCCGTCGGAATAGATATTATACTCGGTGGCGGGGCAGGCGTATTGCAGGTAATATTTCCCGTCGTGCTTGGTCATGTACGCGCCCTCGATGTAGGGCTTCCCGATGGAGTGGAACATCTTTGTGAGCTTCTCCTTGCTGAACCCGCCGCCTGTGGGGAGGTTGTCCGGGAGCTTCAATTCGCCGGTGGCCGAATCCACAAAGGGCTTCAGCATTTGATAAATCATGCTGTCCTCACGGTTCTCCACCACACCGTTCTCGCCGGGGCGCTCAAAGCCCAGCTCCGTTTCCCTGGGAAAAATCAGTTCCAGACGCTCCCCGATAGGCAGCATGGTCACAGGATCCATCTCCACACCATAGATGGGGTCGGTGTTGCCGCAGCCCCAGTAGAGGTATACGCGGCTGTCGTCGTCCTGGAACAGGTCCGGGTCCCAGAAGTCAAAGGGGGCCGACACCTCTGTGAACGGGTGGGCGAGCGGGTCAGCGGTGCGCAGGATGGGGCAGTTCACCCCCCGCCGGGAGGCACAGAAGTACAGATACTCCCCAATCTGGCGCACGTCCGGCGCGTAGTCGTAGATCAGCAGATCCGGGTCGGCGTGAAATTCCCAGTTGAGCAGGTCCGGGCTGTGCCAGAAGCCTGCGGACATGGAGACAAAGAGGTAGTACCTCCCCTTGAAGCGGATCAGGGTGGGATCGGCGCCCTCCCGGTGGGCGGTGCGTTTCCCGTCCTCCCGCATGTGTTGGTAGCGGTAGCTCAGATCTAATGGGTTGCAGTAGGTGGTTTTCATAGGGCAGTCTCCTCCTGTTCATTTTCAAACAATATGCTCACCCGCCCGGTAATCCCGCTGCCGCAGGTTGGGGCGGCCAGTCCCCGCATTTTCATGCGCGGGTCGTTTTTGGTCAGATCGTAGCAGTACCGCTCCAGGGTGGTGGCTACCTCGACCGCAATCTCGTTGCGCCCCGGTGTTGCCAACGGCGTCAAATCATACCGAAAGGGCGGCACGATTCGGATCCCGGCGCTCCCGCCGTTGACAAAGACCTCCACACCCTCGGCTGCATCCGTGATCTCCAGCACCACCCTGCCTGGGCCGGGCAGGTGGAAAGCGCTCTCGTACCGCACGAAGCCGGAGAAATCCGGCTGCTCCTGCGCCAAGTTGTCGGGCAGGGTGACGGATTTCGCTCCGATGAAACGGGGATAATCAATGGCCGCGCAGGTGCTCCGCCGCCAGCCCTCCAGGGGAAGCTCCCGGCCCGTACACCGCACCGGCTGGGTCAGCAGGGACTTCTCCGGCTCGTCCAGCAGCAGGATCAGGCTGTGGCTGGACTCCAGGGAGATATCCAAACGGAGGCTGTCCCCGCAGGGCAACCCGTGGGCGGGGTGGATGGCGCTGGCCCATGGATCATACCAGTAGCAAGGACCGGAGTATGGAATCGTCACGGTCCCGGCGTAGGGTTTCGCCCCCTCGTTGACGAAATAAAACAGCCCGCACTCGCCCTGGTAGTGCATGGCCCGCAGGTATGTGCTGGCCGGTGCAAACACCGCCTCGGGCAGCGCTAATTGTCTCAACTCCGGCACAAGCTCCTCCAGACGGAGCACCGGGCAGTCCGCCAGAGAAGCCAGCAGGCCGTCATCCCCGCCGCAGACGCCCTCCGGCAGGCCGTCGAGGAACAGCACGGGTAGGCCCAAGTGTTGCAGCTCCGCCGCCGCCCGGGCGAAGGCTGCGGGGACAAACTGGGCGCAGGGCACCACCAGCGCCCGGTAGCTCTGGGTGTTGACCCGCAGGGGATTGCCCAGGACCGTTTTGTAACGCTCTGGTTCGGCGAACACGTCGCAGGGGATGCAGTCGTATTCAATCTGCGCCTCAGCCAGAGTGCGGGCAGGCTTTTGCGTGAGCATGGCTTTGCCCGTCCATTCCGCCTCACCGTGGTACAGGATGGCCACCGGGGCCACCCGCGCTCCGCCGCTGGTGAGGGTGGCCACCCGGTTCATGTACCCCATCAGCGCGCCGAAGTGGCGGTACTGGGGGTTGTGGCCGTGAGCGTAGAAATGGGGTGGGCAGTCAGGGTCGGGGAAGGGGGCGGGGTCAAAGGCGTGGGGGACAAAGTAGTTGATCCCCCGCACCAGGAAGTGGTCGGCCAGGTATTTTTCCAGCCGCACCCCCTCCGCCCATCCATAGTTGCCGAAGATCTCGCACATGGCCCTGCCCTGCTTTCGGGGCTCAATGGCCGCGGCGGAGGCCGCTAAGTTGCCCAGCATATAGTGGTAGAACTCCCCGTCCCTGGCTTTGCCCATGGTGCCGATGGCGGGCTCGTCCTCCCCCTGGGGGAGCACCTGGCCGCCGATGTCGTCGATGCCGGACATATCCTGCCCGTCCAGGCCCCGGAAATAGTGGCCCAGGCTGGTGGCGGTGCGGGCGTGAGAGTTGTTGTCCTCGATGATGTGGCCGATGTACTGCACCCCATGGGCGCGGCACCAGTCCCCGATCTGCCGGGAGAAGCTGTCCCGCACCAATTTGGTCACGGCGTCCATATAGGCATACCGTACTTGGGCGGTTTCGGAGGCGTCCGCCCCATGGTCCCACAGAAGGTAGAGCCGGTTGGCCCAGCCCTCCCCCAGGCGCTCTTGTAGGAGCGGGGGAAGCGTGGCGGCAAAGGGCAGATCCTGGTCGGTTCCCAACTGGTTTTCGTCGGTGAAAATATGCCCGTTGCCCAGCTCCGGCTCGTCGGAGAAGAACCCGGCGATGGTGGCCCCGAAGTCGGCCTGGTAGCGGACCCAGTGGGGTTCGTAGACCGCGTCCAGCAGCAGCTTGCAGCTGCCGGGGTCCAGCATATTGATGTATTCCCGGTGGGGCCCGCAGTTGCGGCTCAGGCCGACCACCCACAGCGTCCACTCGCCCTCCGGCTTCCGCCACCGAAGGGGCTTGCCCTTGGCGGGCAGGGTGAGGCGCAGGGTGCGCCCGTCCTCCCGGCGCACAGCGGTGACGGCGATGACCTGGTCGTCCTCGAAATGCGGCGCGTCCCGGATGGTCGTGGGGAGGATATATTGCTCCATCAGGTTGGCGGGCTGGAAGGTTGGCGGGATCATACCCCAGACGTCTAACGTGATGGTTTCCTCCAGGCCTCTGTAGTCCACGTGATTGGCGCAGACGCTCTGCCGATGCAGTTCCAGCGGGGCGTTTTTCACTGCACCGTTGGCAAAGCCCGTAGGGAAATGGCTGTCATCCAGAATCCACACCTTCATCCCCCGGCGGCGGGCCTCGTCCAGGATCACGTCCAGATCCGCCCACCACCTGGGGCCGCAGAAATCCGGGTGCGGGCGGCTCTCCACGCACACGGCCCGGCAGCCGCTGCCTTCGATGACCGCCATGTACTCCCGCAGCGTCGCCTCGTCCTCGCCGTGCTGCCAGAAAAACGGCGCCAGGTGGTTCCCATGCTCTCCCCGCAAAAGGGCCTTTATCTTTTCGACCATACCATGCCCTCCTTGTCCTTGATGTTCCTATGATATATCATCCTGTCCTGCCGGCATAGCCGCATTTTCACTTTGCTGTTCGTTTTTTTGCGTACTTTTGGTCAATTTTCCATAGCACCGCAGCGCCAGCGCTGCCGTGGCAAGGATGGAAACGCCGTCTGCCGCCGCGTGGGCCAGCGCCAGCCCCTCCATTTGGAACAGGGCGTCCATCAGATACAGCAGCGGGATGAGCAAGAGCCCCTGCCGCAGCGCCGAGGTGGCGGAGGCCCCGGCGGCGCTGCCGCTGGCCTGGAGGAGGTTGGTGGAGAAGTAGTAGACGCCGATGAACGGTCCCATCAGCAGCAGATAGGAGGACAGACGCTCCCCCAGCGCCGCCACCGCCGGATCTTTGATAAACAGTCCGATGAGCCGACCCCGGCCCAGCCAGAGCCCCGCCGTCAGCGCCGCGCCCAGCGCCACCGTCAGCCCCAGCGTTTTCCGAACAATCTCCTTCAGCCGCAGCCAGTCCCGTCCGCCGCAGCAGTAGGCCAGCAGGGGCTGGACTCCCATGCACACCCCCATCTGCACCATAGACACCACCATCGCCGCCTTCCCGGCGGCGCCCATGGCCGCCACAGCTTGGGTGCCGTAGCCCACCAGCAGCCGGTTGCCGAATGTCCCGGCAAAGCCGCTGAGCACGCTGCTGATGGCGTTGGGCAGGCCCAGGGCCAGGATCCCTCCCAGCGTCCGCAGATCTCTGGCGTACCGGGGACGCAGTTCGATGATGCAGCGGTCGTGGCTTCTGGCCTTGTAGATCAGATAGTAGCCCAGGGCGATGGCGTTGCCCAGCACGGTGGCCGCCGCCGCGCCCCCTGCCCCCAGCTTCAGCACCAGGATGAAAATGGGGTCCAGCACGATGTTGGACAGGGTGGACACCATCCCGCCCACCAGTCCTGCGGTGACCTCGCCCTCTCCCCGCAGTGCGCCGCCCAGGCTGTGGTTGAGCAGGACGACGGGTGCGCCCAGCGCCATGATGAGGATATAGGACTTTGTGTGATACCACATCTCCGCGTTGGCCCCCAAAAACCGCAGCAGCGGATCGCAGAAGATGACGCACAGCACCGCGAACACCGCGCCGGAGACAATGCTGACCCAAACGCACAGGGCGGAACAGCCGCGCACCCGCCCCAAGTCGTCGGCCCCCAGGGCCTGGGCGATTTTGGTGCAGCCGCCGTTGCCGATCATGGTACTGATACCCATCAGCACGGAGAACACCGGCCCCGCCAGCGACACTGCGGCCACTTGTGCATAGTCGTCCAGCCATCCCACAAAGTACATATCCGCCATGTTGTAGAGCATCATCACCACGATGGACGCCAGCGACGGGACGCAGAGCGAGAAGATAGACCACCACGCAGATTTTTGAAAAACAGCCCCGTTTTCCATATCAGACGCCTCCTGATAAACATCGACCGTTGATTTTATTTCTGATGCCTATTATAATAGCTTTAGCAGCCAAAACCAATCGTCAATGCTTTAGAAAGTGAAAGAAAAGCGACAGTTTTTCAAAAACTGCCGCTTTTCCCAGGGAGGATCCGATATGAAAACAGATGCCCGCGTCCGCTACACCCGTATGAGGATCCGGGAGGCGTTCCTGGCCTGTCTGGCGGAAAAGCCGATGAGCAAGATCACGGTGAAAGAGCTTTGCGATATGGCCGAAATCAACCGTGCCACCTTTTACAAGCATTACGCCGATCCCTTCGACCTGCTGGATAAACTCGAAGAGGAGGCGCTGGCCTGGTTGGAAGCCAGACTTGGCGAGCGTGGTTTTCGGCAGGATATGATGCTGACGATCCTGCGCAACCTCAGCGATGGGGACAACCCCTACCATGCGTTGGCCTCCGCCAACGGAGATCCAAATTTTGCCGGGCGGGTGTCCGCGCTTTTTTACCGGGAATTCCGGCCCCAGCTGGCCCAGATCCTCCCACACCGAACGGAGGACGAACGGACAGCCGCCTACCTGTTTCTCGTGGGTGGGTGCGGACGCCTGCTGGCCGGGTGGCTCCAAGATGGGAAAAAGGCCTCGCCCAAAGAGCTGGCGGCGCAGCTGCAAACCATCACGGAGGCGTTTTTGTGCGCTTATGGTGGATAACTGATATACTTTCCTGCTGAGGGTGCTGTTGAAGATTGCGGACAGGTCAATAACCATACCCATGCCGCTGGCGGTTGCGGTGATAGCCCGCACAGGCTTTCTCACAATATCCAAAACAATCCTTCAGTGTTGTCAATAACTCATCCAGCACCGCGCCGCTGTCCTTCATGCCGCAGATGTGGCGGGATGCGCCGGGCACGCCGAAGCCGATATAGAGCTTAGGCCGTATATCTTGCCGCTGGTGCCCACCATAGCGTCCTCGGTGTCGGTATAGCCCATGTCCACCACTTTGGTAGAATTCGTCGTTTCCTGTAAAATAGGATTGTTTACTACATCAAAGGAGGCAATTCTATTGGAAGGGACAACTTACGGCTACGTACGGGTATCCACCCAGGAGCAGAACGAGGCCCGCCAGCTTGCCGCCATGCGGGAATTCGGGGTGGCGGAGCAGAACATCATCGTGGAAAAGATGTCCGGGAAGGACTTCAACCGCCCCCGCTATCAGCGGCTGGTGCGGGGGATAGGCGCGGAGGATGTTCTGGTGGTCAAGAGTATCGACCGGCTGGGACGGAATTACGAGGAGATTCTGAACCAGTGGGGTTTTATTACCAAAAAACGTAAAGCCGCCATCGTGGTGCTGGATATGCCGCTGCTGGATACCCGGCGGGGACGGGATCTCACCGGGACGCTGATTTCGGACATCGTACTCCAGCTTTTGAGCTATGTGGCTCAGACCGAGCGGGAGAACATCCGCCAACGGCAGGCGGAGGGCATTGCCGCTGCGAAAGCAAACGGCGTGAAGTTCGGGGTGCCATGCCGGGTTCTGCCGGACAACTTTGAGGAATTGCGAAAAGCGTGGCGAAGCGGGCAAATAACCCTGCGTACGGCGGCAGAGATCTGTGGAATACCAAAATCCACTTTTCGGGATGCCGCAGTCCGTGCGGAAACGGCCATAAGGTGCGAATAGGACAAAATAAAGATGGACGGAAACCTATAGGTTTCCGTCCAAAAAAACTTTTTCAAAAAGCCCTTATTTCTCCGAAGTTCATGCCGATAAAAGACATAGAACGGGACGGAATCCCACAAAACAAAGATGGACGGAAACCTATGATTTCTCGTCCAAGCTTTTGTTTCGCCGAACAAGGAGAGAAGGTAGTCTATGGGTTTCACAGCAGGGAAAGCAGACGGCGGGGAGCAGCAGGACTACCTTCGGGAATTAGCCCGGAAGGTTGTGTCTGAGATTTCAGAGCTGGATCAATCACAAAGCAAAGAACTTTTGGGCGTTTTCGTTTCAGAAATGTTTCTTTACGTTGCGGAACAGGAACGCCGGGAGGTTCGCCGCCAACGGCAGGCTGAGGGGATCGCGGCAGCAAAAGCACGCGGGGTGCGGTTCGGCCCGGAACGCCTGACGCTGCCCCCGGGATTTGAAGCCGCCGTGCAGTTGTGGTCTGAGGGCGCCATTTCCGCCAACAGTGCCGCTAAGGAGTTGGGGATGTCCCGGGACAGGTTCCTTCGCAGGGCAAGGGAATACTGCACGGATCACTCTTGTGTTTCATGACGCTGCGATAAACAAAAGCAGCGTTTGTTTCGGGTCAGCAGATATTGACTCCACGCTATGCTGGCCGGGACACCAGTGAAAGCCCTTAATATTATGACGATGAAAACGCGCGGGCTTGCCGCGCGGGGCGGAAGGATGGAAAACCGAACCGCCAGACTAAAAAGGAGTTGCAGCTATGCTCAGCTTAAATTTGAAGCCAGGGGAGTATATGACGGTCGGCGGCAATGTGGTGGTTCAGCTGGACCGAATCAGCGGCGACCGCTGTAAGCTGCTGGTTGACGCGCCGAGAGAGGTCGCCATCCTGCGGGGCGAGGTGCTGGAGCGCAACGGCGGACAGCGCCCGGACTGCGTGTTCGACACACCCCGCTGGCATCGGTGTGAGATCCCCTGGAACCGAAGCAAGGCGCAGGCGCTGGAGGCCATGCGGAAGCTGCTCGGCCAGATGGACGGCAGGGACGGCGACGTACAGGCCCTGCGGCGGCAGCTGGAGCATATGTTCCCCAGCGAAGCAAAGCAAACCCTTGAGATTTCAAACGGCTGACGAGCCGGTTGAAATATAGTTCCGTGCCAAAACGGACGCCCGCTGCGCGCGGCAGGTGTTCGGGCGGTACACCGCCAAGCGTTGGGACACGGATGTCCCGGCGTATCGGATTACCCCAGCAATCATTTTATTTATAGGAGGACTATAAAATGAGGATTCAGCACAATATTATGGCCATGAGCGCCTACCGCAACTACACCAACAATGTTGCGGCCATGAAGAAGAACCTGGAGAAGCTGTCTTCCGGCTACAAGATCAA
>ERZ808041.632-NODE-632-length-23272-cov-5.072429_pt1 | contig 23272 bp, 21 predicted proteins | sample MGYA00380192_ERZ808041 | MGnify/ENA primary metagenome ERZ808041 (study PRJEB31490, sample SAMN06133412) | mouse gut metagenome | isolation source: Z1_1 | host: mice | place: China: Chengdu | collected 2015-05 ...
CATCGCGCAGGGATAAAGGAACGTTTCAATACCTGCGCCGAGGGGGATTTCACCATATTTGATTCCGTTCTCGTCAGGGGCGTATTCATAGGCGCTGCCGATGATACGCGAGATCTCTCCGCCCTCCTGATCGACTGCAATGATGGCGGGGACGCCGGTATTTTGCGTAATACAGCTTTGGAGCGCCGCGGTCAGTTCAGCAGTTTGAATGGGGGAGGGCGTGTTGTTTGAAAATAAAATAATATTTCCAATATTCGTTTCATTGAGAAATGCAATGGTTTGTTCGTCGAGCGTATCGCCGGGAATGGATGTTAAAAAAAGCTGACCTACCTTTTGTTCGTCGGTCATCGTGGACAGCAGACGTGCCGCGTGCGCGCTTGTGGGTTTGCCGGAGGACGCGGGCCTGTTGTCCGGCGGCGCGGCGCTCTGTGATCCGCTGGGCATTGGAGCGGCGGGATCGGAGATCACGACCGGCCCGCTGGACGATGAGCAGGCGGATAAAAAAAGCAGGATAGCGCAGAGCGGGAACACGGCGAAACGCTTCATATTAAAAACCTCCATAAATCGGCGATCAATCCATGCAGAATATATGCGGCCTGGGGCATGATAACAAAGGGATGACCAAAGTGTATCACAAAAAGGGATACTTGCCAATGCCGGCTTTGATTGAACGACGACTGTTTTTGCCAGACGGAAAAAAGTAAAATCAAGGGAAAAATACTTGTATAACATGCCCGTGTCAATGTTGAAACGTATAAAAATAACGTTAAATTTTTATCTATTAGGTCAAAATATTGAAAAAATACAAAAAATTTATGAATAATCCTAAAACGAAACGTTTTTGTCGGATGATGATTGGCGAAAAAGTCTATGGATTTTACAGGATTTTTGCAATATACTTTTTAACACATGAATGTGCTACTTTAAAGCAATGGGAGATTGTTTTGTACCTCCCGAGCTGAATTTAGGAGGAACATAAAATGAAAAAGCTCTTGGCAGTAACGTTGGCGGCCGCCCTGGCCGCAGGTTTTGCCGGCTGCGGCGGTTCTGGGAATTCAAGCGGAACGACAGGCAACGCCGCTTCAACCGCTTCCGGTTCCGCAGACGCTGGCGAAACAATCAAGGTTGGCTCGCTCGCGCCGCTGACTGGTTCCGTATCGGTATATGGCATTTCAACCACCAACGGCATCAAAATGGCAGTCGACGAGATCAACGCCAACGGCGGCGTTATGGGCCGCCAGATTGAACTTTTGACCGAGGATGAAAAGGGCGAGGTTCAGGACGCTGTCAACGGCTACAACAAGCTGATCAGCGACGGAATGGTATTTTTGATCGGCGACGTTACTTCGAAGCCGTGCGACGCTGTAGCGAAAATTGCGGCCGGCGACGGTACGCCGATGCTCACTCCGACCGGTACAGCCCCTTCGATTACCCAGAATGGGGACAATATTTTCCGCACCTGCTTCCTGGACCCATTCCAGGGCCAGATTATGGCGCAGTTTGCGGCTGAAAAGCTTGGCGCGAAAAAGGTTGCCGTCATGGCGAACTCCTCCGACGACTACTCCGACGGTATTGCCAAGGCATTTGTTGCCAAGGCGCAGGAGCTGGGGCTTGAGGTTGTCGGCGACGAGCGTTATGGTGCGGACGATACCGATTTTAAGACGCAGTTGACCAAGATCAACGCAGCCGGTCCTGATGTGATCATGTTCCCGGATTATTACGAGAAGGTGGCCCTGATCACAAACCAGGCCCGTCAGATCGGCTTTACAGGTCCGATGCTCGGCGGCGACGGTTGGGATGGCGTTCTGACTTCCCTGGGTGAGAATGCTTCTGTTGTGGATAATTGCTACTTCTCCTGTCATTACTTCATTGGCGATACGAACGAGCAGGTTGCCAGCTTCGTCAACGGTTATCGTTCCCTCTACAACGAGGACCCGACCGCGTTTTCCGCGCTCGGTTATGATTCGGTCTATATCATGAAGGCCGCGATTGAAAAGGCCGGCACCACGGATAAGGCCGCTGTTGTCGAAGCTCTGCGCGCTACTGATTACACGGGTGTGACGGGCCATATGACTTTCGATGAGAATGGCGACCCGATCAAGAGCGTCGCGGTGCTGCGCCTTGAAAACGGTGAGACAGTTCTCGACACGATGATGACGGCTGACGGCGCTGAGGATTCCACGCCTGCTGCTTCTGAGTCAGCGTCCTCCGAGGCCGCCGCGTCCTCCGAAGCCGCATCTTCTGAGGCTGCCGCATCTTCTGAGGCCGCCGCGTCCTCCGAGGCCGCTTCTTCTGCTGCCGCGTAAGGCGTTTATAAAACGATGCAATCAGGGGCAGGGCGATAGGTCCTGCCCCATTGCGGTTTTCATATGAATATGACAAAAAGGGCGGTTCGCTTTTTAACAGTGTGGAACCGCTGAATGGCTTTCCGGCATATGCCGGATCAGAAAGAAAGGTGAGATGCGAAATGGACGGCCTGTTTGTTTTTATCAACCAGTTGATCAACGGATTACAGGTAGGCAGCATCTACGCCCTCGTCGCTCTCGGCTACACGATGGTTTACGGCATTGTGAAGCTGATTAATTTCGCGCATGGCGATTTTATTATGGTGGGGGCTTATCTGGCGCTGTTTTCGGTGCCGATGCTGCTTGGAGCGGGACTGCCCGCGATTCTTGTCATTGTACTGGTCATCGTAATGTCGGTCATTGGCTGTTCGCTTCTCGGCATGGCGACCGAGCGCATCGCTTATAAGCCGCTGCGCGGTTCGCCGTCGCTGTCGGTTCTGATTACAGCCATCGCGGTCAGCCTGTTTTTGGAAAACCTGTTTATGATTCTGTTTTCCTCCGCCTCCAAGCCGTTTCCGGCGATCATCAGCGCCAATCCGATCAGCATCGGTAAAATCCAGACAAACGCCGTTACGATCATTACAATCGCCTTGTCGATTGTCTGTATGATTTGCCTGCAACTGTTTATCAAGAAAACGCGTATGGGCAAGGCGATGCGCGCCGTCTCCGAGGACGCTGGCGCAGCGATGCTCATGGGCTGCAATAGCAACGTGACAATTTCCATGACGTTTGCAATCGGTTCCGGCCTGGCGGCTGTGGCGGCTGTTATGTATTGTTCCGCCTATCCGCTGGTCAATCCTTACATGGGTTCCATGCTTGGCCTCAAGGCTTTTATCGCGGCGGTGCTCGGCGGCATCGGCATCATCCCGGGCGCGATGCTCGGCGGTTTTGTGATCGGCCTTGTCGAGAGCCTGACAAAGGCGTATATATCCTCGTATTTGGCGGACGCCGTTGTGTTCGGTATTTTGATTGTCGTGCTGCTCGTCAAACCAACGGGCATCCTGGGCAAAAACGTCGGTGAGAAAGTGTAGGTGAATGGCATGGCTTCAAAACGCGGCAAGACTTATTTTTCCTATCTCGTCAACCTTGTTTGTGTCGTCCTGTTGTTCATCGTTTTGACCGCATTGATGAAGGCGGGCGTGATCAACACTTATTGGGCGGGCGTGATCATGCTGATTATGATCAACATCATCCTGGCGACCTCGCTCAACCTGACAACGGGCGTTCTTGGGCAGATTGCGCTTGGGCATGCCGGCTTTATGTCGGTTGGCGCTTATGCGGCTGCGATTTTTTCCATGAAGATCGCCGAGGCGGCAAAGCTTGTTGAAAACGGTGCGCCGACGGCCGCCGGTTTCGGCACGTTTCTGGCGTCTCTTGTTGTAGCCGGCGTTGTCGCCGCCATTTTCGGCCTGATCGTCGGTATCCCGGCGCTGCGCCTCAAGGGCGATTATCTGGCGATTATCACGCTCGGCTTCGGCGAAATCATTCGCGTGATAATTGAGAATGTCGAATTTACCGGCGGCGCGCAGGGGCTTTCCGGCATCCCGAAGCTCTCCAATTTCAACACGGTCTACTGGGTGACAGCCCTGACCATTGCCGTGCTGTTTGCATTTGGACGTTCGCGCCATGGCCGCGCGATCATTGCAATCCGTGAGGACGATATCGCTTCGGAGGCATCAGGTATCCCGAATACGTATTACAAGGTGCTCGCATTTACGATTTCAGCGTTTTTTGCCGGTGTGGCAGGCGCTGTCTATGCGCAGCAGATGCAGGTGCTCGGCGCGAAAACCTTCAATTTCATGCGTTCCATCGATATTCTGGTCATCGTTGTGCTCGGCGGTCTTGGTTCATTGACCGGTTCGATCATCGCGGCTGTCGGCCTGACTGTACTGCCTGAGGCGCTGCGCGGTTTCTCCGAATATCGTATGCTGATCTATTCCGTGGCGCTGATCGTCGTCATGATCTTTAAACCATCCGGGCTGCTTGGCACGCGTGAATTCTCCATGTCCGCATTGCTGCGCTGGCTGCGCCATCCGCAGTTTAAACGAAAAAAAGAGGCGGCTGAAAGGGGGAGCGGCAAATGAGCAATCCTGTTCTGAAAGCTGACCATCTTGGCATCTCCTTCGGCGGACTCAAGGCGGTCGAGGGATTTGATCTGGAAATCCGTGAAAATGAGCTTGTCGGCTTAATCGGTCCTAACGGCGCGGGTAAGACAACTGTGTTCAATATGCTGACAGGCGTTTATCAGCCAACCGAGGGCGCCGTTTATCTCGATGGGAATCTGATGGCGGGTAAAAAACCGCATCAGATGGTAAAAGCCGGCATCGCGCGCACCTTCCAGAATATCCGCCTGTTTAAGAAGATGACAGTTATTGACAACGTGCGCGTCGCTTTCAATCTGCATATGAAGTATTCCGTCCTCCAGAGTATTCTGCGTACGCCGCTTGTCTGGAAAGAGGAGGAGGAGATTGACCGCAAGGCGCGCGAGCTGTTGTCCGTGTTTAATATGGAAGGGCTTGCCGATCATATCGCGGCCAACCTCCCGTATGGCCAGCAGCGCAAGCTTGAAATTGCCCGCGCGCTTGCGACCAATCCAAAGGTGCTTTTGCTTGACGAACCGGCCGCAGGTATGAACCCGACCGAAACCGCGGAGCTGATGGAGGCGATCTCCATTATCCGTAAACGGTTCCATGTATCCATCCTTCTGATCGAGCATGATATGAGCCTTGTCATGAAGATCTGCGAGCGCCTGGTCGTAATAGACTACGGTCAGATTATTGCCGCCGGCACGCCGCAGGAAGTCGCGCGCGATCCAAAGGTGATCGGCGCGTATCTCGGGAAGTAGGAGGGGAGCCAATGCTGAAAGTCAAAGATCTGAACGTGTCGTATGGTGCCATCCATGCGATCCATGATGTGAGCTTGGAGGTCAACGCGGGCGAAATTGTTTCGCTGATCGGCGCGAACGGCGCGGGCAAGACGACGACGCTTCATACAATTACGGGACTGAAGAAGGCGTCATCAGGCTCCGTCGAGCTGGAAGGGCACAACCTTCTGACAACCGAGCCATCAAAGATTGTCGGTCTTGGGATGGCGCATGTCCCGGAGGGGCGGCGTATTTTCGCATCGATGACGGTTGAGGAAAACTTGGAGATGGGCGCTTTTACCATCAGGGACAAGTCACAGATTTTAGCAGATATAGAAAACGTCTATAAGCATTTTCCACGCCTGCGGGAACGGTATAAGCAGGCTGGCGGCACGCTGTCCGGCGGCGAGCAGCAGATGCTCGCAATTGGACGCGCAATGATGTCGCGTCCAAAGATTATGTTGATGGATGAACCGTCGATGGGCTTATCTCCGCTTTTGGTGGGCGAGATATTTGAAATTATTCAGGAACTGAACCGCAGTGGCATGACCATTTTGCTTGTTGAACAGAACGCCAAAATGGCGCTGTCTATCGCAGACCGCGCATATGTGCTGGAGACAGGGCATGTCGTTATGAACGGCCAGGCAAAGGATATGCTGGAGGATGATCAGGTGCGGCGGGCATATCTCGGCATGTAAAAAAACAGATACCGTCCGGCTGTCAATGTGTTGCAGCCGGACGGTTTTGCCATGGAGGTAAATAAATGGCGGAGGTAAAAACGAATGCAATGCGCATGTTGGACCGCGCAAAAATCCCATACCGGGTTCACATGTACGATCATGCAGACGGCAAAATTGACGGCGTCAGCGTCGCAAAAAAGCTTGGGCAGGATGTCGATGCCGTTTATAAAACGCTTGTCACCAAGGGCGCGGGCGGCGGCTATTTTGTGTTTGTAATTCCAGTCGCGCGGGAGCTTGATTTAAAAAAAGCTGCGAGGGTCGTCGGGGAGAAATCGGTTGCCATGATCCCGGTTGCGGATCTCAATAAAGCGACCGGCTATATTAGGGGCGGCTGTTCGCCGGTAGGAATGAAAAAGCTGTATCCAACGGTATTCGACGCATCCGTGCTCAATCTTTCGGCTGTGATTGTTAGCGGCGGCCGGATTGGCTGCCAGATTGAAGCATCGCCAAGCGACCTGCTGCCTCTTGTCAAAGCTGTGACGGCACAGATTACGTTTGATTAAAAAAATATAGAGCAAACGCCCCGGCATTTTTGACCGGGGCGTTTGTTTATTCTCCAATATACGTAAAGCGGGCGATACGTTTTCCGTCGCGTTCAATTTCTTCCATGAACATATCGAGCGGGCGCACCCACAGGCCGCCTTCGCCATACAAGGCCCGATAGACGACAAGCTGTTCGAGCGTTTCGCTGTGGCGCGCTAAACCAATCGCCTCATATTCATTGCCCTTAAAGTGGCGGTATCGCCCGGGACGGAAGGCGCGCGGCTGGTCCGGTCGCGCCGCGGGCGCGTCCGGCGCCTGAGCCGGCGCAGCCGACTCAGGCGTCCCCGGCGCGGCATGCGCCGCGCCGGCCAGCCGCGCGCCGTCCTCCGGTGGAACAAGGATACGCGCGCCAAAGGCGGGCAGCTCCAGCTTGAGATTTCTATCATTCGTTTCAAAGGTTGTACCGGTGAACAGATCGGTAAGCGGCGCGTTACGCACATGGAATTCAACATATTCCGGGTGGTCAGAAAGATTAAGCGCAGTATAAACATGCTGCCCATTAAAAGCGCGTTCAAATACAAATTGTTCGTTTTTAACAAGCCTCTGTTCATACGTTCCGTACTGGAGAGCAGGCAGGCTGCGCCGGATCATTCCCAAACGTGCGATATGGGTGCAAAGAGGTTCATCCGCTTCGACAATTTGTCCAAGCTCCAGGCAAGGGCGCAGCGGTGCGTCAGAACCGCCTTGTTTAGCGCCTGTAATGCCCCATTCACTGCCATAGTAAATAGACGGTACGCCAGGCATCGTATAGAGCAGGGTATAGGTGTTATAAAGATGGGTACGGTTGCGCAGCATGGTTGCAAGACGGTTGATATCGTGGTTATCGACAAAATTATAAAGACACAAATTTTTATAGATGCCGCCGTTTCCAAACTGCCGGTTCAGGGAATAAGCGATTTCAAAATAGTTTTTGTCATTGTGCGAGGAATAAAGGCCCTTCTCACACTCATAGTTGGTGACGGAATCAAGCATATCGGGATTGGCCCATCGATTGTAGTCGCCATGGATGATCTCGCCCATCAGCCAGAAATCAGAGCGTTTCTCACGGCAGTAGCTGCGCAACCGTCGGAAAAAGGCCGGATCCACACAGTCAGCCGCATCAAGCCGCAGACCGTCGATTCCAAATTCGTCCATCCACATGCCGACCGCGCCAAGCAGATGATCAACGACCTCTGGATTTTGCAGATTCAGCTTAACAAGATTAAAGTGCCCCTGCCAGCCCTCATACCAGAAGGGGTCGCCCATCGGGCTGCCGCCGCTGAAGTTGAGATTATGAAACCATCCGCAATATCTGGATGCCTGGCCGTTTTTACGCACATCTTCAAATGCCCAGAAGGAGCGTCCGACATGGTTAAAGACGCCGTCAAGTACAATGCGGATACCATGCGCATGGAGCGTTTCACAAACTTTTTTGAAATCTGCGTTGGTTCCAAGCCGCCGGTCAAGCGTATAATAATCGGTCGTATCGTATCCATGCTCGCTCGACTCAAAGACCGGGCCGAGGTAGACGGCATTGATATGCAGCTTTAAGAAATGCGGAAGCCACTCAATAATTTTCGCAATACGGTTTTGCGGCTCTCCGCCGCTGTTTTGCTGCGGTGCGCCGCAGAATCCAAGCGGATAAATATGATAAAAAACGGATTCGTTGACCCAGTTCATAGGCGGTATCCTCCTTATGCCTTTTCGGCAAAGCCCGGACAATGTATGTCCTGAGCCAATTTGCATGTTAACAGTATACACTGATTTGTAAAAAATAGCAATTGTAAGAAGGACATTCCTCGATTGCGTTGGGAAAATGCAAAAGGTGTAATAAAAGAACTTATCCAATCCTGCAAAAGTCGCAATGAGAAAGATAAGCCGCTGAAAAACCGGCGTCCCCGCTGCAAACCGCGGGAACGCCGGTATAACCGTAAGATGTGCCTGGGAACGAATTAATAATTTTTGGCCTGAAGCTGGAAATACGCCTGCGGATGTGTGCAGACAGGGCAGACAAGCGGAGCGGACTCACCAACATGGATGTGGCCGCAGTTGGAACACTGCCAAATCACAACGCCTGTTTTCTTAAAGACCTGCTCGGTATCAACATTTTTCAAGAGAGCCAGGTAACGCTCCTCATGTTCTTTTTCGATCTTGCCGACCTCCTCAAAGAGGTAAGCAATCTTATCAAAACCTTCTTCACGGGCTTCAGCGGCAAACTTCGCATACATATCGGTCCACTCATAATTTTCACCGGCGGCCGCGTCTTTAAGACAGGCAGCCGTATCAGGAATGCCGTCGTTGAGCAGTTTGAACCAGATTTCAGCATGCTCCTTTTCATTGGCGGCCGTCTCCAAAAAGAGGTTTGCGATCTGAACAAATCCTTCTTTTTTCGCCTTGGAAGCGTAGAATGTGTACTTATTGCGCGCCTGGGATTCACCCGCAAATGCAGCGGCAAGGTTGGCGGCTGTCTTACTTCCCTTAAGCTCTTTCATGTCATCTTCTCCTTTCAATCTTGCAAACAATCAGGATTTTTCTGTATGCGGCTGACACGCCTGACAGATTCCTGTCAGAGTGAGCAGGACGCCATTTACAGTGATACCGGGCAGGGAACGCAATTCCTCCTCAAGCGCGCCGAGCGAAGGCAGATCGACGTCATAGATGCGGCCGCATTTTTCACAAAGCAAATGTGAATGTGCGTCTGTACGGCCGTCAAAACGATCCGGCATGCCGGATAATCCAATCTTCCTGATCACGCCGGTCTGCGCAAGCAGATTCAAATTCCGGTAAACCGTTCCCAAGCTGATATTTGTCTCCTGCGCGCGTGCGAGCGCATAGACCTCATCGGCTGTGGGATGAATAGGGTTTTCCAGAACGATCCGGTGGATAAGCTCCCGCTGTCTGGAATAATTCATAGGTTTCCTCACTAAGAACAAAAATAATAATGATTATTAATTTATATTTATTATAACAAAATCAAATTATTTGTCAAGCTCTTTTTCAAAAAAGCCGCCGCTCTGCAAAACAGAGCGGCGGCCTTACCCTTAATTGGGTGGAGCATAAGCGGTTGGGCCGCTTTGATGCTCCTTGTAATGATGCGCTTCCTCCAACATCATATCCTTAACCTTCATCAGACGGATCTGTGTGCTGCGCTCATTTTCATCAAGTTTCATGGTAATATACTTGATATTTTCCTGCAATTCGGGGATCATAACGTGCTCGAGCGCATTGACACGCCGGCGTGTCTTTTCAATCTCAGCAGCCATAAGCTGGCACGACTTTTCCACCTCCGCGAGACGCAAAAGATCAGGCAGCACGTCTGAAAGCGATTTGATCGCGCCGTCAAGATCAGCGGAAGTAAACGCGAATCCGTAAGAATAGATGTTGTTTGCGTCGGCAGTACGTGTCTTGTACTCAAATACAGGAATCTCAACGCTCATAACGTTGCGTTGGGACGCTTCAAGATAGACCTCCTGCGTCGGCGCCATCATTGCGACATTGAGCGTTTCGTCCGTCATACCGGCGCGCGCCAGGACAAAGTTTTTATTGGCGGCCGCAATACCGGATTCTACCCGCTCGCGCAGCGCCTTGTTTTCACGTACAAGATCGAGAAACTGACGCATCAGTTCATCCCGCTTATCCTTAAGCAGCTTATGGCCGCGCACAGCGGTGACGAGCTTCTTTTTGAGCCGGGTAAGTTCCATGCGCGTCGGGTTGACCTGCGTCTTTGCCAAAACGCATCACCCCTGCTTTCCATAGTACTCGTCGAGGAACTTGTCGTCGATACGCTTCAGCTCGCTGCGCGGAAGGATCCGCAGCAGTTTCCAGCCGATATCGAGCGTTTCCTCGATATCGCGGTTGGCGTCATAGCCCTGAGAAACATACTCCTGCTCAAACGCATCTGCAAACTTGGCATAGAGCTTGTCGATGTCGGTCAGAGCGGCCTCGCCGAGAATGACCATCAGTTCCTTGGCGTCTTTTCCGCGCGAATAGGCGGCAAAGAGCTGATTCATCGTATTGGCGTGGTCTGCACGCGTCTTGCCGGCGCCGATGCCTTTATCCTTCAGTCGCGACAGGGACGGCAGAACGTCGATGGGCGGCGCGATGCCTTTACGGTAAAGTTCACGGGACAGGATGATCTGCCCCTCCGTGATATAACCGGTAAGGTCGGGGATGGGGTGCGTCTTGTCATCCTCCGGCATGGTCAAAATCGGGATCAGCGTAATCGAGCCGTTTTTGCCCTTCTGGCGCCCCGCGCGCTCATACAGCGAAGCCAGGTCGGTATACATATAACCTGGATAGCCGCGGCGGCCCGGGACCTCCTTGCGCGCGGCGGAAATTTCACGCAGCGCATCGGCGTAGTTGGTAATGTCGGTAAGGATGACAAGGACATGCATGTTCTTGTCAAACGCCAAATATTCGGCGGCTGTCAGCGCCATTTTTGGCGTTGCGATACGCTCGACGGCAGGGTCGTTGGCAAGGTTGATAAACATGATGGAGCGGTCGAGCGCGCCTGTCTCGCGGAAGCTGTCGGTAAAGAAGTTCGCTTCCTCAAATGTGATGCCCATCGCAGCGAATACAACGGCGAACGGCTCGTCGGTGCCGCGCACCTTCGCCTGACGCGCGATCTGCGCGGCAAGATTGGCGTGCGGAAGTCCGGACGCTGAGAAAATCGGCAGCTTTTGGCCGCGCACAAGCGTATTCAGACCGTCGATGGCCGATACGCCTGTTTGAATAAATTCCTGCGGATAGTTGCGCGCCGCCGGATTCATCGGCAAGCCGTTGATATTGAGCCGCTTTTCCGGCAGGATCTCCGGGCCGCCATCGATGGGACGGCCAAGCCCGTCAAACACACGCGAAAGCATATCCTCGGAAACGCCAAGCTCCATGCTGCGTCCAAGAAAACGCACGCGGGAATTCGACAGGTTGATGCCCGTCGAGCTTTCAAAGAGCTGGACCAGCGCGTTGCCGCCGTCGATTTCAAGTACCCGGCAACGGCGTTTTTCACCGGAGGCAAGCTCAATTTCACCAAGCTCGTCATAGGTGACGCCTTCCACGTCGCGCACGAGCATCAGCGGGCCGGCGACCTCCTGAATGGTACGATATTCCTTGGGCATCAGAACTCCTCCTTCCTGTTGGCCAACGCGGCGATTTCATCGGCAAGCGCCTGTAAAACGGCGGCGCATTCGTCGTTTACTTTGTCGGCGGTCACATATTTGAAACGGCCGATACGCTCGCGCACAGCCATTTTAACAAGGTCGTCAACGGGAACGCCCTTATTAAGCGCCTCGACGGAGGCGTCGTAAAAGCTGAGAACCAGCTTCATCATCAAAAACTGCTTTTCAAGCGGCGTGTAGGTATCGACGTCATGGAACGAGTTCTGATGCAGAAAGTCCTCGCGAATGGAGCGCGCCGCCTCCAGCTTGAGGCGGTCGGGAGCGGAAAGGGCGTCCATACCGACCAGCTTGACGATTTCATCAAGCTCGGCCTCCTCCTGAAGCAGCAGCATCAGGCGTTGGCGCATGGAGGACCAGTCCTCGTTGACATTTGTGTTGAACCATTTCGATGTAGTATCGATATAGAGCGAATAGCTCGTCAGCCAGTTGATCGCAGGAAAATGGCGCTGATAAGCCAACTGTGAGTCAAGGCTCCAGAACACCTTGACAATGCGAAGCGTCGCCTGTGAAACAGGCTCGGAGATATCGCCGCCAGGCGGCGACACGGCGCCGATTGCGGAAAGCGAACCCTCGCGCCCCTCTTTGCCGAGCGTGATCACACGGCCGGCACGCTCATAAAACTGTGCCAGGCGGCTGCCCAGATAGGCGGGATATCCTTCTTCGCCGGGCATCTCCTCAAGGCGGCCGGACATTTCGCGCAGAGCCTCGGCCCAGCGGGACGTCGAATCGGCCATCAGCGCGACGGAATACCCCATATCGCGGAAATATTCCGCGATTGTAATGCCCGTATAGATCGAAGCCTCACGCGCCGCAACCGGCATATCGGAGGTGTTGGCGATCAGTACCGTGCGTTCCATCAGAGAACGTCCCGTTTTTGGGTCCTTCAATTCGGGGAATTCGTTGAGAACGTCCGTCATCTCGTTGCCGCGCTCGCCGCAGCCGATGTACACGACGATATCGGCCTCAGCCCATTTGGCGAGCTGGTGCTGGATGACCGTCTTGCCGGAGCCGAACGGCCCGGGAACGGCTGCCACGCCGCCTTTGGCGATTGGAAACAGCGTGTCGACAACGCGCTGGCCGGTGACGAGCGGCATGTCGGGGGAGAGCTTGCGCTGATAGGGGCGGCCGACGCGGACGGGCCAGCGCTGCATCAGCGAGATTTTCTGCTCGGCGCCGTTGGCCGTTTCGATCACAGCAACGGTATCGGTGACGGTGAAATCGCCGGCGCTGATCGATTTGACGGTTCCGATGATACCGTTGGGGACCATGATCTTGTGCAGGACGACCTGCGTCTCCTGAACCGTGCCAAGGACGTCGCCGGCCGATACCTCGTCGCCCACTTTGGCGGTGGGAGCGAAGGTCCATTTTTTATCGCGGTCAAGCGAAGGAACTTCGACGCCGCGTGCGAGGCTGTTGCCGATTTTTGCGCGGATTTCCTCCAGCGGGCGCTGGATACCGTCGTAGATATTGGAAATCAGTCCCGGTCCAAGCTCAACGCTCATCGGGACGCCGGTCGATTCCACAGGCTCGCCCGGTCCAAGCCCCGAGGTTTCCTCGTAAACCTGGATCGAAGCCTGGTCGCCGTGGATCTCGATGATCTCGCCGATGAGGCGCTGTTCACTGACGCGCACAACGTCAAACATGTTGGCGTCGCGCATTCCCTCGGCGATGACCAGCGGGCCGGCTACTTTTTTGATCTTACCAATGCTCATATCGTTTTTTCACCTGCTTTACTCTTAATCGCCGTTGAAAATGATATCGGAGCCAACAGCCTGCTCCACCGATTTTTTGACGTTTTTAATGCCCATCCCCGTGTTGCCGGATACGCCCGGAATCGGGATGATGGCCGGGAGGCGCTCGGCGCGGTAGCGGTCGATTTCCGTTTCGAGCGCGGCTGCGAGCGCCTCGGTGATATAGATTACCGCATATTCGCCCTCAGCCAGCTTGCGCAGCCTGCGGGCAGCCTCGGTCGGATCGGTGACGGGGAAGGTGTCCAGTCCGAGCGCGGCGAAGCCGTAAATGCTGTCGCGGTCCCCGATGACTGCTGTCCTATACATACATTTCCCTTACCCTTTCCCGGATCGACGCCTCCGGCAAGTCGTTGCGCTTACCGGAAAGGATGATCCGCACCGTTTTGATCTCATTTTCACGCCCGAGGATATATGCAGCCAGCGGGCCGATGCCGAACGCCAAAAACTGCTGCGGGCGGATCGATTCGATGATGACATTGTCGCACCACCGCTCAAACGCGGAGGGCGATTGTTCCAGCGCGGGCACCGCGCCGGCATAGTCGGTCAGCGACAAATAGTCGCTGATTGCCTCATCGCCTTCAGCGGCGGCCTTCGCGAGCTGGTATACGTCGAGCGAGGCGCACGGCGCGAGCGCGCGGCGGATAAATTCAAGCGGTTTTCCGGTGCGGCGGCAGCGCACGGCCGTTTTAATATCGGCCGCGGCGACGGTCAGCTCCGCATATTGGCGGATCAGCTCGCTGTCGGACGCCTGCCCGGCGCGCTCGATGGCTTCAAGCGCGGCGCGGTCAATGATAATGTCGCAAAGCTGGCCGTCGCGCGTCTGGGACAGGGCGTTGTACGCTTCCTCTGCGGGTGCGCGCATCGCCTCGGGCAGCGCGCCGAACTCCTTGGCGCGCACAGCCTCCAAAATGGCGCCGCTGTCGACGGTTCCATGCGAGATAAAGACGCCGAAATCGCTTTCACCCGTGCAGACAAGCTTGATTGCGGCCTTCAGGTTGTGATAATCGTTGGCGTAGAGGAACACGTCAAACACGGACATATCCTCGACCAGCTCGCCGATCAGATTCCAGGTTTTTTCTCTCTCGGCGGCCAACAGGCGCGCGTCGTCCGCGGCGACTTCTCCGTCGCCCCATCCGCGGTCGGCCAGCAGACGCAGGCATTCGTCATAGCTCTTGGCCGCGAGCAGCTGATCGATCGCCTGGGCATTGAGAAGCGTCAGCTCCTTTGAACGGATGCGAGCGACCGCATATGTGTATAATGAATCGGACATGTTAAACCTCCCTTGTACACGCCGCAGACAGGGAAGTACCGCGGCGCGGCGCAAAATGCGCGTTATGCGAACAGGAGCGCCTGAACCTGATCCTGCAGGGTTTCGCGCGCGGCGTCGATAAGCGCCGCAAACGAGCAGTTTTCCTCAATGCCGCCATAGACGAGCACAAAGCCGCCGTCGATGCCGCGCGTTTCGTCGCTGATGCGCAGCGTGCCCTTGGCCTGCTTGGCGAGAGCGTCGGCAAAGCTGTCCGGCAGACGTTTTTTGTCAGCGGGATTGAACAGAATTTCGCCGTCAAGCGGCAGGGAATACTTGCCGATCATTTTGAGAATAAGCGCGAAATATTCCTGTTCGGGCAGGGCGCAGGCGGCTTTCTGCGCTTCGGCGATGGCCGAAGAAATGATTTCCTGTTTGGCTTCAAGCACAGCGCGCCGGCGCGCAAGCGCGGCGGCCGATTTTGCGGACTCGTGCGCAGCGGCGACGGCAGCCGCGGACTGGGCCTCAATGGCCGCGACCTGGGCGTCGGTTTCGCCGCGCGCTTGCTCCATAATCTGCCGCGCCTCGTCCCGCGCCCGCGCGAGGGCGGCCTGCGCCGCCTGCTGCGCATCGTCCTGGATCTGCTGTACAATTTTTTCCAATCCGGTCATGGCAGAATTCTCCTTACTATAAAGTGCGGATGTTTCCGCCGTATCAGATGGCCAGGCTGCCGACGCCGAAGATCGAGAGAATCGAGATAAGCAGCGCAAGGATCGCGTACGTTTCGACCATCGCCGGGAAAATCATCGCCTTACCGAATGTCTCGGGGCGTTTGCAGATCATGCTGATGGAGGCGACTGCCGCGCGCGCCTGACGGATCGCGGACCACAGTCCGACAAAGCCCATCGGCAGGCAGGCCGCGAGATAGAGCAGGCCCTTGATGAGCGAGATGTTGGAGTCACCGCCCATGATGCCGATCTGTGTAAGCGTGATAAAAGCGATGAGCAGGCCATAAATACCCTGCGTACCAGGGAGAAGCTGGAGGATCAGGACCTTACCAAAGCGGTTGGGATCTTCCGTCACCGCGCCTGCGGCGGCCTCGCCGGCCATGCCGACGCCGATTGCGGAGCCGATACCGGCCATCAGAGCGGCCAGCGCCGCGCCAAGCAATGCAAAAGCAATTCCCATAGAACTCATGTCAGATTTCCTCCTTGAATTTGTAATATTTAGTATGAGCGGCAAACGGCGAAAACGCGCGTCCGCCCCCTTCATAAAACTTGCCGAAGAACTCGACGAATTGCAGACGGTTCGTATGGACATACGCGCCGAGCAGGTTGATGCCGATGTTCAGCGTATGTCCTACCAGAAATACCAGGATAAACATGATCGCGCCAAAAATGCCGCCGCCGCCCATGCTGCCCATTTTGTTAAAGACGGTCGCAATAACGCCGGTCGCCAGACCAAGCGCGAGCAAACGGGAATAGGACAGGATATCGCTGAGGTAGCCGGTGACGTTGTAGACGCCGTAAAGGCCCTTGAGCAGACGCTTGACCGGGTTGCGGGATTCGCGCCCGGACGTCAGGATAATGCCCACGGCCCCGATGCCCGCACAGACGGCCGCGACCGTGGCGACAATGGGCGGCAGCGTAAAGGAAAGGCCGAGCATTTCTGTAATCATGCTCATGGTCAGCAGATAAAAGATACCGCCGCCGACGAGCAGATACCAGAACACAACGTCATAGATCGCATCCTTGATCTGGCCCTCCCGGGCGAGCTGATAAAATTTGATTCCAAGCCCGGTAAACAGATGGATGATGCCGATCAGGAAGGAAAAGACGAGCAGACGCATCGGCTCGCTGACCGGCTCGAACCACAGCGGGGATAATTTGAAGTCGGAATGGAAGAACGTCGAAGCGATAACGCCCACAGCGTCCCCAAAGAAGCTGCCGAACAGTACGCCCCAGAAGATGGTGGACAGGCCGCAGAAGAAAAACATTTTGATCATCTTTGCGATCCCCGGCTCCATATTCTTGTACTTGGCCATTACAACGCCGCAGCCGATTGCCATCACAAGCCCATAGCCGGCGTCCGAGAGCATCATGCCGAACAGGATGTAATAGAAAAACGACATGATCGTCGTCGGGTCGATTTCACCCCTGCCGGGCAGGCTGTAGCTTTCGACGACCGTTTCAACCGGCTCGGAAAACGAATTGTTTTTCAGCACAACCGGTACGTCCTCGTCGGGACCGGGCGTTTCCAAGCGTACAGCCGCGTCAAATTTGCCGGTCAGCTCGCTTTCAACGGCCGCAGCGCGTCCGGCCGTCACATAACCGGACAGCAGGAACGTGCGTTTTGACTGCGCAAGCCGTCCGATGACCTCGTATTTTTCAGCGCGCAGCCGCAGATAATCGGTTAAAAACCGCAAATCGCCGCGCTTGCCGGCAAGCCCTTCAATCTCCTTCTGCGCTGCGTCGATGGCGCTTTGCGCGGCGGCGGCAGCATCGTTCAAGAGCTTTTGGCGCTCTGCGGGCGATTCCTTGGCCGGAGAAGCTGGACGTGAGAATCCGCAGGTCCGCAGCGCCTCGTCGACAGCGGCCGCCTGACTGCGGTGCGTCACAATGAATACGCAGGTCTGATCCTGCGAATGGCTGACAAGATCGATGTGCACCGCCGCTTCGGGCGCAGCCTGAGCGATGCGCGCGTAAAGAGCATCAAGCGGCACATCGTCGGCAAAGGAACCGATAAACGCCGCTGTCGACCGTGTGCCGGAAAAGCGCATCGATACGTCAAGACCGAGCCAAGGCGTCAACGCGTCGAGCTGCGTTTGCAGCTTGAGAATTTCAGCGCGGTTTTCAGCGATCGTTCTTGACAGCGCGTTTAATCGCCGCGCCGTCTCAAGCGTCTGGCCGGCGCCGGCGCCGGCTGCTTCGTATTCCTGCGTTGTCAGCGCGCGCCGTCCCTCCAGCATGGAAAGCATGGGGGTCTTTTCGGGCGCATAGGTATCAAGCACCTCAAGGGCGGATGTAGCCGCCGCAATGTCCTTTTCAAACTGGATGCGCTGCGCTGCGGTGTCAGATTTTTCGAAAACGCCGTCCTCCAGGACGAGATCGGAAATTTCGACGACGCCGCGCCGCTGAAGCGTCTCAAGGATTTGTTTGCGGTCTTTTTTCAGCGCGCATATGCTGATGCGCTGCATTTGCAGCACCGCCATAAAACGGATGCCTCCTTTACAGTGGAATGGGTCCGGCCGCTATACCAGCTCGGACAGGATCAGCCGCCGCACCTCGTCTGCCCGGGAGGCCGCGCCCTCGCGCAGCGCCGCGACCTCCTGACGGACCGCGTCGAGCGCCTCGCGCTGCATTTCATCGCCCTCTGCGTGCGCTGCGGCCAGCGCGGCGTCCGCCTGGGCGCGCGCCTTGGCAATTCGCTCTTTGGACTCGGCGTCCGCGTCCGCCCTGGCCCCGGCGATCGCCGCCTCGCCCTGACGGACGGCCTCCTGCTCAATCTGCTCGGCGGCCTGCTCCGCCTCGCGGATGGTCCGGATGGTATCCTGCTCCATAGTATCACCACCTGTTTTTGTCTTTTAACATTTTAAGCCCGAAGGCGTAAAACACTTATGGTTAGTATACAACGAAATGGAAAAATAATCAATGTTCCTCATGATTCAGCAACCAATGAAGTGATAAAAAATTATCAATAATGAAAGCTGAAAACGCTTTGCAGGCAAAATAAATTGAGATAAAGTCTGACTATAGCTATAATTTTACTATATAATGGTGTTGGAATCAAGGAATTTTATAGAAATCCTTCAAGTTTCAATAATATTTTCGCGCGGAAGATAAAATTGGGAATAAATCACATTTACAAGTCTGAAATCAGCCCCTATTTTACAAATGTTAAAATTTACATAAAAAACAGTTGTATTTTGGAAAATGATGTGCTATATTGAATACATAAGTTAGGATCTTTATGTTTTGACATCTCCACACCCTCACCCCCTATAGGAAAAAGCGGCTTGTAAAATCGGTTGCAGGCCGCTTTTTCCTTTGTTTTTTTGTGGTGGTCTTGTTGACATTTGGATTGTATCATTGTATTATTGTACCGTTGGATTAATACAATTGCTAAAAGCCAGAAAATCCAATGTTTTGAAGTCTGCACCCGTATGCGCTCGTTTTATCACTGAGGTGATTTGCCATGCCGCATACACGGGGATTGGCAGAAACATAAGGGAGTTGATAAGTTATGACGGAAACCGAGGAGAAAGTGGGGCTGCAGCCGGCTCCGGAGACGCCGCCGCTGCCGCCCGCGCCGATCAGCAAGCATCCGGGCCGTTTTACAAGCCGCAAGGGCAAAAGAAAGAAATTTATTGTGCCTGCGGTGATTGTAGCGATTGTCGGTGTTGTCGCGTGGAAGATGCTGACCAGTGAGCCGCCGGTCGTCCCGACGGCCAGCACGCCGTTGGAAAAGATGGATCTGGTCAGCACGATCAGCGTGACCGGTACGGTGGAGAGCGCAAACGAGGGGCTTGTCTATTCGAATCTGAACAGCCTGGTGACAGAGGTCGGCGTCAAGGTAGGTGACCGTGTCGCCGCAGGCGATACGCTCGCGCAGCTTGACACATCAGATCTGTCGTTGTCCATCGCGGAGCAGCAGGCACAGATCAACAAACAGGTCAAGCTGAACAATCATGCGCTTGAACAGTCGCAGAAGGCGCTCGACAATGCGAAAAGCGATATCGCAAACGACGTTGACGCGGATTTGATTTCGGCGGAAAACGCCCTCAAGCTGGCGCAGCAGGAGTTGAACAGCGCGCGCCGCGACCTTCAGGATCACGAGGACGACCTTGAATACGCCGATTCGGTGATGAACGATCTTGAAAAGGAACTCAACCGCGCGCGCAACGAGATGAACGACGCGGAGCGGGAACTTGAGCTTGCGGAACGCGAGGAGCGCGAAAACGGCACGCCGGTTCCGCAGGAAGTTCGCGAACGGTATGAACAGGCCAAGGAAAAGTATGACGCGGTCAACAAGGAATGGGTCGAGGCCGACCGTTCCTATGGCAGTGATATCAGCAGCTACAGCCGTGCGTACCGCCAGGCGCGCGTCAGCTATGAAAATGCTTTAGCGAACAAAAAGGCTGCCGAAAACCGTGCGAGCCGAAACCTTGACACTTTGCAGGATGAAATTACCGGGCAGCAAATCCAAAATGACGTAACCTCCATGCAGATCGCTCTGCAAAAGTATCAGAAGGATTTTGCCGACTCGACGCTCAAGGCTCCGATCTCCGGCACGGTCACGGCTGTTTACGCCAAGGAGGGCGCGCCCGCGGGCGGGTTGATGTTTGTCGTTGAGGATACGGACAGCCTGGTGATCAAAACAAAGCTGAAGGAATACGATATCGCCTCCGTCGAAGTCGGCATGCCTGTCGTCATTAAATCGGACGCAACGGGCGAGCAGGAATTCATGGGGCATATCAGCCACATCAGCCCGGCCGCCGTCAAATCGTCTACAGGCGAGATCCAGACTGAGGGCAGCGTTGAATTTGACGCGGAGATCACGCTTGACGAGCAGGACACGGGTCTGCGTGTCGGCATGAATACACGTATGACGATCGAAACAGAGCGCAAGGATCAGGTATGGGCCGTCCCGTTCGACGCTGTGACGACAGATGCGCAGGGACAGGATATCGTCTATGTCGCCCGCACGGATGAAAACGGCGTCACAACCGCGGCTCCTGTCCCGGTGACAACCGGTATGGAGACAGATTTCTACATAGAAGTCAATTCCGATCAGCTCAACGCGGGCGACTTGATCATCAGCGATCCAGGTACGGTTGTTCCCGGCGTGCCGATCACCCTGGCGAACGGCGTGACGGCGGAAGCTGCGGCCGTTCAAACGGTATCCGAAGAACCGTCGCAGGCCGGCGAAAGCAGCGCTCCCATGGCGGACACGGATACGGCGGACGCATCCTCAGATGCGTCCGAAGCGGCCTCCGCTGCATCCGCTTCGGATGAAAGCGCCGGAGGGCAGGCGGATTCCTCCTCCGCGGCGTCCGCCTCGCAGGGGGGGCTGACCGATGGAACATGAACAGCTAACCTGGAGCCAAGCGCCCGCTGATGATCTGATCATTGATATGCGGGGTATCTACAAGCGGTTTTATATTGGACAGCCAAATGAGCTGGAAATATTACGAGGCATTGATTTGCAGGTGAAAAAGGGCGAGTTTTTATCGATTGTCGGCGCGTCAGGCTCCGGCAAATCGACGCTGATGAATATCATCGGCGCGCTTGACCGCCCAACAGAGGGAACTTATACGCTGGACGGCGTGCCGATGGCGGATGTGCCTGACGATATGCTGTCCGAGATCCGCAATTTAAAGATTGGGTTTGTATTTCAAACCTTCAACCTGATTCCCCGTACCACCGCGCTGCGCAATGTGGAACTGCCCATGGTCTATGCGGGCGCGCGGCGCAGCCCTTGTACCAAACGCGCGAAGGCGCTTTTGGAAATTGTCGGGATGGGCGAGCGGATGAAGCACCTGCCAAACGAGCTTTCAGGCGGCCAGAAGCAGCGTGTAGCCATCGCGCGCGCGATGGCCAACGATCCGGCGATCATTCTTGCGGATGAACCAACCGGCGCGCTCGATTCTTCGACCGGCCGTATGGTTATGGATATTTTCCACGATCTGCATGAGCGGCAGGGCAAAACGATTGTCCTGATTACCCATAACCCGGAGCTGGCGGCGGAAACGCAGCGCATTGTGACCATCAGCGACGGCCGGATCATTGACAGCAGGGAGGAGGATGCACGCCATGCAGCTTTTTGAAAACATCGCCCTTGCGGTTGCCGGACTGCGCGCCAATAAAATGCGTGCGCTTCTTACGATGCTGGGCATCATCATCGGCATCGGGTCGGTTATCACGATCGTCACGCTTGGCGACGCGATGACGGGCGCGGTTATGGACGTATTCAATTCGCTCGGCGCCAACAGCATCCAGATCTATATCAACGATAAGCCCGACGAAAACGGCAATATTGATTGGTCGCGTCCTTACGAGGACAGCGATTATATCTCAGACGAGATGATAGACGCATATAAGGAGCGGTTCGGCAGCAAGGTCGAAGCCCTGGCTGTTTCAGAGAGCGTCGGCAACGGGCAGGCGCAGAATGGCCGCCGCCAGGCGCAGGCACAGGTAATCGGCGTCAACGATAATGCGCTCGGCATCCAGAATATCGATATCGTTGCAGGACACGATTTAAACGAGCGTGAGGTCGGCGCGGGCAAATACGTCGCTGTGATCTCCGACGCGTTTGTTGAGGATCTGTTTCCGAATACGACGCCGCAGCAGGCGCTCGGACGCGAAGTGAAGCTGCGTGTTGCGCGCGGCCAATATACATTTACTGTTGTGGGCGTTTATCACTTTGAGGTCAATGGTATGATGGCCGGAATGGTTGGCAGTACAACATCCAATTTATTTATCCCCGTTTCTGTCGCAAAGGAAATCGCAGATATTGACCGCGGCTATTCCGTCATACAAATCAAGGCGTCCTCCGAAGTGACGGATACGGTGGCGTTCGCACAGCAGTCGGAGGACTTCCTCAACAGGACCTTTTACCGCGACAACAATTATGTCGAGCTGATGGCCATGAGTATGGACAGCATGCTCGACCAGATGACAAGCACAATGGACATGATGAAGGTGGTCGTTTCGGTCATCGCGGCGATCTCGCTGCTTGTCGGCGGTATCGGCGTCATGAACATCATGCTTGTTTCCGTCACGGAGCGGACGCGTGAAATCGGCACGCGTAAGGCGCTCGGCGCGAAGAATTCGGCGATCCGTATCCAGTTCATCGTGGAATCGATGATTATCTGCGTGATCGGCGGTGCGATTGGCGTGGTGCTCGGCACAACGCTTGGACGCGTCGGTTCCCTGGCGCTCGGTGCGGCGGCCTGGCCGTCGCCGTTTATCATCCTTGTGGCGGTCGGCTTCTCGATGGCAATCGGTATCTTTTTCGGTTATTATCCGGCCAATAAGGCCGCGAAGCTGAATCCAATCGATGCCTTGCGGTATGATTAAATTTTAGGATTTGCTTTTTTGCGATGCCTTGTGCGGGGTGGGGTCTGGTTCTGCCTTTCTTTAGGGCTTGCAGCGTTTTCTATGTTGCTCCCTGCTATTTTGTTACCTGGTCCTGCCTCCGGCGGGATTGGTGCTTCTTCCATGTTACTCCCTGCTATTTTGTTACCTGGTCCAGCCTCCGGCGGGTTACTTTCCAGCGATGGAAAGTAACCAAAGATCGCCGGGCCTGCGGGCCCGGACCCAGGGGTCGGGGGGCGGCGGAAGAGGTACCGGGTTAGCAAGCCCTTTGGCGGAATCTCGCCGTATTGGCATGGCAATCTCTACACTCCGGCCGCACAGTGCGGCCCCTCGAGCGGAAATCCCCCCGGCAAGACTTGGTAGCCGAAGCCCTGCCTTTGGCGGGCCCAAATGCCGCCTTACGATGGTACCAACCATTACAAGATGGCTCTGTGTCGAGTCGGTGCGGAAGTGGGTTGTAGGTCTTTCTTTTTCTCAAACTCTCCTGCAAACCTGAAAGCAAGGAGAAGCGTTTCCTCCAGTCCACACGCAAACC
>ERZ808041.633-NODE-633-length-23263-cov-5.483525_pt1 | contig 23263 bp, 26 predicted proteins | sample MGYA00380192_ERZ808041 | MGnify/ENA primary metagenome ERZ808041 (study PRJEB31490, sample SAMN06133412) | mouse gut metagenome | isolation source: Z1_1 | host: mice | place: China: Chengdu | collected 2015-05 ...
ACCGATAAGATTCGGTCTTTCACATTCAGATCATCCCAATGTAGTGCCAGCAACTCTCCACGCCGCAGGCCGCTGGATAACTCCAGGAAGAACATAGGCAGGACGCCGTACTTCTCCGCCTCGCTGAGATATATTCCCAGCTTCTCCGGCGGGATGATGGTCATCTCCCTGTGCTCTTTGGGCGGGATGCGGCAGTTGTCGCAGGGGTTGTAGGGAATGATCCGCTCCTTGACCGCCTGTTTCAGTGCCGCAGCCAGCACCATGTGGATGCGGCGAACCGTGCTTCCGGACAATTCCGTGTTGGTCTGCTTCTCGAAGCGCTGCACCCGCCCTTTGGTTTTGGAATCGTTGTACATCTTTTGAATCTGGATGGCGGTGAGCCGCTTGAGTTTGACTCCTCCGATAGCCGGTACGATGTGGTTCTCGATGACATTCTCGTAGGTCTTGGCGGTGTTGGGGCGAATCACGGGCTTACTGTAGGTTTCAAACCACAGCCTGCACCACTCCGCCACAGTGTAGTCCTCGTTGTGGTTCACCGGAATACCCCGGTTATCCCGGATGGCCTTTGCCAGCTTCTCCTTGCATTCGGCCTGCGTCCTGGCCGACACGCTTTTCTGAATGGCACGGCCGGTGCTGGGGTCGATACCCTGGGTGTATCTGCCCTCCCAGCGGCCGTTGGGCTTCTTTCGGATGCTGCCCTCGCCGTTTGCTCGTTTCTTTGCCATTGTTCATCCCTCCTTGGCAACACAAACAAATACCACAGAATCTCCGAAATAGCTATTACAATATTTCAGACTTTTTTGCGGCCTGCTCGTCGATCCATGCCATGAGCTTATCACGGGGGACGATGATGCGACTGCCCAGGGTGATGGTGGGGAAATCCTTCCGGTGGGCCACCTCGTAGGCGTGGGCCAGCCCGATGCCCAGCACATCGGCCACATCCTGCACGGTCAGCATCAGGGGGAGTTCATTGAAAGAATTATACTTGGATCGTTTCATCGGATTCCTTTCTACCCTTCCATGGGAAGGGATTTTATTCTTTGTTTTGCGGCGCATTTCCTGCGCCGCTTACATGGTCATTTCAGGCCACTGCTCCTCATGGTCATCTGGCTTGTGGCCCAGAGCTATTTTCTTTTCCCGCAGCTTTTTGAGCCGTTTACGGTCGATCTGGATTCCACCGGGACGGGACTTGGGAACGGAGTTGTCCTGGAACACCCGGCTCATATGGTGGAGCAGCCGTGTCACTGCCAGCATCGTAGAGGGTGAAAGCCCTTCTTCCATGTAGTCCAGAAGGTATTGGGCATATTCGTTTCCCTGCCTGGCCGACCGGGTCAGCCAGAGGTCAGCCTGTTCCTTATCGTGGGGCACTTCCTTTCCCATGAGATACAGCTTGCCCAGCATATACTGGGCATAGGGATTCCCACGCTCGGCAGATTGGGTGAACCAATCCACCGCACCTACCGTATCCTTTTTCATGATCTCGCCACGGAGTAGTTCTTTGCCCAGCCGATACATGGCCCAGCTGCTGCCGCCTTCCGCAGCGTAGCGCAGCCACTCCACACCCCGTGCGGTGTCATGCACCTCCAGGTCATCAGAGAGATACAGCTTGGCAAGGGCATACTGTGCGACCAGATGCCCCTGTCGGGCAGCCTGTTCAAACCAGTACCGCGCTTCCACTCCGTCGGGGATCAGCAGAGGGCCGTCCCGCCAGAGTTTGCCCAGCAGGTATTGAGAGTAGCGGTCGCCGCCCTTCGCCAGCTTCTCCAACTCGTAGACTGCCTCGCTCCGCTCCTCCAGTGTCATCTGTTCCTCCCGGAGGATCTCCTGCAATCTCCAATACTCATAGGAGCCATTTCGGAACTGATCCGGCTCGTCCTGCTGGCCAAGGTCCCGTTCTTCGAAGGTGACCTCGCCCTGCCGCAGCCGTTCCGCTTCCCGGATGACGGCGTTTTTGATTTGCCTAAACTCTTTCTGCTGGGAGAGTGGGATTTGCTCCCTGGTCTTATCGTGGTAGTAGCTGTCCACCTTTCCCTGAAGCATCAGCCATTGTTCATAGCATCGCCGCACAACGGGAGGCCGCTCCATCTCGTCTACGATCTCGTCCACCAGCCGCTTGAGCCGCTTGGGAAGGTAGCCGTAGGTCTTCTTGCCCTTGACCGTTTCCAGCTGCGCCGCCAGCTCCTGCATGAGCTGCTCGGCGTCCGGATGATTGCATACGCCCTCCCGCATATTCTGCACCAGCTCCAACATGGCGCGCCGTGCTTGCCGTACCAGATCTTCCCGGGACTCTGTCTTCTGCTCGTAGAGGTGGAGCATCTCGTTTCGGAAGATGTCGTTGGTCAGCTTGGATTTGATTTGACGGATGCCCTCTTTGGAGAGGTAGGCTTGTCCGGGCTTGGCGGACCAGGCCATCATGTGGATGTGCGGGTGTTCTCCCTCGTCGTGGAAGGCGGCGTACCAGCGGAAGTCGCCGGGCGGTATTTTCATTGCCGCCGCGATTTCATTGCGGTGGGCGCGGATGAGATTTCTCCATGCCGCAGCATTGTCGAAGCCCAGACGCACCGCATCTTCCCGCTTGAGAGAGATGATGTGCGTCCACACATTGCCGGTGTAGTGTTCCAGTTCTTCCATGGCCTTTTCCAACGATACACCGTCACTGTCGCCGAACAGTCCGTGGGAGCCGAGCCGCTCCGCACGGGGCCGGGTTGCGATGTACTTCATATACTGCTCCGACTGATGGAGCGCATCCCAGTTGGATTCCAGCGCCAGGGTGATGAAGGCAGAGGCCGCAGCCTTGGTAGGCTTGGTCTGGTAGTCCCCATACTCGTAGAGGGTTTTGGTGTCCGGGAAGTCTTTCACCAGCTTTGCGATGAGCTGCTCCTGCTTTCGTGTGGGCGGACGGTCATCCGGAAGAATCTCTACCCGCTCCCGGGTTGCGATGTAGCAAAGGTACCCGGCAGCGCCGCCGGTGCTTTTGATGTAGGGACTTTTGAGAATCAGTTTTGCCATTCGTCATCATCCCAGTCCGGCTCCCCGACAGAGCGTGCTCGCTTCTCCAGCGAGATAAGTCCGTTAGTGGCTCTCACATTCCGAACGCTCTGCGCTCGTCTGCGCTTCAGCTCATCCCGGTCCACCTCCACCGCATCTGCGATGATCCCGATGAGAAGATCCAGCTCCACCTCTCTGGTGAACTCCCGCCTGGCGATGCGGTCCTCCAACCGACCCAGTCTGCCGTCCAGCGCAGCCTGGAGCGCCGTGGGCAGCAGAGACTGGTTGTCCTGGGTCTCCAGATAGTCCACATAGAAGTTGATCGCCTTTTCCACAAACTCGTTTTTGCTTCGGCAGTTGTCGGCAGCGTACCACTGCTCCAGTCTCCGGCTGGTTTCCGGCTTCATCCGCAGCGGGAAACGCTCTTTGGTTTCATTGCTCATTCAATTCCTCCTTTTTTCTATCAGACATCTGTGAAAAGCCTGCAATATGGGGCTTTGGGGGAAAGCTGACGCCAACGGCATTTTTTCTGGCCGTCAAAGACGCCATCTCCCGTACCCCTGAAACTGCCCGCACTGCGGGCAGAAGTGGCCGACCGGGCGGCGCTTGCGACGCCAGGCCTTTATCCTGCTTTTTCCTTCGTCCCCGGAAGCACCCCCGAAAGAGGGCCAAATTCGGCCTCCAAGACCGGTTCGGCACAGGGACTCGTTCCCTCTCCGAAAGGCGCACACAGGGCGTTCTGGGGGCTTTCACGGGCGGATTCTGCCAGGCGTGCCGCCGCCCTCTGACGGGCGGCATCCTCCTCCAGCTGCCGGAACTGCCGCTCGTAGAACAATTCCACTGCTGCCTGAATTGGGCAGATGGTGTAGAGTAGATTTCCGTTGAGCGGTCTGCCGTCCTTGCTCCGTACCATGGTCGGCTCGGTGTGGATGAGACCTTTCTCCTCCAGGCTGCGCACATACTTACTCACGGTGTTTTCGCACATGCCCAGTGCTTTGCCGATAGTCTTATAGCTGGGCCAGCACTGGTAGGTTTCTCTGTCCTCGATGCTCAGCAGGTAGCAGTAGATAGAGATCTCCGGGTAGCTGAGACCGATGTGAAAGACTTCGTTGGGAACCAGAAAATAATTCTTGTTGGGATCGCGCTTCGGCCATCTTTTGTAGCTCAAAACATACCTCCTGTGTCGTTGTGTTTGATGGCGCTCACACAGAGAACGGGCAAAAGTTTTCATTGCCTTTCTGCCCCCTGGCCGTTATACTTAGGTCAGTAGATTTGCGCGTGCCTGCGTGTGCGCCCAGCCGCCGGACTGTTGCCGCAGTCACGGCGGTTTTTCTTTTGCTCTCTGGATGCAACATTTGCTCTCAACTGTACACTGGCTTTTCATCTCCTTCATGTTAGAATAAAAAGAGACCGTGCTCCCGGGAGCACGGCCAGAGATATAAAATGACCTCCCGAGCGCATTGCCGTATGGCTGAGAGCACACATGCTCCCTTGGGTTGCTCTGCTGAAGATCACATACTGGTTTGTCAGCGCGGATGCCGTGCCGTACCAAACCGAAGGCAACTCCACCCGGGTGAAATTGTCCTTCTACTATTACTTAGAGAAAATCGGCAAAATCGGAAGGTCTCAAATTGTAAACTTTTTATGAACGCAGAAAGTGTGGTGAAGGTATGTCCTTCAAAGACACCCAGTCGTACAAAGAACTTCGCTCTGACTGGCGCTGGATACACTCCATGGACCCGGAAGCGGCTGCTGCCGCAGACCAGTGGATCGCAGAGCATCCGGAGGAGTGGAAGGAGCTTGAGCATGTGCTCTACTACAGCGAGGCAAAATTCAATCACCTGACGGATACGACTCCGCTGGAAGAATCCGCAATCAAGCAACCAGTCTCCTATAACCCGGAAGCGTTTCTGCCGGAAGAAGTGCGCAATGCAATCTACGACGATATGCGCTGGTTTGACCGGGCACCATACATGCCGGAAGGCTCTGAGGAAGATCCGCTGATGTATCTGCGTAAGGAACTTCACGACGCACTGCTTGGGCTGACTGAGCTGCTGCGAGAGGTTCTGTTCCGTACTGTGATCAACGGCGAGTCCACCGAATCCGTGGCACGGGATAAGCAATGCACCTCCCGGAACATCCGGGATATCCGTAATCGTGCATTGAAGCATCTGCGGAGCAGCATGACCAAACGAGAGGGCTCTGGATCTACCGGTACTCTATTGTTTGTACTGCTTGTTTTGCTGGCTTTCTACTTTGGAATTGAGATCATTGGGAAGCATCTATTGTTGTTGTATCCCCAGCTGAAGTATGTCGGTTATGCAATTTTGGTTTTGGTCTGCATCCCTGTATTCTTCCTGTTCAAGGACAGAGACGTTGAAGGCTTGCTGCGCGATTATTGGGACAGTTTGAACGGGAAACGGAAAGAGAAGTAAATTCAGAAGGCGCTGAGATGGTAAAGTCTCAGCGCCTTCTCTGCACAACCTTATTGTGGACGAAGGTAAACATTCCCGTCTGCGTTATAGGTCAGATTAAACACCAGGTCGGATAACCATTTTTTAAAGTCTGGGTTATCCTGATATTGCTTGAACAGCTCCATGTTGTCAGCCATGATACTAAAAATGACTTGCTGCAAAGCACGCTCACTTTCAATACGAGCATTTTGCTTATCGGAGTTTTTCATAGCATTCTGGTAGCGTTCGTCCTTTGAAACCATAGCTGGAATCTCAAGAATCTGACGGCGGACATTATCCGCATCATTCCAATCTATGTTGCCAAACATATCATTGAATGTGGTCAAGATGGCAGAGAGCAAATCCATTTCCGGCTCTTTCTTTGCTCCGATCTGACCTGTCGGCACAGGGGCCACTTCTGCATCTTCATCCTGAAGCACAAGAGAAATACATTCCTTAGCTTCTAAGCGATAGCTGTCCAGATCAATCGCCTCTAAAATTCCCTGTGTAAAATCATCCTCTGGCGGAGACGGTAGTTTTGGAATAAGCAGATTCAAGAAAATCGAAAGCTTTTCCCAATCAGGATTTCCGTAAGGAAGAATAGCCCCCAGGAATCCATAAGTACGCACAAAGGATTTTGTCGCACTTTTGAATTTAATTTGTCCATCGATATCCAGTTCTTTGTACACAGCGGCGCAAGCATCCAGAATAGGATCAAGGCGATCCCGCTCGGCACCGTCGAGGTAGAGATTGACCAGTTTCTCTACATGATCCTGTGTGAATACCTGATGCTCCTCCATCACAGCAATCAGATCATACAGCTTATTGGGGTCGGTTTCATCCGATAGCAATGTGGTGCGGTAGTATCGAGAAAAAGCCTCTACAATCGTGGCAGAATCATTGGCGAAGTCCAAAACGAAGGTATCATATTTCTGCGGATGAGCACGATTGAGCCGAGAGAGCGTCTGCACGGCCTTGATGTCAGAGAGCGTTTTATCCACATACATGGTGTGCAGTAATGGTTCATCATAACCAGTTTGGAACATATCGGCCACGATCAGGAAACGATAGGGGTCCTGCTTGAAGGTCTTTTGAATTTTGTTATCCGGGAATCCATTTAGGCCGGCAGAGGTAAGCGCAGGTTGTTGGCCGTGAAATTCTTTTTCCCCAGAAAACGCGATGATTGCTTTATAAGGGCTATGCCGAGCTGCTAAGCATCTATTGACCGCATAGTAGTATTCAATGCAACGCTCGATATTGCTGGTGATAATCATTGCTCTGGCTTTGCCGCCAATTTTGCCCTTGGCAATTACCTGTTCGTGGAAATGGCTGACCATCATTTCAGCCTTCTGTTCAACGGTAAAAGACTGATTCTCTACAAAGGCACGGAGCTTCTTTTGAGCCTTTTTCTTATCGTAGAGCGGATCATCCTCCACGGTCTTTTTCAAGCGATAAAAGCTGTCGATAGGGGTATAGTATTTAAGCACATCCAGGATAAAGCCCTCTTGGATTGCCTGCTTCATGGTATAGACATGGAACGGGCGATGCTTGATTTTATCTCCCTCTTGGTAGGGGGTTCCGAAGGTTTCCAAGGTTTTATTCTTAGGTGTGGCAGTAAAGGCGAAGTAGCTGGCATTTTTCAGCAGCTTGCGACCCTCACACATGGCATTGATTTTATCCTCATTATCCTGTTCTTCCTCGGAGGCCAATCCAGAAAGAGCGAGGTTCATCTTTGCCGAAGTGCGCCCACTCTGCCCGGAATGGGCCTCATCGATAATAATTGCAAAATGGTTGTCCTTGTGCTGTGTGCCAATGTCAGAAAGGACAAAGGGGAATTTCTCCACGGTGGTAATGATGATTCGTTTCCCAGCCTGAATTGCCTTTCGCAGATCGCTGGAATGTTCCGCCCATGCTACGGTGCTGCTCACCTGCATGAACTGCTTGATGTTATCCCGAATCTGCTTGTCCAGAACCACTCGGTCCGTAACAACGATCACACTGTCCACAATCAGCTCGCCATCGTCCGATTCCAGCCCTATGAGCTGATGAGCCAGCCAAGTAATAGAGTTGGATTTTCCGGAACCGGCGCTGTGCTGAATGAGATACCGCTGTCCAATACCGTTTGCCTTCACATCCGCCAGCAACCGCTCTACCACATCCAGCTGGTGGTATCGAGGAAACACCTGAGTATATGTTTTCTTTTTGGTGTCCGGGTCTTCCTTTTCCACCACTTGGGCGTAGTTTTCAATAATGCGGGCCAGCTTCTGCTTGGTCAGAATGTCTTTCCAGAGATAATCGGTCATTATGCCATCTGGATTGGGCGGATTCCCCGCTCCATCCTTATATCCCTTGTTAAACGGGAGGAACCAGCTGGCTTTTCCGTCCAGCTTGGTGCAAAACTTGATCTGCGCATCGTCCACTGCAAAATGAACCATGCAGCGTTTGAACTGAAACAGCAGTTCTTTGGGATTGCGGTCATGCTGGTACTGATAAACAGCATCGTCCACATTCTGCTTGGTGAGCTGGTTTTTCAGTTCGAATGTAATGACCGGAAGACCATTGATGAACACGCACAGATCCAGCGCCAGTCTTGTGGCATCCTTGGAATACATCAGCTGGCGGGTTACACTAAAGATATTCTGCTCGAACATCTTACGGGCAGCCATATTTTTGGCGGTTGGGGTCAGGTAGAACATGACCAAATCTACCGGGTAAACCTTGATCCCCTTGCGCAAAACATCAATGATGCCGCGCTTGGCAATTTCACCTTGCAGGCGATTGAGAAACTGGGTATATTTTTGATGACTTTTTCGTATTCCCAACTTTTCCATCGAATCAGGCTGTGTGGTTTCAAGGAAACGAAAAAGCCGCACTTCATCTATTGCATACTCTTTGTTATAGTCTGCATTTTTTCCTTCTTCATAACCACAACAGCTGCATAGATGGTCTACAATCATTTGTTCAAATCCATTTTCTTTGATGTTTGTACTCATAAGAAAACCCCTTAGATTGCTAATTGTGGCATTTCATATAGGTTCCCCAATAACTGCTTCAGAAATAGAATAACCTTTCTCGCATCTTCTTCTGTCGCTTCATCTAATTGGTGAACATACTTGTTTCCTATTGTTCGTATTTTGTCAACCCATGCCTTATTCTGAACCCCAATATAACCGTTTGCTTCCAGGTAATCTATATATGCAGCAAAAGACTTTCCTGCAGAATCCCCTTTGTCCACTGCTATATGCATTAATAACGATCTTGATACCATTATGACAGAATGATAGCATTCGTTTAAATGACATTTCCTGCACTCATTATAGAGTCTTTCTATAGTGGGAGGCAAGTAGCGCACTTCATCGAACGGCAAAAATTGAGATTGTGGAATAATTTTCCCATCTAAACCGATGATAATTGGCATAAAGCATTCAGGGCATTTATGTATATGGTATTTAATGGCTCCCGTCGCAACATCAAAAATTCTTGTGTTAGAAATTGCTCGCACTCGTACATTGCAGTAAGGACATGTCACCGTTTTTTCAATAGAATCCTTTTTCTTAACAGGTTGCCAATCCCATTCTTTTATCTCTATCAAAATTATCCACCTGATTTCTTCCAGCCAAGTGTGTATTCCTATAACACACCCAACTTGTCCATTGCACCGCCCTGTGTAGACTGAAAAAGCGGAACAAGCGAGTTTCATCAATGGCATAGTCGCGGTTTTACGGCATTTGTGCCCTGCTCATAGCTGTTATGGTTGACCAGCCAATCCACGATTAAAGTTTCAAGGCCAGATTCTTTTGTATTGGTTGGCATAGTGTCACCTCATTCCAGCGTTCCAATTTCATCAAGCTTAATTGAGGACAAAATTCCTGGAGCATTATGCCAAGAACCATTATACCTGATATCTCGATTCCCTACAGAGCCTTGCACTTTTTCTTTCAATTCATCTACCGTATTTACCGAAAACAAAGGGAATATTTTTTTGCAATATGACTTAGAAATTAGTTTTTTCCATAGGACCTGCTGACCTTGATGATAAATGTATGTCGTGGGGAACCACATACTCCACCGCTCATTCTCAGAGGTATCAAAAATATCATTTAGCTGGTAGAGTACAATATCTGCATCGGCGATTGACTGTTTTGTCAGAATCGGTTTCTTTTCTCGATTTACAAGTATCTCTCCCGCTAAAGTAAATAAACGTGAATTTTCACTTTTAGGCTTGCATACTTCTTCGATGGTTCTGGTATATTTCCGAAAGATATCAAAAGTTTGCGGTTCAATATTTGAATTAAAGTAATCAGTTCTCAAAAAATACGGGTGAACCAGCAGTTGTCTCAATTCAGCAAATCGTTCATAGTGAAGTAAAACAGCTGTGGCACAAATAAAAAACTCCCAAATCATATAATCATATAATTCGAAGTCGCTCTCGCTATAGGCCCCTTTTCCACCAGCATCATGCAGTTCGTTATACAAACGCTCAAATAGTTCTGATAAAATTTCACCTTTAAGCTGATCACTGTATATCAAGTTCTCACAATAGGTCACAAACAAATCTCTAAATGGTTTGGTTTGATCGATTGCTTTTAATAACTCATCTGCAATGTCTATGTCCTTAGGCAGTACATACTGCTTTGCGGCATCCACAAATTCATCTGAAGCTTTCCTCAAGAGGAAATCCGCCTTTGCTGTATTTCCGCCCGTATATCCTCGAACCTGTTTCAGAATATCGCGAATAGCAGATAAATCTACAGTTTCATCTTCTAACCACTCCGGCTTTGTGCCCAAAGCTGGTTTCTTGTGTATTGGTTTCTGATAGATGTTTCTAAGCAATTTTTCATATTCAGTTTCATACCGATCATCTTCAGTTGTCAAATCAATATAAATCCGAGTCTTTAAGTAGTGAGGAATACATGCTTTACCTTCTTTATCTACTTCAAAAGCAATAGGAATAAATTTTTCCTGCTTCATCTGGCCATATATTTCTGGTGAAATAATGACCGTTTCATCTCCAACGCCACCGCTACGATCATTCGCTTTTTCCATATAGCTACGGTCACAAATGATCAATACTTTATCTACGCTTGGATCATTTACAGATTGCTCCATAAATGCATACTTGTCCTGACCTTCTTTTAAGTCGTACACATCAAGGATAACATCAATTCCGTTAGAAATCAATCTTTCGGCCAGTTCTATTACTTTTTCTTGAACTTTCCAAGAATACGAGATAAATACCTTTTTAGTTTCTGTGCTCATTATTCCACCTCCATCTCGTCCTCTGGTTCTTCGGCTTCATCTGCCGCTTCTTCGACCATCTCAAAATCTGGTACTTCAATATTCCGCACATCAATCTGACCTGTCACAACATCGGAGATAAGGCGAGTCCTATATTCGTGCAAACAATCTATTTCCTGATTGATTTTTGCAATAAGATCTCGATATTTTTCCTCAATCTCCTTAATTTTGCAAACAATCTGGCATTGTTCTTCATGCGGCGGATATACCGTGTATACACTATAAAAATTGGTGTTAGAGAGGTTTTGCAACCCTACGGTCATGCCGTTCGATTTGCTTGCGAACACTCGTCTAAACTCAGGTGTATGATAGAGCGCCTCGTAATACTTAGACGAAATTTTCATGACCGGCTCATACACGCCATAGTGGAATGTAACAATCCCACGATAGTTAGAACTGAAAAACACCCCCAAATGGGCCTTGAAGCGATTCAGCACCAGATCATTGGGAAACACCAATTTCCAATTTTCATAGGACGCAGTATGCAAGGATCGCTCCTTCATGTTCTCATATGGCAAAAGACCATCTTTCTGGGATAAGGAAAGCACGGTTTCCTCCTCACCGAATTTTCTGGATTTTTCTTTGTAAATCCGGTGATTCAGAAGAACTTTCCAATGGGCAGGGACCTTACCAATGTAGTCAATTCCGCTATCCATCAGTTCTGCGTTCTGATCTAATCCACGAGTAACTACATAAGCAATCGTAGCCTGCTGCTGTTCTTCCAGTAAGGAAATGATGCGTTTTTTTGCATTGATTAGCCGGTTGACTTTGGAAGTCTGCCAATCCAGATAGCGTACAATCTGATCTTGCTCCTCGCTGGGTGGTACTGGAATAAGATGGTTTTTTAGCTTGCCATAGTCAATATTCTGTCCTTCTCTTATTCCGGTAACACAGAGCTGCAATAACTCTATAAACAACCGCGATTTTGCAAGATATCTAAAATACCCTGGTACAATTTTCTGTTTGGGAACCATAATGGTATATGCTGGACTTATGATTCCTTGATAATAGGCGTACTCTATCCCGCCCTGAAAAGAGCGCAAACTAATAACGAAGTCTCCTACTCTGACCAATTTTAACAAATGCAGATCTTTAGTGGCTTGTACAGTCCTGTTGCCATACACACCTTTAGGAACAACCCCCATATTCTGCGATGCAACTAAAAGCGGCTCATCTGGATATCCTTTTTCAGACCGCTCGGAAAAAAGGAATTTTATCTTAATATCTTCCCATGAATCTGGAATTTGAGTTAGCCAAAGTTCTTCAATGGGCTTATAGCTTTCATACTTGCTCATTGCTCAACCCCTCCAAGAATCTCCGCCAATATGCCATCGGTTTCAGATTCCAGCTTCTTGAGGTCGGCCACTATTTCCTCCATGCTGCGCAGCTGTACCGGCTGATAGAAATACTTGGTGAAGGACAGCTCATAGCCGATTTGGGTTTTCTTTTCGTCTACCCAGGCATCCGGTGCATATGGCAGCACCTCGTTTTTCATAAAGGCATCGATCCCGCCCTCATAAGTAAAGGGAATGATCTCTGTGTCCCGCAGGTCGGTATCAGGTTCTCCGTCAATGGGCTGCGCCATGGGGTCTTTCTCCGTGATAAAGGGACGAATCTTTTTCAATGCGGCCGCTTTTAGCTTTGTGGCCTCGGCAAAAACCGTCCAATCATCGGTAGGGGTTCCTGCCGGGACAGAGCGGATTGCCTTCTGTACTTGCTCCAACTCCTCCGCCTTTTTGAAAGTGTCGGCAGGAATCGTTCTGTCAGGGTACACCCGCAGGCGAAGAGGGCGCTCGACAGTAATGGACCAATATGCGAATTCCCGGTTGTCAAATACACGGCTGACGGAGCTTTCTTCCATCTCCATGAAAATCCGCATGATTTCATCCCGGAGCTCCGGTGTCAGCTCGCAGTTTTTCTCGCCCATATTTTTACGCAGCGTGGATTTCATCGTGGTGGCGTCGATCAGCTGAATCTTCCCTTTGCGGCGTTCTTCTTTTTTGTTGCTCAGTACCCAGATATAAGTACCGATGCCTGTGTTATAAAACATTTTCTCCGGCAATGCGATTACCGCTTCCACCAGATCGCTCTCGATGAGATAACGGCGTGCATTGCTTTCGCCAGAACCTGCATCACCAGTGAACAGCGAAGACCCGTTGTGAACTTCAGCGATACGGCTGCCCAGAGGAGTATCCGTCTTCATCTTAGCCGCATTATTCAGCAGGAACAGCAACTGGCCATCGCTGACACGGGGGATCATGGCAAGCTGAGTGCCATCCTCCAGGTAGGCATTGAAACGGCTGTCCAGAATGTCTTTTTTGCCGCCCATCTTTTCTGCGTCCACTTTCCAGGTCTTTCCGTAAGGGGGATTGGACAGCATAAAATCAAACTGTCTGGCAGCGTTACCGTCCATCGACAGCGTAGAACCATAACTGATATGCTCTGCCTGCTTTCCGTCACCCTTCAGCAGCATATCCGCTTTACAGATGGCATAGGTCTCCGGCTGCACTTCCTGACCAAACAAGTGAATCGAAACCTGCTTTCCGGTTTCTTCCGCCAGTTCCAGCAGGCGATCCTGCGCCACAGTCAGCATACCGCCCGTACCGCAGGCTCCATCATAGCAGGAATAGGTGGCATCCTTGATCTGGTCCTTGATGGGTACAAAAATCAAGTCTGCCATCAGTTCCACCACATCACGAGGCGTGTAGTGTTCGCCGGCTTCTTCGTTGTTGGCCTCGTTGAACTTGCGAATCAGTTCTTCAAAGATAGTGCCCATGGCGTGGTTATCAAGCCCCGGCAACTTGATCTCGGTTTTACTATCATCGGTATAAACCGGATTAGGGCTGAGGTTTATTTCCTTGGACACAAATTTTTCAATAACTGCGCCCAGAATGTCGGCTTCGATCATTGTATCGATCTGATTGCGGAACTGGAACTTTTGCAAAATCTCCTGTACATTGGGAGAAAAACCGTCCAGATAGGCGATAAAATCAGCTTTGAGCTGCTGTTGCTTGGCGCGAGCCGTTAAATCACGCAGACGGAAAGGAGAAGTATTGCAAAAAGCCTGTCCAGCGGCTACGCACAGCGCATCTGTCTGATTGGTAATACCAGCGGCATCCAGTTTGGCTTTCATGTCCATAACCTGCTGTTTCGTATCCTCCAAAACAGCATCCAGACGGCGAATTACCGTCATCGGCAAAATCACATCACGATACTTGCCACGCACATATACATCGCGCAGGCAATCATCGGCAATACTCCATATAAAATTAACGATCTGGTTGTGGATTTGATTATCCATAATCATGCTCCTCTATCATTTATAATTTACAAAGGCAATCATACGCTTTGCGAACCGTCTGTGCCATGAGAACTCGGCGCTGACTCAAAAACTCCATATATTCCATGTTCTCAAAGTCAGTGGGCAACGCATGGTCTTCACAGGCTTTGGTATGCTTCTTCTCCGAGTTTCTGGCGATAATACGCAACATAATCTTTGGGAGCCTTATCAGAAATTTCGATGTTCGTGGCGTAGTCAAGATAAGTGAAGTTGGCAATCTGATTTCTGTCACGGTCACTACTGAACCCAATACCGGTCAGATAGTTTTTGGGGAAAATGTGGTGTTTGTCGATTGCGTTTTTCGTTCCGCTGGAACCAAGAATAAAATACTTTGATACTGGGGTATTGCTAAATAGCATGGGGGTATTCAGCACAATCTGCGCCGCCACATATCCATACCATGCGGGAGAAATGGCTGCAGCACTGTTCAGTTCGTTGGGAAGGGTCAGCCTGAAGTAGTCATCGGTAAAGTGGGTTTCGATGACTCGGTCGAGGTAGGCAACAAACTCAGCCGCGGTATGAATATCACGCAAATCTGCAAATTGCTTTTCTACTTCAGACTCGGTGGAGCCGGTATAGAAGTAAGTAATGGTACTCATAAAGAACCACTTGCTGATACATTTCTTCAACTGCGCAGCGTCCAGCTTATAATCATACTTTGCAATCAGGTAGAGAACATAACTGAAAACAACCGCATTGGAAGATGCAATCAGCTTATCGCTGATATATCCGGCCTCGGCCACGATATTGATAAATCCATGCCAGTTGTTTAGATTCATGACCTTATCCAGAGCATCTTTGAAAATCTGGAGATTCTCATACCGAACCTCATCAGAAAACTTTCCGGTTTCCAGGTTTTTACCTCTCAAAAGCATATAAGCATATCTCAGGCGAGCCCGCTTAAAGCCTACACCGACTGCCATACGAATCAGGTGGGATGGCTCGACCGCCAAAAGAGTGTTGTAGGATGTATTGGCGGCCGGTACTCTGGATGCTGCTGCAAAGGCATTGATTTTATCACTGGTTTCATTCTCATAAACGGAAATAAGGGTTTGGATAAAATTATTTTCTGTCAGGCTCTGGCCACCGGAATTGACTCGGACAAAAATGTCTGCTACATCTTCTTCATCCGCAGTATAGCTGATTTCCAGGGTAGGCAAAGAATAATCAGAGAGATTGAGAAGTGCGTTGATATTATCTTCGATTCTATCTTCTTCCTCATCGGTTAGCAGCGGAAGTTCCTTTTTACTGCGTCCATCATTGGCCTCTTTGATGAAACGGCGCCGGAGAGAACTGATGGAATTATCTTCTTTCGCAAGAAACACATCACTAATACGGCTGATCCATTCCGGGTCCCGTTCATATGCTTGAGACCACACAGCAAATTCACGAGTCAATGGATTGTAAGAAATTTTAATCTCACGATCAGCAAAGTTTTTATCTTTTACCTTTACTGCAAACATTGCCGCCACGAGAGCTGTGAGACGCTGTTGGCCGTCAATCACAAGTTCTTTGGGTTCTTCATATGTTTTTGCATTTTGTCCGATGGCGCTCTTTTTACTTTCGTAATCAGAGGGAGATTCCCACAGCATAATGTAGCCAATAGGATAACCTTTGAGCATAGAGTCAAATAATTCACGAACTTTATTGTCTTTCCAGACAAATGGACGCTGAAGATCAGGCAGGCCAATACGTCCATTACGCACATCTTTAACCAAGTCTCCCACCTTGCTTGGGATATTCTTGAATAGTTCTTTTCCCATACTGATCCTCCGAAAGTAACCTAATGGTTATTATTTTTCTATAAAATCCGAATTCCAAGTAGGCCAGCGATATCCTTGTCATCTGTGCAAATCTCACAGGCCAGGTATTGGCTAACCAATCGCTCTCATTCACTATAAATGGTGAGGTCTGTTGCTTTTATCGCTTATTTTTTATCGCTTGATATTTCGAAAATGAGCGATAAATTAAAAGGCCTTCTTGGCCCTATCTCTCGATAATGCTCTATTTCAGTGGAGTCAATCATCATTTTCTTCCTTCACCAGCTCAATAATATCGGAGAAATCACAGTTCAGCGCTTTGCAGATCTTAGTTAGGATCTCCGTGTTGACATGCTCATTCTTACCCAGTTTCGCAAGAGCAGTGGTCGAGATACCTGTGGCCAAGCGCAGATCCTTCTTTTTCATGTTCTTATCGATCAGGAGTTTCCACAGTTTATTGTAGCAAACAGTCATAACGAACACCTCATAAACGGGGTTTGTACTAATACACAATAATTTTACCAAAGCAATTCTATTTTGTCCATCAAAAATCTAATTTTGAAATTCTTGATTCTATTTCCAAATATCTATTATGAATTCAAGCACCAACACAGAATAGCCGCAGGAGCAGTTCATTCCGGACTCCTGCGGCTATTTCTTTGATTATGCGGCGCATTTTTTGCGTCAGCCCATGATGCCGATTTTGTTCCCGTTTTCGTACATATCCTCGGCGTATGTTGCTTGGTTGGGGCCTTGGCTCTCAATCCAGCCGAAGCCAGGTACATAGACCATATCCGCTGAATTATCACCGATGGCCTCTATCTCTGGTTCAAGTGGGGTGGGCGTCTGTGGCGCTGGCTCAGCCTGATTTTCTGTCGTTGGCTCTGGATCAGGAGAGGACGGATGTTCACCAGCTTCCTCCAAGACAGGCTCAGCTATCGTTCCATCTGCTTCTTCCGTCTCTGTTGTTAGTGGCATCGCAGGTTCTGTCGGTTCCGGAAGCGGTGCCTGGGGCGCGATTACTGCGGGTGTTGGGGTTAGGGTGGGTGTTTCCTTGTCCACCGTAGTTTGTGGCCACACAGCGGCCCACAGTGCCAGACTGGCGGTAATTGCTGCGGCTATGGCAATTTGTTTTTTCATTCCGGTTCCTCCTCAGATGCGAAACGAGCGCCCGCCCTCCTGGTTTGGCAGGAGGCTGAGCGCTCGTTTTCATCATTGTGCAGTTCTATTGAGAGTTTCCACGCCAACTCAAATCCGGCGATAAAGCTGTCGAGTGAGGTTTCTTCCTTGATATTGTCCTGGGCGTCAATGATCCGCAGCACCAGCTTGCGTTCCGGCTTTGCCAGAGACTCGATCAACGCTTTATGGCACGCCGTCACTTCTTCCTCCTGTTCGGAAAGCTCCGGTGGGGCATAGAAGCAATCATACAGCTCCTTGAGCAGTTTCTTTTCCATGGTCATCGCCTCCTTGTGACACAAACATATACCACACCTTTTGGTGAATAGCTATCAGAACTTCAGAAGATTGTCCAGAATATCTGCCGCCTGCCGGAGATCTTCCGTGGAGGCTTCGTTGGACCTGTTTTTACTTTTAGCGGCTGTATGGGCCAGGTATGGTGTGTAGTTCTGCCGTGTCATCGTGGTTCTGAAGTGCCCCAGCATCTGCGCTACCTCTTTTGCACTCATTCCATTTTGCAGCGAGAGGACGGCGCAGGTGTGCCGGAGATCTGCGAACCGGATGTGATCCAGCCCGGCTTCTTGGATGATTTCATTGTGCAGCCGGCGCACCATCTGCGGCGAGTAGGGCTTCTGCGTAGCTGGGTGCATGAACATCAGCGGACTGCTGGGATGCTTGGCGTGTTCCAGGCGCAGGAGCTCAACGACTTCCTCCGTCAGGCTGACGGTTCTGGTATCGTCTCCGTATTCCACCAGCTCCCGCCGCTCCACCGAGCGTTTCTCCGTAATGGTCAGTGTCCGCTCTTTTACATCCAGGTCGCTCCATTTCAGGGCGATCAGCTCCCCCTGCCGAAGTCCTGCCGTCAGTGCCAGCAGGAACATGGGGAGGTGGCCCAGCCGCTCCGCTGCGTCCAGATAGTCCTCCACTTCTGCTGGCGTCAGCACATTGGCGCTAACCTTCTTGGGCTTTGGATAGTGAAACGCACGGGCGGGGTTTTTCGCTATCAGGCCATCCAGCATCGCCTGGTCCAAACATTGCTGGAGCAGGCGGTGGATGTGCCGCATGGTATGTTCGCCCAGCCCTGGATATTCGGGGCTTTCCGAGCGGTGACCGCCGAAGCGCTTTCGTTCCTCCAGGAAATCTCCCACTTGCTCCACCGTCAATTCCGAGAGCGATATATCCCCTAACCCGGGGAGAATGTGGTTTTTGAAGATATAACCATGGGCTGCGTATGTGGTCGGACGGCTCTGGTTCTTGTCGTAGACCTCCTGCCAGCGGAGAATATAGTCTTTCAGTTTCATACCCCTACCTCCATGCACTGGCGCTGCAGGTTCCGGAACGCTACCCACGGAAGCCCCGCCTGTTTCAGAATCCGTTTGTGCAGGTAGTAGAACTCGTGGAGCTGATACGGTGCTCCGGTCTTGGGGTTGAGGAACACATAGCAGTTGGTTTCCGGTATCCGTTCCAGAAGATGCTCTGCCTTGCTGTTGAGGGTCAGCAGCCGCTGTCCCTTGAGGATGTATCGGCAGTGGATATGAAAATCGGCCCACGACAAGGTGATGAGTTCACATTGCCGCAGGCCGCTGGAGAGTCCTGTGTAGATGAGAGGGAGTGCGCCAAGTTTCTCTGCTGCATTCAGGTATCGCTGGATCTGCCCCAGGCGCAAGGGAGCAGTCTTATATCCCTCTGCCTTCGGTTCCTGACAGAGCCGCACCGGATTATAGGGAATACGCTGGTCACGAGCTGCTTCATCCATGCATCGCCGCAGGAGCAGATGGATGCACCAGACGCTTCTGGCGCTGAGTCCCCGGCTTCGCAGGTTATCATAGAAACTGGTAACGGTGTCTTCGGTCAGTTCTGTCAGTGAGATACCCCCAATTCCGGGGAGTATGTGCCGGTAAATCAGGTTACGGTATCCGCCCACGGTGCTGCTGTTCCATCTGCTTTGATTCTCATAGAACCAGCGGTCGCACCATTGGCCTACTGTGTAGCTGTTTTCCTTCTGCATGTCGTCGCCTCCTTTTGGCAAACGAACAATATCACAGAAAGAGGGAAATAGCTACTGGAAAGACAGGAAAGTAAGGAGAAAAACAGGGGCAAAAATTCTCATTCCCCTCCATCCACCAAGTCATAGACGGAACAGTTCAGCACCTTTGCCAGTGCGTTGAGGATATTGAACTGTGCCTTGGAAATGTCGTTGTTTCTCTGTTCATACATCTGGATGGAGCGGAGAGAAACCGTGCTCAGCTCTGCAAGCTGCGCCTGGGAGTACCCAGCTTGCTTGCGCAGACGCTCCAGATTGGTTGGCGTCTTCTTAATTCGTTCTTCGAAGGCATCCACCACATGCAGGATGTCCATCTCATGGTAGATCGGGTACCACTGAAGCATTTCACTGGACTTCACAACAGCGGTGATGGCTCGGAAGGTTCGATTCATATACCACTGGCAGTAGGCCAACGCCCAGCCCACCCAATATTCCGGTGAGCGATCAAATTCTATATACTCCGGGAGATTCCTTTCGTTTTCTCCGGTTACGCAAAGATACAGTTCGACACCGGACTTGCCGGCAACTATGTCGGGGTGTCCGCTTTCAAATTGCTGGGGAAGCAGTTTTGTTTCAAGAAATGTCTGAAAGAACTTGTCAATTTCCCAGTGACGGTAATTCACAGCATAGTCCAGCATGGTCCCCATGGCAGACATGGCGTTTTCGAGATATAGTTTGTTATAGGCGTGGATCTCCATGTTTGATACCTCCACGAATGATGTCCAGAACATACAGTTCATTGGAATCGATCGTCAGATCCGCTCTGCTCTTTGAGTAATCACTTCTTGCTTTCAAATCGCGCTTTAGATATTTTGCGTGGTAGATGGTCCAATCTACTTCCTGCGCTCCAACATAAGTCAGATTAGCAAACGCCTTTTCGGTACGCAGCATATACTGAATCCCCAGTTTGCCCAGCTTCATGGCTTTGGCCAGTTGCTGAACGGAAATCGTGTTGTTCACGAAATCTTTGGCAAAGGAGAAGTAGGAATCGTCTGCCCGATAACCTTTGATCACATCGTAGTCAGAGACATCAATGCTGAAATTTTCGATGAGATACGCTTGTGCCTGTTTACTGATGGGCGCAGTGGAGGTGAAGGTGCGGTTTTGAATCAGCAGCGTGATCCAGTTCAGAATATTGTAGGCCGGGTCGGATAGATCCAATACCTTCAAGCCGGATAGATCCAATTCATATTCATTTGCATAGCCGTTGACGGCTTCGTTCTTCGATGCCCATTCGCAGGCCAACTCATAATGCATCGTGCAGTAGAAACCCTGGCCATAGTCATTCTTGGCGCTGCCTTTGCCCAGCTCGGGACGCTCAACAATTTTATCAGAGCCGTGATAGAGTTTGATTAGCTTTGGCATAGTCATCCTCCTGTTCTCACTACAACTATATCATTTTAATGATATAGTTTCAAGTGGTTTCCGTCGATTGGAGGAAGTTTTTATGTCATTGTAATGATATACTTACTGACTAAGATAATGCCCTATGGCTGCAGGAAATTCGCTTCCGGTTCTGCACGGCTTATTTCTTTGTTTATGCGGCGCATTTGCTGCGCCTCTGCGCCGAGGTGATTGGCCTTTCATTGCCTCCTCAAACCGGACGGAACATCTTTTAATATACAGAATCCAATCCCACACAAATCCCAAAAGGCGAAAGTTTTGCTTGAAACACGCAGGGCAAAAGAGTGTCAAAGAGGAACTGCCGGAGCAGAGGAAAGCGCCAAAGAGGGCGGTAGAGTGCCAGTTGAAGATTCAGACACACATTTGGGAGCAAGATGCCGGGAGTTCGAATCCTGTCACCTCGACCATACCATTCAGAAATCAAACCCCATGTTCATATTTATCAACGGGCTTTTCGGCTGTGTCTTTGTCCGCGATAAGGAAAACAAAAAATAAAAAACCGGCACGGTGGGTTGCACTCTATCGTGCCGGTTTTCTTTATGGCTTTTTAGCTTATTGCATATACATTTAGAAATTATCAGGATATGGAGCGCCTTCTTCCCACCTGTATCCAAGCAGACATTGCTTCCCATCGTATTCGATTTCGTTTGATGTTTTGCGTCCAATATAAACTGCATTTTGGCGGATACAGTCTACGCACCAAGGGCCAAAATCTGGTCCTTCCACCCCGCAAACTTTTTTATTTGGGGCCTCCATGCTTAAATCGTCCTCCTTGTTCTGCATAAAGTCGATATGTGCTATTATCTGGCTTTTGAAATTTAGTTTTTCGTTTCCTCCTGCATCTGTTTGTAAGTGTCTGGACTGTCCCGCTCCATTTTTTCTTCTATGGCTGCAATAATAAATTCATTTAACGAAAGTCCGGCTTGTTTTGCCGCCATTGTGTAAAAGGCTTTACGCCCCCGCCGCGCCCAGGGGTAAAGGCGTTCGTAATTTTCAGCGTTGAACCCGCGTTTATAATCTGTCGGGTTGCTGTCCGGTTTTTTGGGCCGTCCCATTATAGCATCACCTCCGCTTTATTTTATCGCATTTCTTAAAATTTGTCTAACGTTAGATTGCATAAAAATCTGACGTTAGATTTATACACTCTGCCTATTGTATTTATCTAACGTTAGATGTATAATAGGTACATAAGGTAAAGCAAAACACAAAGCCGCCCGGTTGCCGGGGTGTAAAGTTCGGCAACAGTGACCGCCAACGGCTGAAAATTGGCGGGGTGAAAATCCGACATAACCAAATAAAACCGCTTGAATATATGGAGGCTGATATTATGGCAAACGTTATTTACTTGCAGGACTACCTTCCCGGCGTTCATTGCTATACCCCTGAAATGGGTGAAAGAAAGCCGGTTACAAAGATGGAAGCCCGGTTATCCCATGACGGCAAGCATTATTTCGTGGATACCCCGTTAGAGCTGAAAGGCCGCGGCATTCTCGAAAACTCCGTGACATGGGTTGACGGTTGCCGCAAGCAGCTTGAAAACTGGCGTTCATACCGCGTAACCCTTGCGGCCTTTGCGAAACTGGAAAAGCAATATTCTATTTCTATGGAATGCCTGCTTGACTGAATATAAACCGAGGCAGCGCAAACCGCCGCCCCCATCAAAATGAATGGAGAAAACAGAAATGATTATCAATGCCAATCAAATTAAAACAGGGTCCCAGCTTGCAGAAGCGGACGGCTTTTTATGGGACGCTGTGGAAATCGTTAAGGGAACCCCCAAAACAATAACGGTCCGCCTGTGTTCCGATTTTTCCAGCTTTGAAAAGCACTGGAAAACAAAACGGGATGGAACGCCCGGAGGTGTTATAAAGTCCTTTCGCAAATCCTCTAAATTATATGGCATCCTCTGACTGCTGCCGCCCGTTTGGGCGGTATTTTTCATCTAACGTTATACTTCACAATAATCTAACGTTAGATTTGTACAGTTTGCCTATTGTATTTATCTAACGTTAGATGTATAATAGGTACATCAGGTAGAGGAAATAAACCAAATGGAGGTAATCAAAAATGACCAAAACAATGAGTATTGCAGGTACAATCCTTGAACAGCTTGGAGGTAACAAGTTTATTGCCATGACTGGAGCAAGCCACTTTGTAAGCGACGGGAACACTTTAAGAATGACACTTCCTAAAAACGGAAGCAAGGCCAACCGCCTTTATATCACGCTTGACGAAGGAACAGATACCTACACAATGCATTTTTTCCGCTACACCGCCCCGCGCATGAATACCAAAACCTTTACTTTTACCAGCGAAAAGGTGAAGGAAATCTACGAAACAAGCGGCGTTTATTTCGACCAACTGCAACCCATCTTTACCAGCGTAACCGGGTTTTATACTCACCTATAAAGAGCAACCGGGGCGGCGGAAAGCCGCCCCCCCCTGAAAACAAAAAAAGCCAGCGGGGCGTGCTCCCGCTGGCTTTTTTCTGTCCGAATCGGACAATTTTATATTTCTGTTCTACAAGGCCGACAATGTTGATCGTCTGGTTTTCTGTGCCTGCAAACGGATTTTCCATTGTCGGCACATCTGGTACAATTATGTATCATCCGTGTTCAATGTCCTTGTGACCAACGAGAGCGCCACCGCCAAGTCATCCCCTTCCAGCTCCGCCTTTGGAATGGAGATTATTGCAATCGGAAATCAAATGTGGTATTATGTAGCTTTTAACATCTTTGTAATCCTTGAGAGAACTACAGACAAACTATCGCGTAAGTCCGTCAGTTCTGCTGTGGATACG
>ERZ808041.635-NODE-635-length-23195-cov-5.050783_pt1 | contig 23195 bp, 21 predicted proteins | sample MGYA00380192_ERZ808041 | MGnify/ENA primary metagenome ERZ808041 (study PRJEB31490, sample SAMN06133412) | mouse gut metagenome | isolation source: Z1_1 | host: mice | place: China: Chengdu | collected 2015-05 ...
CCTATACGGTTGATGTCTATGCCGGCAAAGTTCAGACAGAGCGCAGTCTGATTAATTTTGGCACGTTTGTTGTCCTGTTCCCACAATTGATCGCAGGGCCAATCGTAAAATATTCCGATATCAGCCGCGAGCTGCATGAACGAAAAATAACGCTTGCACAGATTCAGGACGGCGTCGCTATCTTTATACTCGGCCTTGGTAGCAAGGTTTTAATCGCCAATTCCGTTGGCGCGCTGTGGACAGAGCTTTCAACGGATATAGGCTTTGCAAATATATCAACTATATTAGCCTGGCTTGGCCTGGCTGCTTTTACACTTCAGATCTATTTTGATTTTTCCGGTTATTCGCTGATGGCAATCGGCCTTGGCAAAATGCTCGGCTTCACATTTCCGCAGAACTTCAACTATCCCTATATTTCCCGCAGCGTTACAGAATTTTGGCGGCGTTGGCATATGACGCTTTCTGGTTGGTTCAAAGAATATGTATATATTCCGCTTGGCGGCAGCCGGTGCAGCCCTGGCCGCAACCTGTTCAATCTCTTTGTCGTCTGGTCTTTGACAGGGCTTTGGCACGGCGCGCATTGGAATTTTGTCTTGTGGGGCGTTTACTATTTTGCGCTGCTTGTGATCGAACGCATGTGGCTTCGTCCCATGCTGGACAAGCACAGACTCCTGTCGCATGTCTACGCGATTTTAGCGTTTATGCTCGGATGGGCTTTGTTCGCGATCGAAGATCTCGGACAGGTCGGCGTCTTTTTTGGCCGTTTGTTTATTCCGCATGGCGGAACAGACTGGATGTTTTATCTGCGAAATTATGCAGTGATTCTGGTTCTCGGGATCTTTCTGTCAACGCCCGCGCTTAAAAAGCTGGCGCAGCTCATACCAAAGCGGTTGCAATGGATATGTATCCCGTTTCTCGGTCTGGTACTGGTGCTTTCCATCGCATATCTTGTCGATTCAACATACAATCCATTTTTATATTGGAACTTTTAAGGAGGGAGCCGTTTGCAGTTTCTAAAAAAATATCCGCTGTTGATCCTGTTTGCGGTTTTCCTGTATGCTTTGACGATTGCAAGCCTGCTGACGCCGCCGCGTGAGGACAGCGTTATGGAAAACCGAAAGCTTGCGCAGAAGCCTAAATTGACCGTATCGTCGCTGTTGGCCGTACGTACAGCCGATAAATATACGCAAAAATATGAAACCTTTATGAACGACCAGTTCATAGGACGTGACGGCTGGATCACATTAAAGTCAATTTGCGAGTCGGCGCTTGGCAAGATTGAAAATAACGGCGTTGTTTATGGCCGGAACGGTTATATGTTCGATAAATTCACTTCTCTTGATGAGCGCCGCCTGAATCTCAACATCCAAACGGTCACAGAGTTTGTGAATGCATATGGGGCCGACACGCCTGTAACGGTAGCGATCGTCCCAAATTCATATCAAACGCTTGAAGATGAGCTGCCGGCAGGACTTGATAACATCAACCAGGCGGCTGAGATTGAGGCGCTTTACAAACAGATTCCGGAAGCGGCGCATAAGCTTGATCTGCTGCCGGTAATGCGTAAGTCTGCTGATGCGGGACAGGCATATTACCGCACAGACCACCATTGGACGACGCGCGGCGCTTATGCCGCTTATCAAGCGTTTGTGTCATCGCGTGGCCTTCAAGCCGCTGATTGGGATCAGCTCGCGTCAGTCAGGCGGGAACAACCCGGCTTTTATGGGACGTATTATAATAAATGCAAGTTGTTTTCCGCCAAGCCGGATACCATCGAATGGTACGATATTCCGATTGATTCCATGACCATCGCCGGAAAGGAGATGGGTGGAATGTATGATATGGAAAAGTGGGATCAGCACAACAAATATGATGCGTTTCTCTGGAGCAATAACGATTTGACAATTATCCGCTCCCAGAACAACTTAAATCATGAGGAAGGGAAGACAACACGCATCCTGCTGATCAAGGACAGCTATGGAAACAGCTTTGCTCCATTTTTGACTTACAGCTATGATGAAGTCTGGGTTGTTGACCCACGCTTTTTGATGACACCGATGAGTGAATTGATGACACAAAATACCTTCGATGATGTGCTGATCCTCTATAATTTTAAGAGCTTTGCAGAGGACAGCAATATTTATACCATCTCAAAATAAGATTGGACTTTATTAAACAAACGTCCCCCGGTTTCTGCCGGGGGACGTTTATTCTGACATCATTTGTGTTTTTGATCCTTAATTTGCTTTTCAGCAAGTCTTTTAAGCTCCATAAGGCTTTCTCTGAATCTGGTTGAGGATGCGCCGGGGTTTCTGCGTATCAATTTCACTGCCTGCTCGTACTCTTTGTTCTTTCTGGCGGTCATGTCGACTTCGAATTTTTTGATCTGTGCCTGGAAGCTTTGAATTTGAACCAACAAAGACGACAAATGTTTCTGCTCCTGGGGCAAAGAGGAATGTTCCATCAGTTCATTGATTTCCGCAATCGCCGCGGCCGCTTTTTCGCTCAGCAGGGACAGAAGATGGGATTTTTTATTACGCCTCTCCCGGAGCTTTTCCAGCAGAAAAGCCCGGCTTGATTCCTGTGCGGCTGCCCGTTTCAGTTCATACTGCGTGCGTGCTTTCTGAATTTCTGTGTTCATTTCAAGAATATGCGTATAGAATTTTCTGGAACCATTCGTTAGACTGGATATAGCCGCTTCAAGTCCTGCTTCCACGGAGGACAGCGCATGATTGCTTTCCGTCAGTTTTGACAGCAGGTCCTTTAAATCAAGTGCGGACTGAACCGATTTTGTTGTATCAACTATAAAGATGATCACGCAGACCAAGCTGATGGGATCGGAAAGATAAATTGGAATTTGAAGAACAATACGTTCAATAGGAGGATGAAGCACCTTGACCAGCAATATGGAAAAGACTCCCCAGCCAAGAGTTGCGAATAAACAGATATATCCATTTACATTAAATCTGCAATTGCTGTAATCCCAATAACGCACATGAAAAAGTCGCTCCATTACAAAGCCTGTGGCATATTCCAGCAGCGTCGCTCCGATCATCCCGAAAAGAAAAATAAGAATCAAACTGTATTGTACAGGCAGTGTTAACCACAGGATGATGATTGCGCCAAATCCATAGATAGGCAAAATCGGTCCATGAAGAAACCCGCGGTTGATCCATTCTCGTTTTCGGACTGAAACATAGCACGATTCCCAAACCCAACCCAAAAAACAATAAATAAAGAAAAACAGAAGCCATTGCGATTGCGCGTAGAACATCCCTTACACATCCCCCTATTCTGCAAGAATATCGGAAAATATTCCAACTGTATATGATCAATTGTCGTTTTTTGTCTTTACAAAATTGCCATAGTGTAAAAAATTTTGACATAACAGGCTGTTTGTCAGAACAGATCAGAGAAATTAATAGTAGCATAAAATCAAAATAAATGCTATAAAAAGATAGGGCATTTGTTTCAAACCATTTTCATACGCATGAAAGTCAATGGCAGAAAACACCGCATAGAAATTGTTTAAAATCGATCTGCTGTCGGCAGAGGAACAAATCGAACAAAAAAGGAGTTTGCAACATGAATGAGGTTAAAACACCAAAAAAACCATTGATTTATTACTACGGCATCGCCCTGCTCATCCTGATGCTGTTTAACTTTTTGGCCATGCCATGGCTGGCCAAGCGGCAGATAAAAGAAGTGGATTATGGCACCTTCATGACCATGACTGAGAATCAGGAGATTGGACAGGTCGAAATCCAGGAAAATCAGATTCTTTTTACAAACAAGGATGAAAGTCAGGTTTATAAAACCGGACTAATGAACGACCCTGATTTGGTTACCCGTCTGCATAGTTCCGGCGCCGTTTTTGCAAGCGAGATTGTGGAGCAAATGTCACCTTTTTTAAGCATCCTCCTCTCCTGGGTTCTTCCAATCGTGATCTTCATTGGAATTGGTCAGATGATGTCTAAAAGAATGATGGATAAGGCTGGCGGCGGCAACGCAATGACATTCGGTATGGGAAGGTCAAACGCAAAGATCTATGTAAAGTCCTCGTCAGGTATAAAATTTTCCGATGTGGCTGGAGAGGATGAAGCGAAGGAAAGTCTGGCGGAAATTGTGGATTATCTCCACAACCCGGATAAATATAGGGAAATCGGCGCCTCCATGCCGAAGGGCGTTTTGCTCGTCGGCCCTCCCGGAACAGGTAAGACGATGCTCGCGAAAGCGGTTGCGGGTGAAGCCAGTGTGCCGTTTTTCTCGATGTCTGGGTCAGAATTTGTCGAGATGTTCGTAGGAATGGGCGCTTCCAAGGTGCGAGATTTGTTCAAACAGGCAAAGGAGAAAGCTCCTTGTATTGTATTCATCGACGAGATCGATGCGATCGGTAAAAAGCGTGACGGTCAGATCGGAGGAAATGACGAACGCGAACAGACGCTCAATCAGCTCTTGACAGAAATGGATGGATTTGAGGGCAATACAGGCGTCGTTATCCTGGCTGCGACAAACCGTCCCGAATCGCTTGACCCGGCATTGACCAGACCGGGGCGTTTTGACCGCCGCGTTCCGGTGGAGCTTCCCGATTTGAAGGGCAGGGAGGAGATCCTTAAAGTACATGCCAGAAAGATCAAAGTCGCGCCGAATTTAGATTATGTACAGATCGCTCGAATGGCTTCAGGCGCTTCGGGAGCAGAATTAGCCAACATAGTAAATGAAGCGGCGCTGCGGGCGGTTCGGGATGGCAGGCAGTTTGCGACTCAGGCGGATTTGGAAGAAAGCATTGAAGTGGTTATTGCTGGCTATCAGAAGAAAAATGCAATCTTAACAGATAAGGAAAAATGGACGGTATCATATCATGAAATTGGTCATGCTCTTGTAGCAGCCAAGCAGACGAATTCCGCTCCTGTACAAAAAATCACCATTATTCCCCGTACTTCAGGCGCACTTGGATACACCATGCAGGTCGAGGAAGGTAATCATTATTTGATGACCAAAGAGGAAATCGAAAATAAAATTGCCACGTATACCGGCGGCCGTGCGGCCGAGGAGGTGGTATTCGGCACAAGCTCCACAGGCGCTTCCAACGACATCGAACAGGCAACAAAGCTGGCGCGCGCCATGATTACGCGGTACGGCATGAGCAAGGATTTTGATATGGTTGCGATGGAGACTGTCAGCAATCAGTATTTAGGCGGCGACACATCACTGGCCTGTTCTGTGGAAACGCAAGCTGAGATTGATAAGCAGGTAATTGCCCTGATTAAAAAGCAGCACGAGAAGGCCGCTGCAATTCTTATGGACAACCGTGAAAAGCTGGACGAGCTGGCCAAGCACCTGTATGAAAAAGAAACAATCACAGGGGATGAATTCATGGAAATTTTGAACCGGTGAGCGCCTTATAAAAGCAGGGGTGTCATTTCATAATGAAATGACACCCCTGCTGGCATATCCGTTATTTTAAAAGTCCGGCGCCCGTCAATAAAGGATGAAAGACCTTTTCCCAATAGCCCTGCACAAAGATATAAAGCACGATCAGCGGCAGAATATAGGTGACATATACCCGTGCCCATTTGGGGAATCTTAAACCCTTGCCTGTATCAGCTTCTGCTGTGAAGTTTTTCCATCCCCATCCATAACGAGAGGTGCAGAACAGAAGATAAACAAGCGAACCAAGCGGAAGCAGATTGTTGCTGACGATGAAATCTTCAAGGTCCTGAATGGTGCTGCCTGTCCCGAGAGGGGCAAAACTGCTCAAAATATTGAACCCGAGCACACATGGCAGGGACAGGATGATAATCAGCACGATGTTAAAGAGAACGGCGCGTCTGCGTGTCCAACCCCAAAGATCCATACCGAACGAAACGATATTTTCAAATACGGCAATGATTGTGGACAGCGCGGCAAACGACATGAATACAAAGAATAATGCGCCAAACAGCCGGCCTGCCGGCATTGCGTTGAAGATATTGGGGAGTGTGACAAATACCAATCCCGGACCTTGACCCGGATCTGTACCGAAGGCAAAGCAGGCCGGGAAAATAATTAATCCTGCCATCAGCGCGACAAAAGTATCAAGAAGCGTGATGTTAACTGATTCACCGGTGAGCGATCGGTCCTTGCCAATGTAGCTGCCAAAGATCGCCATCGCGCCGATACCCAGGCTTAATGTGAAGAAAGCCTGTCCCATTGCGGCGAATACAACAGTCGATATACCTTGCTCGACCATTTTGCCGAAATCAGGCATCAAATAGAAGCGAAGCCCCGCCGACGCGCCGGGAAGCGTGACAGACCGCACCACCAGCACCAGCATAACGATCAACAGACAGCTCATCATAAGCTTTGTGATTTTCTCGACGCCGTTTTGCAGCCCCAGGGAACAGACGCCAAAACCGAGCAAAACAACAATCACCATCCAGACGCCCATCAGGACCGGTTGGTTAAGCATCCCATTGAAAATATCCGCAACCTCGTCGGGCGTCCTTCCAACAAATTCCCCCATAACCATTTTAAAGAAATAGATCAGCATCCATCCGCCGACTGTTGTATAGAACATCATCAGCATATAGTTGCCGAGCATCGCGCCATAACGATAAAGATGCCATTTCGTTCCCTTTGGCTCCAGAACATTGAAGGAAAGCGCCGCGCTTTTCTGGCTGGCACGGCCCACAGAAAATTCCATAACCATAATCGGCAGCCCCAAAATCACCAGAAAAAATAAATAGACCAATACAAAGGCTGCTCCGCCATACATACCAGTGATATAGGGGAAACGCCATACGTTTCCAAGCCCGATGGCGCAACCTGCCGAAATCAGCAGAAACCCGAGCCTGGAAGAAAATTTTTCTCGTTGCATTTTAATTCCTCCGAGCATTCACAAATTATTCACAAACTATCATACGGGATTTTTTGCTAAATGTCAACGGAATTTGCGTCGTGCTAAAAAAGCCGTATTCTGATGACAGAACAATGCCCTTGATTGAAAGATTGCGAAAGCGTATAATCCGCTGCCTGACAGAATAGAATCAAGTAAAACACATCGTTTATTTAAGGGGGAGCTGCGATGTTCTGCCGCCTTGGCGATCTTCGAAGCAAATTTGTCATCAATGTACGCAACGGCGGAAAACTGGGATATGTCTCCGATGTTGAAATTGACACGGCGACAGCGGCCGTCACATCTCTGATTATTCGGGGACGGCTGCGGTTATTCGGATTGCTTGGACGCGCTGAGGATATTGTGGTCCAGTGGGCTGATATTGAAGTGATTGGAGAGGACACAATCCTGGTCAATCATACGCTACCGGCTGATGGCAGTACGGGAAAGGGCGGCGGGCTGTTTCGCATCCTATCGGAGGACTGACAAATTCTCAGTAAAAATGTTGCATTTTCTCTTGCAATTTCCCTCTTTCTGTGGTAATATATTACGGCTGGTAAAATGCCGGCAGAACACACACCAGGCGATCATCTGATCGGTGTCCCGCATAGGGATGATGGGATGAGATGAACTTGGTGGCGGAAAATAACCGAAAGAGAGGAATTTATCATGGGCGTTGTATCGATGAAACAATTGTTGGAGGCGGGTGTTCATTTCGGCCATCAGACAAGGCGTTGGAACCCGAAAATGGCGCGTTATATTTTTACAGAGCGCAACGGCATCTATATTATTGACCTCCAGAAAACTGTTAAAAAGTTGGACGAGGCGTATATGTTTGTGCGTGATCTGGCTGCGAACGGCGGCAATCTTCTGTTTGTCGGCACAAAGAAGCAGGCTGGAGATTCCGTCAGGGATGAAGCGACCCGCGCCGGCGCATACTATGTTAACGCAAGGTGGCTCGGCGGTATGCTGACCAACTTCAAGACGATCCGCCGTCGTATCGACCGTCTCGCGCAGCTGCGCAAGATGCAGGAGGATGGCACATTTGATCTGCTTCCCAAGAAGGAAGTCAGCAAGCTGAACCTTGAGATTGAAAAGCTTGAAAAGTTCCTTGGCGGTATTAAGGATATGAAAAAGCTGCCGTCTGCGCTGTTTGTAGTCGATCCGCGTAAGGAGAAGATCGCTGTCGCGGAAGCGCGCAAGCTCGGTATCCCGATCGTTGCGATTGTCGATACCAACTGCGATCCGGACGAAATCGATTATGTGATTCCGGGCAACGACGACGCGATTCGTGCGGTTCGTCTGCTGTCCGCTACGATGGCCGACGCGCTGATCGAAGGCCGCCAGGGCAGCGCCGAAGCGGCGCCTGAGGAAGCCGCGGAGAAGGAAAACGAAGCGGACGCGTCCACCGCGAAGTAAAAACACAAACGTTTACGATAGACGGAGGTTAACAGCATGGCATTCACTGCGAAAGATGTACAGGCGCTCAGAGAGCGTACTAACTGCGGTATGATGGACTGCAAAAAGGCCCTGACCGAAGCGGACGGGGACATGGATAAGGCGATTGAAATTCTGCGTGAAAAAGGTCTGGCCGCCGCTACCAAAAAGGCCGGTCGTATCGCTGCCGAGGGCGTTGTCCTTGCGACAGTCGATCCGGATACTAAGGTCGGCGTTGTGATCGAGGTCAACTCTGAGACAGATTTTGTCGCCAAGAATGAGAAATTTATTGATTTTGTCAAGTCCTGCGCCAAGACGGTTGCGGCCAATAAGCCGGCGGACATTGACGCGCTGATGAAGCTGCCAGCGGTTGGTATGAATATGACCGTTGAGGAGGAGCTGCGCGACAAGATTTTGACAATCGGCGAGAATATGAAGATCCGCCGCTTTACATTCGCGGAAGGCCCGCTTGTCACATATGTGCATGGCGGCGGCCGTATCGGCGTTATGGTGACTTTCGATACGGATGTCGCTGATAAAGACGGTTTTGAGGCTTATGCGAAGGATGTTGCGATGCAGGTCGCGGCCATTAATCCGGCGTATCTCAATGCGGAATCTGTTCCGGCTGAGATTATCGATAAGGAAAAGGAGATCCTTGCGGCGCAGATCGCCAACGATCCTAAGAGCAAAAATAAGCCTGAGCAGATCATCGCCAAGATGGTTGAGGGCAGGATCGGAAAATATTACAAAGAGAACTGCTTGCTCGATCAGGCGTTCGTTAAGGACGGCGATATTACCGTCGGCCAGTATACTGAGAATACGGCCAAGGCGCTTGGCGGTATGATCAAGGTGACGGGATTCGTTCGTTATGAGAAGGGCGAGGGACTCGAAAAGCGCGAGGATAACTTCGCTGAAGAAGTTGCCAGCATGATGAAATAGTCCCCATCCTGTCTAAAACCGGCCAAAAAACCGTAAAAATGGCAGGTCAAAACGGGAGCAAAACTGTATAATTATGTGTAAAAGCGCAGGATACGTTTGTATCCTGCGTTTTTTTGCCAGCTAAAAAGGGGATATTACCAAAAGTTCCTGCATTGAGGAACATCTGCCTCTGTTCCTCCTCCGAAAGCTTCTTTCGATATTGCTCAAAAAACAGGAACTATTCGGCGGAAAGCTATGTTTTGTGCCGTCTTTCAACAGGGCTGTTCAGCACTGGCTGTCCAAGTGGCGGCACATGATACCGCCAGTGCGCTTGCGAAGGGAGTAAAGCGCCGCCGGTGCAGCCGGCGGCGCTTTACTTAAAATGGGAGATATTTTATGCATACACACCCCCTGTTTTAAAGGATTGGCTGAGGTATCGTGACAACCTGTGGGCCGTATTCTATTTGATGGAATGGTCAGAATTGAAAGGGCGAAGCCAGATTTTGCAATAGCGATACTACGCTCCAGGCTGCAAGCGTACTGCTGCGGGGATTGGAAGGATCAGGCAAAGAGGAAGTCTCCAGTGTTACCCGTACAGATTTGTTCTGTCCGTAAATACAGTGGCTGTTTTCCTCCAGCCCAGGAACGCTGACGATTTCCACTGTCGTGTTTTCTGGCCCAACGCCAGATAGGGCGGCTGCTACAGCAACATTGACATTCTTGGGAAAACTCCGAATTGCTTCCAGCGCAGAACCGGAAAAGACCAGTTCTTCCCGCTCGATGGAAAGTTGTTTTCCGGCAAGACCGGGAGCGCCTTCAAGACTGTGGGGCGCCTTTCTGTTTTCAACACGGATCTTCATGTCTTTGTCCATCAGGCGCATGGCCCGCAGAACATCCAATCCGCCGATAGCACCGGAAGGCAAATAAATTTTACAGTCACATTTTTCTGCTGCCTGTCCCAGGGAGTGACGAAATGTTTCGTCAGCCAGTGCCCCAACAGACAGCAGTATGAGATTACTTCCGGCTGCCAGTATCCTGGCGCCATATTGCCGCACTGCGTCTGATCCGGCTGCTTCCACCACATAGTCCGGTGTATCTGCAAGCAGTGCTTCCAAACTGCCGTAAGCTTTACATCCCAATTCTTCAGCCGGCTTAATGGGCTCTTGGGGAGTTGCGCCCAATATACCCAATAAAATATATTGCTCTCGGAGCATGCCCGTCAAGGATTGAGCGATGATGCTGCCCAGTGCGCCGTATCCAATAACAGATACCCTTTTTTTCATCTCTTTATCCTCCTTGGAGAGATTATTTTGGATTGTAAAGATAAATGAAAATTGAGGACCAGTTAGCCTCTTTGATATATTGGTTTTACCACAAATCCAAGTACCTCCCGAAAGGAGGCGCGCTTTCATGGCAAAATTACCAAACACGCCCGCTCATTTTTTACCCCGTACTTCGTCAATGTAGCTATATACAGTCACCCGGGAGATCCCCATTCGACTGCCTACCTGATCCACCGCGCCCTTCAGCAGGAAAATACCCCGTTGATCCATAAAACGGATCAGTTCCAGTTTTTCTTCCCGGCGCAGCCTTGCCATATCTTTATTTCCAATGATTTTGTCAATCAGGTCGGTGACGATCTCGCTGACATGGGTTAATTCTTCCTGAGAAACTTCCGCCGGAGCAGCGTTTTCTTCTGATCCGGGCATCAGGCTTTGAAGCCATTCAATTTGTTGGGAGATTTTAGTGGTATCGATGTTAATACACAATGCCCCCACAACTTTGCCTCCAAAATCTTTAAGCAGGGCAGTGGAGGATTTGATGAGTCTGCCGTCTGCTGTGTGGAAATAATAGTTTGTCACTATGTCGTGATCGAGTTTTTTGGAAAGGATCACCTGAGGGACCAGATGGTCAAAGCTTTGTCCTACTTGCCGGCCGGTAACACGGTTGTTGACAATATAGACTACGGATTGCTGAGGATTTTCCAGGTCATGAAGGACTACTTCGCAATCGTCGCCAATGGTTTGAGCAATCATATGCGCAAGAGGAATATATTGAGCCAAAATGGGTTTGATCATGAACTTAGCGCGCTGTCCGGGGCGGGAAGCAACGCTTTCCTCCTCTCTTTGTCTGCTTTGTAAAAATTGATGTATAATTTATCATAACACTTTTAAAAAAATGGTGCAACAAATTCTCTGACTGTAAGAAGCGAGCATGATTGCAGAAAAAGCAAATGCAATGGAAAACAGGTCCACCCATAAGGCGGGCCTGTTTTCCGGGGCTATGATGTTCAGTCTTTATAAGTGATATTTTGTTCAAGAGACATCAGCAGTTGAATATATGCATCTTTTGTCATTTCTGGTTTGAAGTTTTCTTTGACCCGCGCGGCGCCGGAAGCGCCATCCGCCAGCAGATCAATCACGGTGCATGCCAGCATTTTTACCGGTATGATAAAAGCGTCGTCCAGGTCGATAACGCGGTAATCCTTAGAATGAAGACCTCCCTCTACGCCGGAAGTGATGCAATGGAGTACCGGCATAAACAGGGACAGATCGCCGATGTCAAAGGAAGCGGTGCTTTCCATGCAGGGGAGGATCTTGTCCTCCGGATAGAAGCGAACGGCATTATCTTTAAAAATAGCCGCCATGGTTTTATCGGCTGCCAGCGGCATTTGTCCGGGGCTATCCTCGACTGAAGCGGTTCCGCCCATAGCGATGGCCGCCCCTCGGATACAGCGGTTCACTTTATCGTTAGCATCCCGCAGGGCAGTCAGATTCCTTGCACGGACAGTAGTTTCCAACTCCACATCATCCGGCACGGCATTGACGATATCACCGCCTCGATTGATAATCTGATGGATACGTACGCAATCCATGTCCTTGAAGGTTTCACGCTGAGCATGCATACTGTTGATTGCAATGACAGCCATATTCAGCGCGTTTACGCCATCCCAGGGCGCGGCGCCCGCATGAGATTGTTTGCCTAGGAAATGGGTCTTTTTGCCGATGAAACCGTTGCCGGTATTCATGGGGGCGCACTTATAACCGTCCGCTTCAATGGGGAAATTGTGAGCCATCACGCACATATCCACATCGTCATACGCTCCACGATAAGCAAGCTCCGCTTTGCCTGCATAAAAACGAATCTTTCCTTCATCGCGCAGGCTTTTGCGATAGTCCAGCTCAATATATTCTTCTGCGGGCACGGCTATAAAGTCGACTCTGCCGTCCAGTTGCTCCATCACGCCGGAATGGAGCAATGCGGCTGCCACGCCATACATGACAGAGACCTGAATGTTATGACCGCAGGCATGTATGGCGCCGGTCGTGGGATCACAATCAGGATGATTGCGGCAAACCACAGAATCCAGTTCCCCCATAACGGCGATTTTCGGTCCCGGTCTGCCTTTGTTTGCATAGCCGCGGCAACCGGTATAAGCAATGCCTCTGTCCACGGACAAACCCAGCTCCTCCAACGCTTTGGCAAGAGTCTCGGTTGTGCGGACTTCACGATAACCGGTTTCAGGGTGCTGATAAATTTCCTTACCCAAGGCCAGGATGGCATCTCGGTCCCGATCTATCTGTTGGATCACCAGTTGCTTCATTTGTTCCTTGTCCATAGGATGCAGCCTCCTTTTGATTTCAATAGGCTTATAAAGTTAGATCATGCCCTGGAGACTCAGGATTGCCTGGGAGATGAGGGCGGATCCAAAAAATGTGCCGCAGAACACCACAATGGCTACCAGAATCATCTTCCAACTCAAACGTTTGATGTCATTCAATTTGGTTCCAATAGAGATACCGGCCACAGCCAAAATCACTGTACCGATTTGTCCGGATGATATCTGTGCGGTCATATCGAGCAGAATGCCGTCAACAGGCGACCAGGGGGTGGTCAACAGCAGAGCCAACAGGGAAGCCCATGCGAAAGCGGGAATCTTCCAAGGGATAAGCTCCTTGATCTTGAGCGCCAGTACACAGATGACGATGATGCACAGCATACCAATACAGGCTTTACCTGCCTCAAAGGAAACGCCGCCCTTGATCAGATTGACCCACTGGGTCATCAGAATAACGACGCCGCAGAGCACCAGGGCTTTGAATTGGTTAAGAGTCTTTGTCATAGCGATATCCTCCTCTGTTGCGGCCTGCAGTCTCAGGCGCTGGCTTGGTTCTTTTTCATGACCGCAGACAATTTTTTATATATGAAGTTGGCTACGGGCAGGGCGATGAACAGTTCCATATACAGTCCGTCCACGTTGCTACAAATGTTTGAAGTTGCAGCAAAGGCCAGTATTTCTTCAGACATTTGAGGGACACTGGCTGCCAGAGCCTGGGAAGCTGCTGTCATCATAGAGCCGGAACCCATACCACAGGCCATAGCCAGTGCATACGGATGGATACCGGTCAACACACCGAAGGACCCCAGCAGGCCAAAGAAAATTGTACCAAACAGATTTCCTACCATATAAGTACCCATGACGCCGATGCCTTCGGGAGAATCGATGCCATAAATTTCAGAAACAAGTCCCAAAGTAGGCTCGCGACAAATGGAAAGCGTTGCGCCTACCGCTTCACGCCGCATTCCCAGCAGCATTGCGACGGGCAGACCAACGACCATAGTGCCCAGGTTGCCGAACTCCTGCAGGATCAGAGCAGGTCCTGCCTCTATGACCTTTGTAATGTTGGGACCGGCAGCCATGCCCAACTTGACGCCCAGGATCAACAGTACCAGCATCATAATGTTCTCAGACAGCTTAACTTCCTTTTCACTGCATATTTTTTTAAACGCCTCAATTTTTCTTCCCAGTGCATCGGGGGTGATAAGCACTGCCAGGATCATTGCGAAGATCATAGGCAGAATGATCAGGCTGCCCGGTCCCACAGGAACTTTGAAGGTGCCGATGATCTCCCCGAGAGCGGATGTAACGCCGCAAACCGCGAACAATTTGATAAATACGGGCCAACGGCCTTTCGTGCTCAGACTGTCCTGCTGCGTGTTGTCGGGCTTGTTTCTCTCCATCTGGTTTGACATGAATACTCTCCTCCAATCAAAAAATCAATGCATGCCTCTCACAGACTGCTCACCGGTTTTCAATCAGTGTGTATACATCCTTGCGGCGATGGGCAAGCAGCGGCAGCTCGCGGCGTACCTGAGCTACCCGGTCCAGTTCCAGAGTACACACGAGCATTTCCTGATCTGCTCCGAGTCGGTCCAATACATCCCCCCAAGGGGAAACTGCGATGGAATTGCCATAGGAAGTGTAGCCGGAGGAAGGGTCTCTGGCTGGCGCGGCTCCCAAAGTAAAGACCTGATTATCCAGCGCCCGGGTACGGAACAAAATTTCCCAATGAGCGGGACCGGTCGTCATGTTGAAAGCAGCAGGCACCAGGATTACCTTTGCTCCTCGCTCTACCATCAGCCGGCTTAATTCGGGAAAACGGAAATCGTAACAGATGCACAACCCCATTACACCAAATTCGGTGTCGAAAGTGGTGATACTGTTGCCCGCGGTAAGTGTATCGGATTCCCGGAAAGACTGCCCTCCGGATACATCAATATCGAATAGATGCATCTTTCTGTGTTTTGCGATCTGGTTTCCCTGACGGTCAAAAACATAGGCGGTGTTGTAAATTTTCCCATCTTCGTCCCGTTCCGGTACGGAACCGGCAGCCAGAATCAGGTTTTGCTCTCTGGCCATTCGGGAAAGTTCCAGCCAGATTTCTTCTCCTTCCCTCTGTGCATACAAGGGGAAATTTTTGTTCTGATAAGGGCAGCAGAACATTTCCGGCAGCAAAACCAAATCTGCACCTGCTGCAGAAGCTTTTTTAATAAAAGATTCTGCCAGGGCCAGGCTGTCGCAGGTTTTGGGCTGTACTTGCATTTGTACCAGAGCTGCTTTTAAAGATACAGACATTGTTTCTCCTCCTTATTGTAAGCGGCCGCGGCAGAGAATCGGAATCTCCTCTACAACATCGCCATTGGAAACCAGTACCGCTTTTTCATAAAGGTTGCATACAGGGCAGATATGGACAGGATAGAACTCTACCTTGTCTCCTACACGGACCTCATCACGGAAAGCTTTATCATAGATGATGGCATGTTCGTCATATACATCAAAAATATGTACGCTTTCAAATCCCTTGACTGTTCCCAGTCCAGGAGTGGCGCAAATACCTTTTTGACGAGTCTGAGCGGTAAGGCCTTTAGCTCCTACATCAGTAATAACTCTTTCAGCAGTGGGCCGGCTGATAACGGTGGTCAGAACTGTAGCTGCACAGCGGTCCAGGGTACCGATGGCATGTCCCTGACTGGCATCCATCAGCACATAAGTGCCAGGACGGATTTCTGTAATGCCGGGCAGAATATCAAATCCATTCATCAGAGAGGGAGTGGAACCGATACTTACAACTTGAGGAATCATACCCAACTCCCGTGCGAGGCGCGCAAAGGAAAGGGTACGCTCTTGGCTGATGATGAATTTTTCGCGGCAATCCTCCACTGTTTCGGCGTTGTAGCAATGGCCTTCATGAGAGAAAATACCTGCAAATTCTACATGCGCGCATCTGCGGATAGTCTCAAGCAATGCAGTAAAATCCGCTTCATGAATAATCCCGGAACGATTTTCGCCCACTTCAATCTCAATCAGCAACCGTGCGGGGTTCTCCTCTTGGGCGAATACTTCTTCTGCGGCCTCCACCTGACAGGGGGTATCTACTGCGAAGGAAATGGTTATACCGCTGCGGACAAGGGCACGGATACGTTCCAGTTTCTGCTTTCCGACGATTTCATTGGCAATAAAAATATCCTGCAAACCGTTTTGAGCCATGACTTCAGCTTCGCCTACTTTGGCTACAGTGATGCCCTTGGCGCCTAGCTGTTCTTGCAGCTTGGCGATAGCCGGCATCTTATGGGTCTTGGTGTGAGGGCGAAGCACAACTCCCTGGCGGTCGGCATAATCCTGCATAAAATGCAGATTATCTATCATCTTTTCGCGGTCGATGATGAGCGCCGGCGTATCAAGCTCTTTATAATTCATCCCTGAAGCCTCCTGATATAAAAATTCGGACAAGTACATTTTTGGATGATTTAGGCTCTTAACTGTTCATGTTTACTTTACATTCCCGCTTCAGTTGAACGACTGCTTCCACTTCCACCAGGCAGCCTCCATACAGGTTATTGGTGGGAACCACCACTCTGGCGGGTTTGTGATCACCGAAGAAGAAAGCATATTCTTCGTTCAATTCGGGCCAATAAGCCACATCCGGCAGGTAGACCCGACACATTACAACATCGCTTCGTTCTGCTCCCGCAGCAGATAAAACTGTATCCAGATTTCGCAAAGCCTGGGCGGCTTGAGCGTGGAAACCCTCCGGCGCTTTTCCGGTTTCCGGGTCGATGGAAAGCTGTCCGGAAACATATAAAGTCCCATTGCAGATCATACCGGGGCTGTAATGGCCTCCATCCCGTACAGAATACTGGGTTTCGATCTTCTTCATACCAGGCAACAACTCCTTTTAGTGGGATTTTATCCTTCTTTACAGTGTCCGGCAGAGCGTCGGACTGAAGAATTACCCTCATGATATATAAAAAAATATATAAAGTCAATACTTTTTTCTATAATCATATAATTTTATCTATATAAACAGAAAAACACAAGCTTATTTGTACTGATTTATCAAAAAAAAAATTAAAATTAAATTAATTTTATTGATTTAGGATGATGCAACAGCAATTTTGAGGGGTAAAAAATTATACAATATCGTATGGCTTCCATAAATCAAAGGGCAGATTTATGGCAACAGAGGAGTGTTGCTGTCCGGTAATATCGTGGCCTTTTTGAAAGTAATGGCGTAAAAAAATGGCCTGCGGCATTTCAAATGCCGATATCTGTGAGATACCGGGCCTGAAAAGCTGCAAGACCATTTATTTAGAATATAAGCCAATGGCTTTAACTGTCCCAAAAGGAACGACTACGAATATTTGTACACATCTTTCCGTGCAGAAAGCAGACTGCTGCTGAGAAAATACTGAAATTTTAACGATCAGGCAGCATGGGTTTTCTTGAAGACAGCACCAGCCAGCAGGCCGACCACAATGGTGGTGATAATCATTTCCGGAACCATATAAGAACCATTGTACAGCAAGGAATAGAGCCAAACAGGGGTGCCTTCGGGAGCATAAACGCCCCAAATCAGAATGCCGCTTGCAATATGACAGAGATAACGTACCGCTGTAACAGCCAGAGTACCGACGACAGCGCCTTTGACCGGCTTTAAAAAGGGTTTGGCAATGATGCCTGCAAGCCCCAGCACAGTATACGCGATTACATAATCAAGTAGTATCACCAAAATGTACCAGAGGACAGTCTCCACAGGAGGCGCGCTGATACCATCCAAGAGCATCTGAAGCAGGCTGAAAGTAAACCCGGTCAAAGCGCCCCATCCGGGTCCGAACATCAGTCCGGCCAGGACAATAGGCGCCATTGCGGCGGCGGTGATGGAACCGCCATTGGGCCAGGGAGCAAACTTGACAAAATTCAGCGCCACTGCCAGTGCAGCCAATAAAGCGCACTTGACCAGGACAAAAGTTTTTCCGTTGTTGTGATTCATTTCAAATTCTTCCTTTCTTCTTTTCCTGTTGTGGATGCCATGAAAAAAAGGACGTTGGCAATGCGCCAAACGTCCCTGGAAGATCACAATAATGTCACTCCCTACGCTGGCATAATCCAGATCAGGTCGGAGGGTCATGAGGTGAAGCCTCAAATCTCAGCCCGCAATACGGGCCCCCCTGTTGATTGTTACATCAGTATAATCGCATTTTTATAAAATGTCAACAAAAAACGGCTTAAAGTTCCAGATAGATACAAAATCGATTGAAATCTCCAAGGAGACATAAATCTGAATAAAAAACAAAGTACCGCCCGAATTACGGACAGTACTTTGCGCGATCAAGAACGGTCGGCAGCAACACGTTGAATATAGGGCTTACTTGTTTTTGCGGCCATAACCGGTCACAATAGCGATGACAAGGATGACCAGCATGGCAATGGAGTAGTAGTTTACAAATGGAATTGAAGCGGGCGCCACAGCAAATGCTTCGCCGAATTCAGCGGCCTTCATGGCGGGAATGACGCAGTGAACCGTCCAGGGCGCCAGGAAACAGAACACGCAGCCTGCACAGTCCATCAGATTGGCTCTGCGGTATGGATCCACGCCGTTCTTTTCGCCCATCTCCTTTACCAGATTGCCCATAGCGACAATGGCAACTGAGATAACACCGGTGATCATGCTCAAAATGCCTACGCAGCCGACAATAGTAGCTTCCGTGCTTGCAGGGCCTTTTGCCAGTTTGGAGAGCCCACGTCCCACATCCTGAAACAGGCCGCTGGATTCCATAACGCCCAGCATAGCAAAGACACCGATGAGCATGGCCACGGTGCCCATACAGCCGATGATAGCGTCAGAAAGGATACCGGTTACACTGAACCCACCGGGAAAAGACAACAGGTCGCTAATAAGATAGATGCCGCTCACCAGGCCGGCAGCGATACCGGCGATGACACCCCAGGCCAAGGCTGTGATGAGATGTTTTTTCATCAGACAAAGAGCGATGATGACCACGGGGACCACCAGCATGATCAGGGAGAGCGGCTTAGGCTCAACCTGGGCGGCTTCCAGAACAATCGAACTGGTTTCAGTCTTGGTAAAGATCAGGAAGCATACCAGTGCAATGAGAGCGGCGGGGATGGAATATTTCATCCGGGAACGGACGACCTTGCCCAATTCAGCATTCTGGGTTGTAGCGGAGGCAATGGTGGTATCCGAGATGGGAGCCAGGTTATCGCCAAATGCCGCTCCGGAGACAATGGCGCCAATCATATAAATCGGGGAGACTCCAGTCATGACGCCTACGGGGAACAGGATGGGGATGACCACCATATAGGTGCCCACCGATGTACCGGTGGAGAAAGCCAACAGGCAAGTGATCACAAAAGTGACTGCGGCAAAGAGTTTGCCGGTAAGGCCAGCCTGGACCGCATAGGCGGCGATCGTTTGCACCATGCCGCTTCCAGAGATGAGCTTGCCAGAGATTGCGGCCAAAATAACCGCCAAAGCAATGATCGGGAACATGGGCTTGGTAAGACCGGAGATGATGGCCTGGCCATATGCTTTCTCGTCCTTGGCAAAGATTACGCCGAAAATGATAGCCATGAAAAAGGCTACCATATAGCCGTTGACATTGGAACCGCTGACAGCGGCCCAAAGGATGAAGCCGACCGCCACCAACAGGGGGATCAGTTTGCCAAGGGTGCCAAGGTGAAATTCCAAACGCTTGTTTTCATTCATAACGACGCCTCCCAAACACGTTACTAAGGTCAGAAGTGCTGCCTTCCGAATCCCTGTAATATAGAAAGAATCACGCTTGATTCAGAATCTGCCGGGAGAGAGCTTGCAGGGATTTTTCCATCTGCTCCTCGTGATACTCGCTTGCGGGACGGCAGGTCAACGCTCCAGAGGGGCAGACCCGTACACAGGCAGGGATCATACCCCGGCGCAGCCGCTCCACACAGCCGTCGCACTTTTCCATCTTTCCCTCTGCATTGAAGGAAGGCGCGCCGAAAGGACAGGCCATGGCGCAGGAGTGGCAGCCGATGCAGTTGGTGTTGTCGTAGAGAGTCAAGCCGCTTTCGGGATCTTTATAGAGACAAGAGCTAGGGCAACCCATAACACAGGGAGCGTCTTCGCAGTGCATGCAAGCCACCGAAAGGAAGGAGAATTTTTGACTTCCCCCATCTTCTGATTCAAGTTCAGCGGCATTGCGGAAGGGATGCTGGTGATGAGCCGCGTCAATATCGTTCTGATCCATACAGGCCATGACGCATGCAAGACAGGCTGTGCACTTGGAAGGATCGAAGTCGAAAATCATTTTTTCCATCATCATATCCTCCTGACGGCGACCCGCGTCTCCCGGTAGCTTGGAAAACCGGAATAGGGATCGAGAATATCATTATCGGTGAGCAGGTTTACATCAGCCTCGCTGTATCCATGATAACAGCAGATAACGCCGGGTTCTGCCTTATGGGTGAGGTGGGCCTTCATCTGAATGCTCCCCCGGTGAGAGGTGAGTTCGATGGTATCGCCTTCGAAAATACCAAGCGCCTGGGCGTCCTCATAGCTTATATCCGCCTGCGGCTCCGGGCGCAGGGAACGGTTCCATGGCACCTTATGAAGCCGGCTGTGAAGGGCGTTTGAGATGCGCGGCGATGTGCAGAGCACATAAGGCAGGTCATTGTCCGGCCGGTCCGCTCCAAAGGGTGGCGTATAAGTGGGAAGCGGATCGAAGCCAGGGTGTTTTTCAATAGCAAGGGAATAAAGCTCAAATTTTCCGCTGGCAGTATTCAGTCCTTTTTCCAGCATGGAACCCGGGACATAGGGTTTCAGGCCGGGCAGTTTCACGGGCTTCCCGGCAGCCCGCAGCTCCTCCAAAGTGAAGGGGAGATCCTGAAGGATATAGCGCCAGCAGGCGTCTGGGCCTTGACGGAGCAGCTCGTCATCCAAATTCATAGCTTCAGCCAGCTCGCAGAGAATCTGGATGTCACTGCGGGACTCGCCCAAAGGCTGGATGACAGGCTCGGTACAAAACAGATAGCCGCCGCCGTAGCTTTTCAGGTCGCTGCGCTCAAAGGAGGTGCAGGCGGGCAGAACGATATCGCAGAATTTGCAGGTGTCAGTGAGAAAAAGCTCGGTATTGACCAGCAAATCCAGCTTGAGCAGGTTTTGCTTCAGCCGCTCATCATCGGGGGAGATGCGGTAATTCATACCGAAGCCCAACATCGCATGGATGGGGTAAGGATCCCCCGTCTCAATTTGACGGGAAAGGTCATTGGCCTGGCCCTCATGAATAAAATCGTTCCAGATTGGAAAGCGTTTTGCGCCTACAGCCGGGGCCTTGACACGGTCATGGTGAGCCATTATGAATTCATCCTCACGGGTGGAGAATCCAGCGGGAAGATAGTTGTAACTGAACTGTATCGGAATCTGACCGCCGGGCTGGTCAAAGCAACCCAGAATGGCGGACAGCGCCATAATGGCCCGATAATTCTGGAACCCATTGCGGTGATGCGCCAAGGGGGCTGCACTCTCGTTGATAGCCATGGGAAGATTGTCAGCGATGAGGGCGGCAGCTTCCTCCAACTGTTCAGCGGGGACTCCGGTAAGCTCCTCTACTTTTTGGGGGGTGAAGTCCTTTACATAGGCGGCGTACTGGTCATATCCGTAGACATATTTATCGATGTAACTGCGGTCAGTCTTGCCATCCCGGATCAGGATATGGGCCAGGCCCAGGGCTACGGCCCCGTCGGTACCGGTGCGCGGCCGGAGATGGATGTCCGCCAGACGAAGGGATGCAGGCGTGATACGGGGATCCACGATGATCACCTTCATCCCTTCGGCTTTCCGCTTTTCTACGTTAAGGGCGGCCAGATGGCGGGAGTAGTATGGATTAAAGGCCCATCCCAGAAAAATGCCTGCATTGGACACATCGGTTGAGCACATAGGGTTTCCGGTGGTGACCCACCAATTGAGGAAGGTGGAGGTCATGCAGCTGCTGGACTCTGTAAGAAAATTAGGTGAACCGAAGGAATAGGTGAAACGGTGCAGGAAGGGACGATACCATTTGGTATAGCCCGAGTAAAAAATCACACTTTCCGGTCCGTGTTTGGCCTTGATCGCGTTCAGACGGCTGGCGATTTCACGATAGGCTTCGTCCCAAGAAATGGGTTCAAACTTTCCCTCGCCTCGCTTTCCCACACGGCGCAGAGGCGTGCGTATCCGATCCTCACGATAGATGTACTGACGGTTGGACAGGCCCTTGGGGCAGAGAAGGCCGTGGTTCACAGGATGATCGGCAGTTCCTTCGATCTTGACGACCTTTCCGTCCTTTACATAGGCGTCGATCCCACAGTGAAAGGAGGGACAGCAGATATCGCAAAGGGTATGTTTGACATCGATACCTGTCTCTGCACAGGGGATTTTGGCTTTGAGCAGGCGCTCAGTTTCATTCATAAGTGACACCTTCATTCAATGGGCTGCGTTCCAAAAGTTCGATGATGGCCTCGTCAAGGCCGCTGCGCAGCAGGATGACCTTCTGCATGGAACTGATTGGTTCGCTGCTTCCCAAAAATTTGTGGGTCATATAATTTTTGATAACTCCGCTGATGATATGATTGTCCACAATATTCACCAGAGCCAGCGTACCCTCCTGCCGGATAGCATACAGGAAAAAACCGTCTCTGCGGCAGCGGATGATCTCGCCTTTAGCCCTTACATCGCCGAAGCCGATGAAATCCATATCCATGAAATGAGTGATATTGTGGGGCATATTTCCAGGATAATCCACCGGCTTGCCCAGCATGGCGCCGGCTGCGGTACGGCCCTGATAGCCAGCGTTTGCCCACAGGCCAATGATCTGATTTTGTCCAGTCTGGATGTTGCGGCCGCTGGCACAGTCTCCTGCAGCATAAATCCCCGGAGCAGAAGTTTCCATTTTTTCATTGACCAGGATGCCGCGGTTCACCTGGGGTTCGCTGCCATCCAGAAAATCCAGGTTAGCTCGGGTTCCGATAGCAAGGACAACAACGTCGGCATCCAGGGTTTCAGTTCCAAAGGAAACCTTTAAACCATCCGGAACTTCGTCAATGGCGGTCAGGCCAACGCCGAATTTGAGCTGCACACCCTTTTCCATGACTCTCTGTCCCAGTTCAGCCCCCACTTCGGGGACGGCTGCCAACGGAAAGAGGGAGGGGGCCATATCAGCAAGAATACAGCGGGCTCCTGCACGTTGGAAAAGTTCAGCTACCTTGATACCTACCATGGATGCACCTACAACCACAGCCTGCTTCACATTGCCCTGATCCAAACGCCGGCGCAGGGCTTCGGCATCGGCGGGTGTACGCATGACG
>ERZ808041.639-NODE-639-length-23101-cov-6.633383_pt1 | contig 23101 bp, 24 predicted proteins | sample MGYA00380192_ERZ808041 | MGnify/ENA primary metagenome ERZ808041 (study PRJEB31490, sample SAMN06133412) | mouse gut metagenome | isolation source: Z1_1 | host: mice | place: China: Chengdu | collected 2015-05 ...
CAGGCCCGCCGCCTCTCTGGCTTCGGAAATTTTCTGATGCAGGTCGAGGCTGATTTGCGCGCAGAGGTTCTTTGTGGCTGGCATAGTGTCGTTCTCCTTTCCGCTGATTGCAAAGCAAGTATACTCGAAAGGCATGGAGAAAGCTATTCACCATTACCACCAAGGAACCGGAGACAAATGAAGCAAATGTAACAGCAGCGGGCCGGGCAGAATGCAGAAAGCCCTCCGCAGCGCACCGGAGGTATCCCGGCGGGCCACGGAGGGCTTTTTCCTTTTATCAGACTGATATTTTGGAGAGGTGGGGAGTTCGAGTCATGCGTGTTTCCTGAAATCCCCAAATCCGGCGAATTTGCATCTCCGGCGCGTTATTTTTATTTTACGCCCCCTGATTTTTCCAATGTGTGATATTTGTTCTTTATTATTTTTGGTTTCCCGCATTTATGTGCAAAAATCCCGCACCGAAGTGCGGGATTTTTGACTGCATCTCGTTTGTCAACGAGACTTGGTGGACGATACAGGACTCGAACCTGTGACCTCCCGCACGTCAAGCGGATGCTCATACCAGCTGAGCTAATCGTCCAAATATAGTCTGATTCCGCCTCATGTTGCGGAACAAGCTATATTATAGCGGCCAAGCTCCCGCTTGTCAAGAGTTTTTTCCCGTGATATACTGCATTAAAAAAGTAAAGGAGTTCCATTATGAAATATGCGCTGATTACCGGGGGTTCCCGGGGTATTGGAGCCGCTGCCGCCCGTCTATTTGCCCGCCGGGGCTGGGGTGTGGCGGTTGGGTTTCATCATGGAGAGGGGGAGGCCCGGGCGCTGGCGCAGGAGCTGAGCGCTCTGGACGTTCCCGCCCTGGCCGTTCGGGCCGACGTGGCCGATGCCCGGCAGGTGGGAGAGATGGTTGACAATGTGTTAGAAAATTTTTGTCAACTTGACATTTTGGTGTGTTCTGCTGGGATATCACACCTGGGTCTTATCAGTCAAATCGACGAAGACCAGTGGCGCCGCTTGTTTGCCGTCAATGTGGACGGCGTCCACCACTGCTGCCGCGCTGTGCTTCCTCACATGCTGGAGCACAAATCCGGCTCCATTGTCACCGTGTCCTCCATGTGGGGGCAGGTGGGGGCCTCCTGTGAGGCAGCCTATTCCGCCACCAAGGGCGCAGTCATCGCCTACACCAAAGCCCTGGCAAAGGAGTTGGGGCCCTCCAACATTCGGGTAAATTGTGTCGCCCCTGGGGTCATTGACACCGAAATGAACGTCCATCTTTCCCCAGACGACCTGGCCGCCTTGGCGGAGGAGACCCCTCTGGGGCGGATCGGAACGCCGGAAGAGGCCGCTGCCGTCATTGCCTTTTTGGCCTCTGATGAGGCATCTTTTCTCACAGGCCAAGTGGTGGCGCCCAATGGAGGGCTGGTAGTCTGAGTACAAATATCCGTCACAATATCATATAACAGCTTTTTCCCACCAACGGTCCTTGTCAGTTTTTACAGTTGACAACTCAAAATCTCGAGTATATAATTGTCAACAATCTGGGGGGCGCAATCGTGCCCCCTTCGATATTAAGAGGATCGAGCGCATATCACATAGTCAGGAGGAAACCAGAATGAAGAAGAAGAACCTTGCGGCTCTGCTCATGGCGGGTGCCATGTGCTTCAGCCTGCTGGCCGGCTGTTCCGACAGCGGCGACAAGACCAGCAATGCCCCCGCCTCCGACGCGGGAACCCAGGAGAGCCAGCCCGCTGGTGACAACCAGGGCAGCGACGTGGTCACCATCAAGGTGGGCGGCATCGGCCCCACCACCGGCAACAACGCCCAGTACGGCACCGCCACCGAGTGGGGCGCGGAGATCGCCGTGGAGGAGATCAACGCCCAGAACGGCCCCATTCGCCTGGAGCTCCAGTATGAGGACGACACCGGCGTGGCCGATACCGCCGTGTCCGCCTACAACTCCCTGAAGGACTGGGGCGCTCAGGTGATCTACGGCTGCACCACCACCGCTCCCTGTGTGGCCGTGGCCGCCGAGACCTTTGCGGACCGCTATTTCCAGCTTACCCCCTCCGCCTCCTCCCCCGACGTCACCGCCAACAAGGACAACGCCTTCCAGATGTGCTTCACTGACCCCGGTCAGGGCACCGCCGCCGCTGAGTACCTGAAGAACAGCGGTCTGGGCACCAAGATCGGCGTTATCTACAACAACGGCGATGCCTACTCCACCGGCATTGCCGACGCCTTCATCGCCCACGCCAAGGAGATCGGTTTGGAGGTGGTGGCCACCTCCACCTATCCCGAGGACACCACCACCGATTACACCGTCCAGCTCAACGCATGCAAAGATGCCGGCGCCGACCTGGTGTTCCTGCCCATCTATTACACCCCCGCCTCCCTGATCCTGGCCCAGGCCAAGCAGATGAACTACGCCCCCATCTTCTTTGGAGGCGACGGCATGGACGGCATGCTGGACATGGACGGTTTTGACAAGTCCCTGGCCGAGGGCCTGCTGCTGATGACCCCCTTCAACGCCTCCGGCACCGACGAGCGCACCAAGACCTTTGTGGAGACCTATCAGGCGGCCCACGGTATCTTGCCCAACCAGTTCGCCGCCGACGGATATGACTGCATGTACGCCATCTATGAGGCATGCTGCCAGATCGACGGCATCGCCGGCATGGACCACGCCCAGCTGTGCGACGCCCTGATCGCCCTGTTCACCGGCGGCGACTTCTCCGTGGACGGCCTGACCGGCACCGGCATGAAGTGGCTCACCACCGGCGAGATCTCCAAGGCCCCTGTGGTGGTCAAGGTGGAGAACGGCGGGTACGTCACCCAATAACTTACTGTTTCTTGTAAGAATAAAGTAAGCAAAAAGAACTTTGATTCGCTGACGACCGGGGCGGGAACCGACCAGTTTCCGCCCGGCAACGGACGAGAATAGAGCTTTATCGCGTTCAGCCGCGGCGGAGGTCATTCCCCCGCCGCGGTTGTCACATTTTTTGGTATATCCCCGACGAGAAAACAGAGAGGTGAAAAAATGTCGTTTTTGAACAACGTGATCACCGGCGTCAGCCTGGGGAGCATCTACGCCATCATCGCCCTGGGCTACACCATGGTGTACGGCATTGCCAAAATGCTGAACTTTGCCCACGGCGACATCATCATGGTGGGCGCTTACATGTGCTTCTTTGCCGTTGGCAGCTTCAACCTGCCCCCTGTGGCGGGGGTGCTGCTGGCGGTGGTGGTGTGCACAGTGCTGGGCATCGCCATCGAGCGGCTGGCCTACAAGCCCCTGCGGTCCGCGCCCTCCCTGGCGGTGCTCATCACCGCCATCGGTGTCAGCTACCTGCTTCAGAACAGCGCCCAGCTCCTCTGGGGCGCGGACACCAAGACCTTCCGCCCCCTGGTGGAGGGCAGCCTGATGCTGGTTCCCAGCCAGCTGTCCATCTCCTATGTGGCTGTTCTGTCCATCGTCTGCTGTGTGGTGGTGATGATCGCCCTGACCCTGTTCACCGGCCAGACCAAGATGGGCAAGGCCATGCGGGCCTGCTCCGAGGACAAGGCCGCCGCCCAGCTCATGGGCATCGACGTGAACGCCACCATCTCCATGACCTTCGCCATCGGCTCCGCCCTGGCCGCCGTGGCCGGGGTGCTGATGTGCTCCGCTTACCCGGTGCTTTCCCCCACCACCGGTTCCATGCCCGGCATACGGGCCTTCACCGCCGCCGTGTTCGGGGGCATCGGCTCCGTCCCTGGGGCGCTGCTGGGCGGCATCCTGCTGGGCGTCATCGAGACCTTCGCCAAGGCGTACATTTCCACCGCCCTGTCTGACGCGGTGGTATTCGCGGTGCTCATCATTGTGCTGCTGGTAAAGCCCGCCGGGCTCATGGGCAAGTACGTGCCCGAGAAAGTGTGAGGGTGCCATGAAGAAAATCAACAAAAATTCCCTCAACGGGTTCATTAACTACGGCATTGTCATCGCCGCCTTCGCCGTTATTCAGGTGCTGCTGGGCATGGGTAAGCTGTCCAACTCCCTCCAGAGCCTGCTGGTGCCCGCCTGCTGCTACATCGTCATGGCGGTGTCCCTGAACCTGACCGTAGGCATTTTGGGCGAGCTGTCCCTGGGCCACGCCGGGTTCATGAGCCTGGGGGCCTTCTCCGGCATCACCGCCTCCATTTTGCTGCAAAACGCCATTCCCATGGCCCCTGTCCGGCTGGCCGCGTCCATGGTGGTGGGCGCGGTAGTGGGCGCGCTGGGCGGCGTCATCGTGGGCGTGCCGGTGCTCCGCCTCCAGGGCGACTACCTGGCCATTGTCACCCTGGCCTTCGGGCAGATCATCAAGAACATCATCATGGTGCTGTATGTGGGGGTGGATGATCGGGGCATCCACGTCGCCGCCAGCTCGGAGCGGTTCAACCTGGCGGAGGGCGGCGTGGCCATCATCAAAGGTCCCATGGGGGCGGTGGGCGTGACTAAGCTGGCCTCCTTCACCGCCGGGTTTGTGCTCATTATGATTACCCTGCTGGTGGTGCAGAATCTGGTGAACAGCCGGTCCGGGCGGGCCATCATGGCCCTGCGGGACAACCGCATCGCCGCCGAGAGCGTGGGCATCAACACCACCAAGTACAAGCTGATGGCCTTTGTGACCTCCGCTGCCCTGGCGGGGGCCGCCGGGGCGCTGTGGGGGCTGAACTACTCCTCCACCGTGGCCTCCAAGTTTGATTTCAACACTTCCATCCTGGTGCTGGTGTTTGTGGTGCTGGGAGGGCTGGGTTCCATTCGGGGGTCCATCATCGCCGCCGCCCTGCTCTACGTCCTGCCGGAGATGCTCCGCGGCCTGGGCCTGGACGATTTCCGCATGCTCATCTACGCCATCGTGCTGATCCTGGTCATGCTGGCCACCAACAACGATCAGCTCAAGGCCCTGGCGGGCCGGGTCATTCCCAAGCGAAAGAAGGTGGCCGCAAATGGCTGAGAAGAAACAGTTCCAAAAGGGTAAAATGGTGCCCGTGCCCAGCGTGTCCATCATCCCGGAGCGGGATCTGGACAAGACCCCCATCCTGGAGTGCAGCCACTTAGGGATCGACTTCGGCGGCCTCACCGCCGTCAACGAGTTCAACATCACCGTGGGCCGCACGGAGATCGCCGGCCTTATCGGCCCCAACGGGGCGGGGAAGACCACTGTGTTCAACCTGCTCACCAAAGTGTACCAGCCCACACGGGGCACCATCCTGCTGGACGGCCTTGACACCCACGGCAAGACCCCCTCTCAGATCAACCGCATGGGCATCGCCCGCACCTTCCAAAACATCCGGCTGTTCAATAACCTGACCGTGGAGGACAACGTGAAAATCGGCCTCCACAACCAGGAGAAATACTCCATGCTGTCCGGCGTTCTGCGCCTGCCCAAGTACTGGCGGCAGGAGAAGGCCGCCCACGAGCGGGCCCTGGAGCTGCTGTCTATCTTCGACATGCAGGACATGGCGGGCTATCAGGCGGGCAGCCTGCCCTACGGGGCTCAGCGGCGGCTGGAGATTGTCCGGGCCCTGGCCACCAACCCGTCCCTGTTGCTGCTGGACGAGCCGGCGGCGGGCATGAATCCCTCGGAGACCGCTGAGCTGATGGAAAACATCGTGAAAATCCGAGACATGTTCCAGATCGCCATCATGCTCATTGAGCACGATATGAGCCTGGTCATGGGCATCTGTGAGGGCATCTGCGTGCTCAATTTCGGCCAGATCATCGCCAAGGGCACCGCGGAGGAAATCCAGTCCAATCCCACGGTCATCGAGGCCTACCTGGGCAAGCAGCAGTGAGGAGGCGGCGGAAAAATGCTGAACGTCAACGATATCAACGTGTATTACGGCGCCATCCACGCCATCAAGGGCGTGTCCTTCCAGGTGAACGACGGGGAGGTGGTCACGCTCATCGGGGCCAACGGCGCGGGCAAGTCCACCATCCTGAACACGGTGTGCGGCCTGCTCCACTCCCGCACCGGGTCCATTGAGTTCCTGGGGCAGGATCTGAGCGGCATCCCGGCCCACAAGCTGGTGGAGCGGGGGCTGGCCCACGTGCCCGAGGGGCGGCGCATCTTCCAGCACATGTCGGTGGAGGAAAATTTGGAGATGGGGGCCTACACCCAGGCCCGGGTCAGCATAGAGCCCAATCTGGAGCGGGTCTATGAGCAGTTTCCACGTCTGAAGGAGCGCCGGAAGCAGGTGGCGGGCACCTTGTCCGGCGGCGAGCAGCAGATGCTGGCCATGGGGCGGGGGCTCATGTCAAACCCCAAGCTGCTGATGCTGGACGAGCCCTCCATGGGGCTGGCCCCCATTCTGGTGGAGCAGATTTTCGACATCATCAAGCGGCTCCATCAGGGGGGCACCACCATCCTGCTGGTGGAGCAGAACGCCCGGATGGCCCTCAGCGTGGCCGACCGGGGCTACGTGCTGGAGACAGGCAAGATCGTGGCCACCGGCACGGGGAACGAGCTGCTTCAGGACGAGGCGGTGAAAAAAGCCTATCTGGGCGGCTGAGCCGCCTGAGCCGGAGGCGGTCTCCCGGGGGAGGCCGCCTCTTTACAAAAGGAGGGAGCGCTTTGAAGCTGGCCATTTTCGCCTACAGCCGCCGGGGCTGCGGCACCGCCCTGCGGGTGCGGGAGGGGCTGTGCCGCCCGGGGGATCAGTGCCGCTGCTTTGCCCCGGCCCGGTACGCCGGGGGAGACTTTGAGGCCGTCCAGTCCCCCTGCGCCCGGTTTACCGGGCCGCTGTTCGGCTGGGCGGACGCCCTGGTGTTTGTGGGGGCGGTGGGCATCGCCGTGCGGTCCATCGCGTCTTATGTGCGGGACAAGCGCACCGATCCGGCGGTGCTCAGCGTGGACGAGCTGGGTAAATTCGTCATCCCCCTGCTGTCCGGCCATATCGGCGGGGCCAACGCCCTGGCGGAGGAGCTGGCCCGCGCTCTGAACGCCGTCCCGGTGGTCACCACCGCCACCGATATCAACGGAAGGTTTTCCGTGGACGCCTGGGCGGCCCGGCAGGGGCTGTGTATCTCGGACATGGGGGCGGCAAAAGCGGTGTCCGCCGCCATTCTGGAGGGGCCCGTGCCCCTGTGCTGCGGCTTCCCCATCGAGGGGGAGCTGCCCCCGGGCACGGCGGCGGGGGAGAGCGGCGAGGTGGGCATCTGTATTTCCTGGGAAAAGAAGGAGCCCTTTACAAAAACCCTCCTGTTGGTTCCCCCGGTGCTCCACCTGGGACTGGGGTGCCGCCGGGGGACCCCGGCGGAGGCTGTCCAGGGGGCGGTGGACGGGGTGCTGGAGGCCCGGGGGATCTGCCCGCAGGCCGTCAAATGCGCCGCCTCCATCGACTTGAAGCGGGACGAGGCGGGGCTGCTGGAGTTCTGCGCCCGGCGGGGCTGGCCGGTCTCTTTTTACAGCGCTCAGGAGCTGGCGGCGCTGGAGGGGAATTTCACCCCGTCGGAGCGGGTGCTCCGGGTCACCGGGGTGGACAACGTGTGCGAGCGGGCTGCCATGATGGGGGCCCGGCGGCTGGTGGTCCCCAAGACCGCCCAAAACGGGGTCACCGTGGCTCTGGCGGAGGAGGACTGGACGGCCCGGTTCTAGGACGGCGGCAGGGCGGCCTGGAAGCGGATTTGAACAAATAAGCGGCGGCGCTTACGCGCCGCCGCTCCAGCCTGTCGAAAGCCGCGCCAGTTTCTTTTTCGAGGTGTTCTCCCGCTTCTTTCCGATAGGCTTGGGCAGATTGTTGTCATCATCAAACGCAGCGGTGGGATCCCATACAGATGCTGGATCAGCACGATTTTGAACAATATCGCGGGGTCAACGCTGGTCCGTCCTTGAGCTTTGCTGTATAGCGCACCTATATCCACAAATTCGTACAGGTCCATAAAGTCCGCCGCCCCATCAGCGGGGCGGCGCTTTTTTGACTATAACAGCGGCGAAAACAGCCGCAGCAGGTCCCGGAGGGTGCGGTGGGGCAGGGAGATGGACCGGCAGTCCTCCAGGGTGACCATGAGGCTCTTGGTCTGGGTGTCCAGAAAGTCGTCCCGGATGGCGTGGACGGAGGGGGTTTCATAGAGCAGCACGCCGTTCTCAAAGTGGAGGAACATGCTGCGGTAGTCCAAGTTCACCGTGCCCACGGTGGCGAAACGGTCGTCTACCACAAAGTTTTTGGAGTGGATAAAGCCCGGCTCGTACTCAAAGATCTGCACGCCGGCCTCCAGCAGCTCCTCGTAGTGGGAGCGGGTCATCTCGAACACCGTCTTCTTATCCGGGATGTGGGGGGTGATGATCCGCACATCCACCCCCGACTTGGCGGCGCTGGTGAGGGCCATGGTGAGGGAGTAGTCGATGACCAGGTAGGGAGTGGTGATATATACGTACCGCTTGGCCCGGTTGATGAGGTGGAGGTATACGGTCTGGCCCACAGGCTCGTTGTCCCAGGGGCAGTCGTGGTAGGGCTGGACATACCCAACCGTGCCCCCATGGGCGGGGGCGGGGCGGAAGGGGGTGAAGTGCTCCTCCTCGCTGTTGGTGAAGTCCCACATGGCCAGGAAGGACACCGTCATGGACCACACCGCGTCCCCCTCCAGCCGGATGGCGGAGTCCTTCCAGTGGCCGAAGCGCCGCTTGACGTTGATATACTCGTCCGCCATATTGATGCCGCCGGTGAAGGCTGTTTTGCCGTCTATGATCATATACTTGCGGTGGTCCCGGTTGTTTTGGCGCAGGGACACCACCGGCACAAAGCGGTTGAACACCCGGCAGTGGACGCCTAGCTTTTCCAGCCGGGCGGGGTAGTCCCCCGGCAGGGTGGCCATGGAGCCTATGTCGTCATAGATGACCCGGACCTCCAGCCCCTGGGCGGCCTTTTCCTTCAAAATATCCAGCACCGAGTTCCACAGCTTGCCCTCCTCAATGATGAAGTACTCAATGAAGATGTAATGCTCCGCACCCCGCAGGGCGGCCAGAATGTCGTCGTAGCAGTCGTCTCCCAAGGGGTAGTACTTGGTGCGGGTGTTGCCGTAGACCGGGCAGTGGGTGGTCTGCTCCAGATAACGGGCCATGCAGGCCGCGTCCTCCCCCAGCAGCTCCCCCAGAGAGGCGGACCGGCCGCACTCCGCCCCCAGGTTTTTGCGGATCTTCCCCTCCATGGTGCGCAGCCGCCGCTGGTTAAAGGCGGACAGGTGGTTGCCGCCCAGCAGCAGATAGGCCAGGGACCCGAAGGGCATCAGCCCCAGCACGATGATGAGCCAGCCGATCTTATAGCCGGGATTGCTTTTGCTGCCCACAATCCACAGAGCGGCCAGCACCGACAGAGTGATGAACAGCCACTCCACCCGGTCGAAGTAGGCACTGTCCCGCAATACCCCCAATCCCACGGCGTACAGGGCGATCTGGGCAATGATGAGCACACCCACAATGCCCATGCGGTGGAACAGCAGCTTGCCGATTTTGCTTTGAACTCTTTTTTGCGCTTGCATAGCCTCACCTTGAAATTATTTCCGTTCGGGAACCCGCACTCACAGAGCTTTAGCCTGCGGATGCGGGCGCTTACCTTGCCTTTAGGACCACATTGCGCTCTCCCAGGGTCTCTCGCAGCTCGGCCAGCAAGGCGTCGTGGAGGAGGCAGTGGGTCTGGAGTTTTTTCCCGCGGTCCGCCAAGTAGACCACGGCGGGGTTTTCGCCGGGGAACATGTTTAGCAGCTTTTTCAGCCAGGTAAAGGGCTCCCCGCCGTCGGGGAGCTTCACCCAGAGCACCTGCTCCGTGCCGGCCTGCGCCGGGGGGGTACGCTCCCCGGACAGGGGAATCACCCGGTCCACCATGAGCTGGGGGGCCTTCTCGTCCCGGATGGACACCCGGCCCGTCACCGCCACCGGCAGGTTGGCCTTCAGGTAGGCCCCGCTCTCCGTCAGCGTCCGGGAAAAGCACAGCAGCTCTATGGAGCCGGAGGCGTCCTCCAGCATGACGTAGGCCATCAGGGAGTTGTTCTTGGTGGTCTTGGTGCGTACGGAGGCCACCACCCCCGCCAGAGTCACGTTGGCCCCGTCGCCGTACCGGGAGGGGCCGTTTTCTTCGCTGGTCGCCATCACCGCGCCGATAGGGACTGCCCCGTATTTCTGAGCCTGCCTGCGGTACTGGTCCATGGGGTGGCCGGACAGGTACAGTCCGGTGGTCTCCTTCTCCATGGCCATCAGCTCCGCCGGGGAGAACTCCGGGATGTCGGGCAGGACGACAGTGGGGACGGACATGGCGTCCCCGCCTCCGCCGAAGAGGTCGAACTGGCCCTCCAGGTTTCTCCTGTGGTCCCGGGCGATGGAGTCCACCACCGACTCGTACACGTGCATCAGCTGGGAGCGGCGGCAGCCTAGGCTGTCGAAGCAGCCTGAGCGGATCAGGCTGTCCAGCACCCGCTTGTTCAGGTCCGCGTCGTACATACGGGCGCAGAATTCGGGGAAGGAGGCGAAGGGCCCGCCCTTCTCCCGCTCCGCCAGCACGGCGCTGGTGAAGCCCATGCCCACCCCTTTCAGAGCCGCCAGGCCGAAACGGATGTTGGGGCCGGACACGGTGAAAGCCGCGCCGGACTCGTTGATGTCAGGGGGGAGCAAGGCGATGCCGTTATCCTTGCACTCGGCGATATACTCCGCCACCTTGTTCTGAGAGTCCAGCACAGAGGTGAGCAGGGCGGCCATGTACTCCTGGGGGTGGCGGCACTTGAACCAGGCGGTCTGGTAGGCCACAATGGCGTAGGCCAGGGAGTGGGACTTGTTGAAGGCGTAGTGGGCGAAGTCGTTGATCTCATCGTAGATGGACTCCGCCACCGCCGCTGGAATGCCGTTGGATTCACAGCCCGGGATGTTTCGAGCGGGGTCGCCGTGGATGAAGAACTCCCGCTCCCGCTGGACGTCCTTCTCCTTCTTTTTGCTCATGGCCCGGCGCACCATGTCCGCCTGGCCCAGGGAGTAGCCCGCCAGCTTGCGGAAGATCTCGATGACCTGCTCCTGATAGACGATGCAGCCGTAGGTGTTGGACAAAATGGGCTCCAGGGCGGGGTGCTTGTAGGTGACCTTCGTGGGGTCCTGGGCGCAGGCCAGGAACTTGGGGATGGAGTCCATGGGGCCGGGGCGGTACAGGGCGATGATGGCGCAGATGTCCTCAATGCTCTTGGGCTTGAGTCCCATACCTACGCTCGTCATGCCCTGGGACTCCATCTGGAACACCCCGGAGGTCTTGCCCTCGGACAGCATCTGGTAGACCGCCATGTCGTCGTCCGGGATATCCTCCAGCTTGAAGCCGGGGATCTCCTTCCGCACCATCTTCACCGCGTCGTCCAGCACGGTCAGGTTGCGCAGGCCCAAAAAGTCCATTTTTAAGAGGCCCAGCTCCTCGATGGTGGTCATGGTGTACTGGGTGACGGGCTGGCCGTCGTTGGTGGCCAGGGGGACATACTCGTACACCGGGCGCTTGGTGATGACCACCCCCGCCGCGTGGGTGGAGGCGTTGCGGGGCATACCCTCGATTTTCCGGGCCATGTCCACCAGCTCTTTCACCCGCTCGTCGCCGTTGTACAGGTCGGACAGCCCCTTGGACAGCACCAGCGCCTTGTCTAGGGTCATTTTCGGGTCGAAGGGCACCTGCTTGGCGATGTTGTCCACCTCGGCGTAGGGGAAGTTCAGCACCCGTCCCACGTCCCGGATGGCGGCCTTGGCCTTCATGGTGCCGAAGGTGACGATCTGAACCACGTGGTCCTCGCCGTACTTACGGGAGACATAGTCGATGACCTCCTGCCTCCGCCGGATGCAGAAGTCGATGTCGATATCCGGCATGGTTACCCGCTCGGGGTTGAGGAAACGCTCAAAAATGAGGTTGTACCTGATGGGGTCCACGTCGGTGATGCGCAGGCAGTAGGCCACCATGGACCCGGCCCCGGACCCCCGCCCCGGCCCCACCGGGATGCCGTTTTCCTTGGCGTAGCCGATGAAATCGGACACGATGAGGAAGTAGTCCACAAAGCCCATCTGCCGGATAACCCCCATCTCCATGCGCAGGCGGTCCTTCAGCTCCTCGCCGCCCGCCGGGTAGCGCTGGGCGAAGCCCTTCCAGCACAGCTTTTCAAAGTAGGCGTCCCCATTGGCCTCTCCCTGGGGGAGCTTGAACTCGGGCAGGTGGTATTTGCCGAACGCAAACTCCACGTTACACAGGTCTGCCACCTTTTGGGTGTTGTCCACGGCCTCGGGGCAGTTGGGGAAGAGGGCGCGCATCTCCTCCTCGCTTTTGACGTAGAACTCCTGGGTCTCGAAGCGCATACGGTCCTGGTCCTCCACCAGCTTGCCCATCTGAACGCACATGAGCACGTCCTGCATGGCGGCGTCCTCCCGGGTCAGATAGTGGCAGTCGTTGGTGGCCACCATGGGGATGCCGGTGTCCTTGCTCAAGCGCATAATGCCCGCGATGACCGCCTGCTGCTCAGGGATCTTGTGGTCCTGAATCTCCAGGTAGTAGCCGTCCTCACCGAACAGCTCCCCCATCTCCAGGGCGTGGGCCTTCGCCCCCTCGTAGTCGCCGTTTCTCAGCCTGCGGGGGATCTCTCCCGCCAGGCAGGCGGACAGGGCGATGAGACCCTTGCTGTGGGCCCGCAGCAGGTCCATGTCGATCCGGGGCTTGATGTAGAACCCCTCGGTGAAGGCCATGGACACCATGTAGCTCAGATTGCGGTAGCCCTCCTCGTTCCGGCACAGCAGCACCAGGTGCCGGGCGGAACCGTCCAGCTCGTGGACCCGGTCGAACCGGGTCCGGGGGGCCACGTAGACCTCGCAGCCGATGACGGGCTTGATCCCCGCCGCCTTGCAGGCTTTGTAGAAATCAACGGCGCCGTACATGACGCCGTGGTCGGTGATGGCCACGGCGGTCTGGCCCAGGGCCTTCACCCGCTCCACCAGCTGGCTGATCCGGCAGGCCCCGTCCAGGAGGGAGTATTCGGTGTGGAGATGCAGGTGGGTAAAGGCCATAGCGGAACCTCCTCTTTTTCTATGCGTTCAGCAGGTTATCTTCAATGAATTTCAAAATGATCTTTTGCCGGCTTCTGAAAAACACAGCCTGAATGCCGGAGAAAAAGCCCAGCAGGATCAGCATCCACGCCGTAGTTACAAGCGTGAAAGGCAGCGGCGATTGTCCCCAGCACAGCCCGACAATCCAAAACAGGCTGCCCACAGCGGCAAAGGGGATTCCCACTTCCCGCAGCAGGAAAAAGCCGCCGGAGATGACGCTCCCCGTCCCCTCGGCGCGGACTGTCCCGCGAAAGGGTACAAACCCCCGGGCGGGAACCACCCCCGAATATCCCAGACGAAATCGCTCGCCCTTTCTGGCACAGAAAAACTCCTCCGGCGCCTGAAAGCTGTAATTCCTGCCGCGTTTCGTACGGGCCGCCAACCGGGCAAACACATCCTCCGGCGGCAGGGCGCTGTGAAATTCATATCGCTTCATGTCCGATCCTCTCCGCCAGATCCATGAGCTTGCGCATCCGATGGCTGAACGCCGGCTTGCTCACGGGGGGATCGCACAGTGTCCCCAGCTGGGCCAGATTCAACTCGGGGTTTTCCAGCCTCAGCCGTGCCGCCTCCTGGAGCTTGTCCGGCAGGCCCTCCAGCCGTCCAGAGGCACGCAGGCGCTGGATGGCGGCCAGCTGCTCCCTTGCCGCCGCCACCGTCTTGTCCAGGTTGGCGCTGTCGCAGTTCACCTGGCGGTTTACCCGGCCCTGGAGGTCCCGCTCCAGCTTGGCGTTCATCACCGCCATGGCGGACACTGGGGCCCCCAAATAAGTCAAAAAATCCTCAATGTGGTGGGACTGCTTGAAGTAGACCACCCGGTTTCCCTTGCGCTGGGTCTCCTTGGGCTCAAAGCCCGCCTCCCGCAGCAGGGCGGGCAGTTCCCGGCCCACGTGGTAGTGGGAGGTGGCCAGCTCCAGGTGGTAGCTCTTCATGGGATCGGTGACCGAGCCCCCCGCTAGAAACGCCCCTCGGAGGAAGGCGGTGCGGCAGTGCTCCTCCTCCAGCAGGGCCAGGTTGATGTGCAGGGACACCGAGGCGTCCCGCTCCAAGTCGAACGTCTCGAAAATAGTCCCCAGCTTGGCCGGGTCCTCAATGAGAAAGGTCCCCTTTCCCTCCCCCGGCTCGGGGAGCTGGTCGAAGGACACCTTGAACGCCTTCCGAAACAGCAGGGGGAGCCGCTCCTTCAGCGCCCCGCACTCGGTGACGATCCGGGCCTGGCGGGGGTGGAAGGTCCCGCAGAACAGCAGTACGCCGTAGGCCTCCGCCTGGGCGCAGCATCTGCGGCTGATGTGGGGGCGGCACAGCTCCCCCTTCACGTCGGCGGAAAAGGCCACGGCGATTCCTCCCTTATAGCGTGTCCAGCCACTCAGAATATCTCTTGGTCTCCGCCCGCTGCTCGTAGAGGTCCAGCACCGCCTGGGCCACCTTCAGCCCGGAATGCCGGGCGTAGCCGCACGCCTGGTCCAGCAGGGGGTAGTACACCACGTCCGGCCCCAGCAGTTTTACCTGCTGGCTGTCCACCACCATGGGGGCGGCGTCCTCGGCGGAGTAGCGTTCCAGCAGCTCCCGGCCCACCGGGTCGGAATTGCACAGACACAGGTCCAGCAGTCCCGGCCCGCCGTGCTCCAGCAGGGCGGACACGTGGTCCTGGGCGGTCATGCCCTCGGTCTCCCCATCCTGGGTCATGATGTTGCACACGTAAATTTTCAGGGCGGCGCTGTCGATGATGGCCTCGGCGATGCCCTCCACCAGCAGGTTGGGGATGACGCTGGTATACAGGCTCCCCGGCCCCAGCAGGATGACCTCCGCCCGCCGGATGGCTTCCAGGGCGGCGGGGAGGGCGGGGGTGTGCTCGGGGAGCAGCCGCACGTGGTGGATGCGGCAGTTCTGCTCCTTCTTGGCGGCGAAAATCTTGGACTCGCCCCGGACGCTGGAGCCGTTGTCAAAGACGGCCTCCAACTGCACGTTGGAATTTGTGACGGGCAGAATACGGCCCGTAATCGCCAAAACCTGGCTCATCCTGGCCACCGCCTGGTCGAAGGAGTCGGAAATGCCGTCCAGCGCCGCCAGCAGCAGGTTGCCAAAGGCCTGCCCCGCCAGCCGCCCGTCGGGGAAGCGGTAGGCCAGCAGCCGCTGCATGAGGGATTCGGTGTCCGCCAGGGCCTCCATGCAGCTGCGGATGTCGCCGGGCGGGGGCATGCCCAGGTCCTCCCGGAGCACCCCGGAGCCGCCGCCGTCATCGGCCACGGTGACGATGGCGGTAAGGTCGTCGGTGTACAGCTTCAAACCTCTCAGGATGGCGGACAGGCCGTGCCCGCCCCCCAAGGCCACAATGGCGGGGCCCTTGCGCCGTTTGGGTTTCGTCATATTCATGCCCTCGTCATGTCCCGGTGGGTCTCGCCGGCGGCGTAACCCAGGGACTGGATGTATTCGGTGAGCGCGTGGGTCACCGCCACCGAACGGTGCCGCCCGCCGGTGCAGCCCACGGCGATGACCAGGGCGCTCTTGCCCTCCTCCACAAAGTGGGGGAGGAGGAAGTCCATCATGCCCCGCAGCTTTTCCAGCAGCTCCTGGGCGGTGGGGCTGGCAAAGACGTAGTCCGCCACCCCCTGGTCCAGGCCGGTCTGGGGGCGGAGCTCCTCCACGTAGAAGGGATTGGGGAGAAAGCGCACGTCGAAGACCAGGTCCGCTTCCAGGGGCAGTCCGTACTTAAAGCCGAAGGAGGTGACGGTGACGCTCATCTCATTGAGGCTCTTGCGGTTGGGGGCGAACATGTCCAGCACCTGCCCCCGGAGCTTGCGCACGGGCAGGGTGGTGGTGTTGATGATGTAGTCGGCCCGCCGGCGCACCGGGGCCATCACCTGCCGTTCCCGCTCCACCGCCTGGGCCAGGCCGCCCATCTCCGCCAGAAGGGGGTGGCTGCGCCGGGTCTCCTTGTAGCGCTTGATGATGACGGCGTCCTCCGCCTCCACGAACAGCACCTTGTACTGGAATTCCATGGCCCGCAGGGCGTCCATAGCCTCGAAGAGGCCGTCGAAGTTCTCCCCGCCCCGGATGTCGCACACCATGGCCACCCGCTCGTAAGACCCGGCCCCCGCCAGACACACCTCGGCGAACTTGGGGATGAGCACCGGGGGCAGGTTGTCCACGCAGAAATAGCCGCTGTCCTCCAAGATGGACATAACGGTGGATTTGCCTCCCCCGGACAGGCCGGATACGATCAGAAATTCCATTCTTCTCCCTCCTTTCCCAGCCAGCGCACCTCGGGATCCAGGGTGACGCCGGTCCCCCGAAACACCCGCTCCCGCACCTGGGCCATCAATTCTACAATATCTTTACAGGTGGCCCCGCCCCGGTTCACCACGAAGCCCGCGTGCTTCTCCGACACCTGAGCCCTGCCTACGGTAAGCCCCTTCAGCCCGCACTGGTCGATGAGGGCGGCGGCGTAGACGGGCTGTCCGTCTACCGGGGCCGGACGCTTGAAGGTGGACCCGGCGCTGGGGTATTCCAACGGCTGCTTTTCCCGGCGGCGCTGGGCGAAGTCCTCCATTTTGGCCTTGATCTCGGCGGGATCCTCCGGCTCCAGGGAGAAGCAGGCCCGCAGGATGAAGTCGTCCTGCCCTTGGAACTGGCTGTGGCGGTAAGAGAATTGAGGGTTGACGTACTCCCGCACAAATTCTTCAGAGGGGCAGCTTACAGAGGACACGCTGGACACCACCTGGCTCATCTCGCCTCCATAGGCCCCGGCGTTCATATACACGCCGCCCCCCACGCTGCCGGGGATGCCCTGGGCGAATTCCAGCCCCGCAAGGCCCTGCTCCAGGGCGAACTTGGACAGCCGGGCCAGGGATACCCCGCTGCCGGCCAGGATGGTCCGGCGCCCGGGCCATTCACCCTCAGGCAGCAGTTCCAGCCGGTTCAGGCCGTCATAAGCTTTGATGACCAGCAGGTCCGCACCCTGGTCTGACACCAGCAGATTGGTGCCCCGGCCCATGAAAAAGGGCTTCACGCCGAACTCCAGGACGGCCACCGGCAGCAGCCGATGGACCTGGTCCTCGTTTTTGGGCAGGACCATCAGGGGCACCGGCCCGCCCACCTGAAAGGAGGTGTGGCGGCTCATGGGCTCGTCCCGGCGCAGCTCCAGGGAGGGTATTTGCTCACGCAGCCGGTGGTACAGGGCGTTCCAGTTCATCATAGGGCCTCCTCCGGGCGCGGCGCGCCCACTCGATTTCCGTTATTTTACCACGTTTTGCCGGAAAAGAGAATAGCGTTCACGAAAAATTAAGAAGCGGCGCGGCTAACGCCGCGCCGCCCGGGCCTTATTTTAGATGCAGCAGTTTTTGGGTTCCTGACAGCCCTCCGGCGGGGCGATGGTGTTGGGGGGGAAGAACTCCTCCACGGGGAACTGCACCTGGCGGAAGATGGCGCAGGGGTCCTCCTGGACGCCGCCGCCGGCGGTGCACTCCTTGCTGGGCATGCAGTAGTCGTAGGCGGGGATGAGCAGCTGGCTGTCCCGTTCAAGCCGGATGATGGAGAACTGACCCAGGGTGACGTACACCCTCCGGCCCTCGCCCCCCATGTTCAGCTCGCCGGGGAAGCAGCCGGCGATGCCCGCGGGCACCTCGGCCCCGTCGCCGCAGGCGCAGGACGGCGGTTCGCAGGGGTCGGACAGGCGCATACTCAGGATGATGGGGTCCACGGAGTTCACCACCGCCACAGGCAGGTTGGTGCTCATCAGGTTCTGCTCATCCAGGTCGTCCGGCCGGCTGTTGGAGGAGAACACCTTGGCGCTGCCCTCGCTGCCAAACAGGATGGCCCGCTTGTCGAACACGGCCAGGCCGCAGATGGACACTGGCCGGGCGGCGCCCACAAAGGCGTCGGCGGTGACCCGGTAGAAATAGCGCACGTCTACGGTGAAGTAGCCCCGGTTGAAGCCCACGGGCTCCACGTCGATGTAAGCATACAGCAGTTCGGCCTGGCCGGCCTTCAGACTGATGGCCCGGTCTATGACGGCCTGGGAGCTGACGGTGGGGTAAAGGCGCAGATCCTCGACGCAGTCCTTATCGTAAGATATAGCGTCTTTAAAACTTTTCCGCAAAAAAATTTCAGTGTGATTTTAGAACGAAATCCAGCTCAAAATCGCCGGGTTTTGTCTTTTTCTCCTTGTGATAGGTAATAACCTCAACCACAGAATGGAGCAGGGCATTCCTGTGGGGCGTGTCGCTGAGCCAATACGCATCCAGCACCGCCTTGATTTTCTCTGCCTGGACGGCTGGCTCGTACGACTTGGCCTGGTCTAAGCGGCGCTGCGCCTCATCCAGCCTCCGCTCCACGTCGGCCAGCTTGTCCTTGACCGCCGCCATCCGCTCCCGGTATGTGGGCAGGTCGTACTCACCCAGCTCCAGCAGCTCATGGAGCCTGACCTTCTGCCGGTTGACCGCCGTCAGTTCCCGGCTGATGTTGGCCACGGCGTCCTCCAGCGGCGTCAGATCCTGGCTGTGCTCCGGCTGCTCCAGCTGGATCCGTTCCAGGACGTCTTGCAGGTGGCTGATGACCCGAGACTCCACCAGTTCCAGCTTGGCGGAGGCGCAGCACCCTTTCTTCATGCAAGCCAAATACTGCTCCTGCCCGTTTTTGCAAAAAAGGCGCTGCATGTTGCCGCCGCAGTTGGCGCACTTAACCAGCCCGACCAGCGGGCTCTTGACCGTCCCGTCGTTGCGGGAGGGGTGGTACCGGCCATCCATGATACCCTGCACTTTGTCGTACACCTCCTTTTCTATAATGGGCGGGTGAAGCCCGTCGGTGATGGTCCACTTTTCCTTTGGGTTGTAGATGGTGATGTGCTTTTGATTGCCCTTCGTGTTCTTTTTGATGTGGGTTTTCTGGTCCCAGACAATCTTGCCTATGTAGGTGGGGTTGCGCAGGATCTTGGCCACGCTGCTCCGGGAAAAGGCGGCGGAGCGGTGGGGTCTTGCCCCCATGGCGTTGACCTGTCCGGCGATTACCGTGCAGCCATATCCACGTATATACATATCAAACATGAGGCGGACAAAACGGGCTTCCGGCTCGTAGGGCTCCAGTGTGGGGCGGCGGTCGACGGTGATTTTTTTGTATCCATAGGGGGCGTTGGCCACGTAACAGCCGTCCTGGATGGAGCGCTTGAGGCCGCGCCGGAGACGCTTATTGATGAGCTTGTACTCCCGGCGGCTCATGAAGGTCTTGAACTCCGCAAGTTCGTCGTCTATCTCGTCTGACAAGTCATAGACCTTGTCGGGAGTGACGATCAAGGTCCCGCTGTCCCGGAAGGCGTCCAGGATGATCCCCTGGTCCTTCATCCGGCCACGGGAAAGCCGGTCCAGGTCCATGCAGAGCACGGCGTCATACCGGCCAGCCTCCACGCGCTCCAGCATGCGGAGCATTTGAGGCCGTCCATACAGGCTTTCGCCGCTGACCACCTCTGGATAATAATCCACGATATCCAGGCCGTGTTCCCGGGCGCACTCGTTCAGGCCCTGGCGGTGGCGCTGGAGCACCTCCTCCGTTTCCAGGCCCTCCTCCATGCGGGATTTCCGCAGGTAGACTGCGGCGGTTTGGCCGAGCATATCTTTTTGGTTAGACATTTTGACACCCCTTTCGATCTTGAGGAGAAGAGGGCAGAAAGGCTGTATGCCATCTGCCCTCTTTGCCGCCCTTGGCGCTCGCAGCACCGGGGCGGTTTTTGTTGCTTTTTGCTGTATTATGTGTTATGCTGGCAACAGGAAAGCACAGCTTTCAGCGCTGCCCGTATTCGGTAGGCGGTGAAGCCCTCTTTACGGGGGCGCTTCTTGCCCCCTGATCTCGCGAAAGGGGGGCTGCGATATGACGACTTCGGAAGTTTTTGAACTTTGTCTGGTCATTATCGGCATTTGCGGCCTGTTCCTACAGGTGTACAAAAAGAAGTAACCGCCCATCCCTCACAAAGATAGCGGTTACTTCTTAACCAACATCTGAGGGCCTAACCGTCTACCGGCAGCGCCCTTTCTATTTCTAGTATACCCGCTGAATATGAAATTGTCAAGCCTCTGGTGCCTGTGGCGCTGGGGCGACCTTTAAATTATACGTTCCAATGGTGGCCGCAATTTTGGCAAACGCAAACACTTTTTGTTTCCTGCTTCAACTTTTGCTTCTTTGGCGAAAATATTTTAACAATTAGCGCGGGAACCGTAAAAATGAACCATTTTATCGGCACCCACCAAAAGCCAACAAATATCCACCAAAAGATACCGTGATGTTTGTCTACAAGCTTTGTTTGCTGGATGGCCTGTACAGTCACATGGTCGCTTCCGCATTTAGGGCATACCATAATACCCTCTCCTTTCTATTTGCGCCGCCCTCCGGCGGTGGGGTCACACAAAAAATTGGCAACATTTGGAGTATTGACGTATTGGAAGATTAAACCTATAATCAAGACAGAAAACGAACTATAAAAATAAAAACGATAACTTTAAAAGAAAAGACGGGTATGCGTCTTTTCTGATGAGTGCGCCATAAATCGGACTGCAAAGGATAATAGGAACAATGTACCAGGGAAATAATGGTTGACTTATTGAAACCTATGTTCTATAATCTGAAACAGAAAGGCGATAGCCAAAAAGGAGGCGGATATGATGGAAGAAAAAACGCTGAGGGCTGAGGCTGACACCCGGAGGGAGCAAATACTCCAGACCATCATCAAGGTGATCCAAGCGCTGGATGATCGAAAACTGGAGCATGTCTATTATTTCGTCCTACATATCCGATAGCCCCTATTGAGCCGACCCATCCGGGTCGGCTTTTTTTATTTCATCCGCCAGCTCCAAGACCTTGCGCTCCAGCAGCTGCCACTCGTCGGGGGTCATGCGGGCCAGCACGGTGATGAACCTCTGCCGGAAATCGGGCTCGCCCCGAAGGATGTCGCCCACAAAAGCGGAGATCTCATCTCCCGGAGATTTCTGGATGAACATTTCGCCCTCGCCGGTGCGAAGCCAATGCTCATTGACATCAAATTCGCGGCAAATCAGGGAAATCACGGCATCAATAGGTTCGTTTCGCCCAATTTCGTATGTACCTATCGTGTTTGGCTTTACGCCAATACGTTCACCAAATTCTTTCTGCGTTAAGTTAAGAGCTTTACGCAGTTTTTTTATGCGTTCCTTCATCGCGCCACCTCCCCGTGACTGGATAATAGCACACAAAAAAGGCTATGTCAATAAAAAAATCGCAAAATCAAAATTTGGACTTGACAAATGTGATTATGCGTGGTAACCTAATCGCAGAATCAGCAGGAAGGAGGTGAACAGGATGAGATTAGCCTATGAGACGGTGGAGCCTGATGAAACTGTCCGTGCGTTGGCAAAAAAGCTGGTGAATATCATCGTCACGGCAGGTGTGTCTTACAAAAAATCGATGGAGGCGCTGGATTGCGCCCAGCGCCTCATCGAAACCGAAACCAAGCCCGCCATTAGTTAAGTCCTTCTTTCAGTCTGTTCAGCACAGAAGTACGAAGCAGCTCTAACTCTGATTCAAGTTCGACTTGATACTGCTTTGTGGCAGGAACCGAAGGAAGGAGTTTATGCAAATCTGTCAGCGTGTTGTTATGAAATACTGAGAAGAATCTATTCAAATCCTGCACTAACCTAGCATCCATGAAATCACCCCCTTTCCCCGCTAAAATTCTACCACATCGGCGGTGAGGGGGCAAGCACCAACAGGAAGGAGGTGAACGGGGTGGATGTCATTATTGTGCCCAGGGCTAAGGTAGAAGAAATCACCGCCCTTGTACTGGGAATACAAGGGCGGCTGGACTTGACAACCGTGAGTGATGCCAGCATCAAAGCTCTTGCTCAAGCCACTTATGATAGACAGCAAGGACTTCGAGAGCAACCTGATAACTGATGCTGGAAACCTGGAGCGGGATTTTGTCCCTTTCGTCAGCCAGCGGAGTGCTGCTAACGATTTTGGCGGCATTGTTGGCATCCCCCATTATGCCAGAGATGGTATCTGGGTCCAGCGTTGCGAGAAAATCTTCAAATGGTGGTAAGTTCATGTAGTCACCCCCTTTCCCGTTAAAATTCTACCACATCGTGGGGGAGGGGGCAACACAAGAAGGAGGTGCGGTTATGGGCAACGACGAAAAGAAGCTCTGCCAGCGGCTTGCGCTGGCGGTTGAAGCGCTCCCCAACGATAAGCGCGAGTTTATCATGGGCTACGCGGAGGGTGTGATCGCCATGGCCAACGAGATCCGGGCCGGAACCGTGCAAACGCAGGCCAGCGCGTGAAAGGAGTCTGACGATGAATCAGGGTAAGACGTTTGACGAGTACAAGGACGCCCTTGAGAATGCGCCCAGCCAGCGTGTCCGGGAAGCTTTGTTGGCGGAGGCCGACACCCGTGGTTTTACCGCATGGCAGATGGCTGAGCTGTGTATGATCCGGGCCGAGCCCTGGGCGTAAACGCTCCGGCGGATAATGGGACGAGGGTCCCGCATACCGTCTGATAGGAGGTGTCGAGGATGGAGATCACTGTGACGCAGAAAACGGAAACCGTCAGTGGAAAGGAATATCCCCTGACGGTGACCCGGCAGCACGGGTTGCAGGAAATTGAGGTGCGCGGCGAACGGGTGCAGGTGGTGGACGTGACCATCTTTGAGAGCCCGCTGGGCCGGTCGCTGTGTTATACCCGGGCCCGCCCGGAAGCCCCGCCGGAGGAACGGGCGGCGCAGCGCCGGCTGATCCAGGAGATCGCCACCACAGCCATGATTGAGCAGGGGATCTGGTAGGAGGTGCGCATATGAGCCGAGGCATAAAAAATTCCCCGCCGGGTTGCAGGCCCCGGCGGGGAAGGGTAAGCATGGCTTACCGTAGGAACAAAAGTATTATATCACGGGGAAGCGCAATTTGCAAGGGGGTGATTTTGTGACGCCATTGACCCAGATCCACGCGGATGGCCGCGTGGCGGAGCGGTACGGCCTGGAGGAGGCCATTTTCCTCCACGCGCTCATGTTCTGGTACCGCACCAACCG
>ERZ808041.643-NODE-643-length-22978-cov-9.555434_pt1 | contig 22978 bp, 17 predicted proteins | sample MGYA00380192_ERZ808041 | MGnify/ENA primary metagenome ERZ808041 (study PRJEB31490, sample SAMN06133412) | mouse gut metagenome | isolation source: Z1_1 | host: mice | place: China: Chengdu | collected 2015-05 ...
TCCTGCGCCCTGGCGATAATCTCGCACAGAGCCTGCCCGCCCACGCCCTTTTCAATCAGATACGCCACTTTTCTGGGCGGCCTGGGCACCTGAAAGCCGTTTTCCATCAGCAGCATGATGATTCTTTCAAATCCGATGGAAAAACCACAGGCCGGCACATTCTGTCCTGTAAATCTGCCCACCATACTGTCATATCTGCCGCCCCCGCCGCAGGCCGCTCCGAACCTGGGCATGGATATCTCAAAAATCGGCCCTGTATAATAGGACATCCCCCGCACCAGCGTGGCGTCAAACACCATCTTAAAGTCCGCCGCTTTGGTGGCGCTGACGCTGTCGATGATCTCCTGTAGTCCCTGGGCCACCTGGGGCTCCAGATATTCCTTCAAGGTCTCCGCCAGGTAAGCCACTCCGTCTTCCTGCTGTCCCAGCGCCTGATACAGCGCCAGATATTTTTCCACGCAGGATTTCTCAAAGCCCTTCTCCAGCAGTTCCGCCTCCACACCGTCAAAGCCGATTTTGTCCATCTTATCCAGAGAGATGAATACGCTGTCAAAAGACTCCTCCGCAAATCCGCTGTAAGCCGCCATGGCTTTCAGAATCTGCCTGTCATTGATACGGATCTCAAACCCCTCAAAGCCCAGCTTTCCCAGGGTGGTGGTGGTGGCAAGGATCAGTTCGATCTCCGCAAGATTGCTGGCCTCCCCAAAAATATCAATATCACACTGTGTGAACTGGCGGTAGCGCCCTTTCTGGGGCTTTTCAGCCCGCCACACGCTGCCGATCTGCAATGCCTTGAAAGGGGCGGGAAGATTGGCAGAATTGCACGCGTAGTACCGCACCAGCGGCACCGTCAGATCATAGCGCATGCCAAAATCCACCACATCCTCCTCTGTGGCCGCCTCCGCCACATTCAACTTTTCTCCGCGCTTGAGCACCTTGAAAATCAGCTTTTCATTGTCCCCTCCCTGCTTGCTGGTCAGATTGACAATGCTCTCCATGCAGGGTGTCTCGATGGGCGTAAAGCCAAATTTGCGGTAAGTGTCCTTGATCACACTCTGCACATAGTCCCGAAGCTGCATCTCCTCCGGTAAAATATCTTTCATGCCGTGTACCGGCTTCTTATTCAGCGCCATATTTCTCTCCTCCATCTATCTTTTCCGGCATCTGTCTGTTTTCCGTCAGAACGGCCCCCACAGCCGGAGCGTTTTTGTCCGATGTTCTGTCACAGACTGGGTTCATTTCAGTCGATCAGTTCAGCTTTCTGATTTCCCGGTTGAAGCAGGAGACCATACTCACCGTAAAACCGCATATCCCGGTACACAGGAACATTGCCGCCATGCCGCTCCCTGCGCCCTCCCCTGTAATCGTCCCCAGCATCCCTGCATGCCTGCTTCCGGAAGCCATAAAAGGCTCAAAGACATAATCCGCCAGATAGCCTCCAAGGATGATGCCAACCGGAATCGTACTGTACTGGATCGCATTCCTGACTGCAAACACCCTCCCCTGCATAACTACAGGAATCTTACGATACAGTATCGTATTCTGGTTTGCCATAATAAAGGGAATCGGCAGGCTGGCAGCGATTGCGGCCCTCGACCACCTCAATACATTCCTCCCGACTGCCATCATCAGGTCACCAAACAGAAATGATAATGCCGCCGAAGCATAAATGGCTACAGCCTTATGCCGGCTTTCCTTTTTCACGGAAACAATGATTCCCCCGACAATTCCACCTATCCCCATACAGGCATTTACAGTTCCAAGCACGATACTGTCCCCGGAACTTCTTGCCAGAATCATAGGCGACAAAATATTCTCATAGGTCAGCCTTGAGCAGAAATTGATTAATGCCATCGTGACCATGATATATAAAATGCCTTTTTCCTTTTTCAGAAAGGCAAACCCCTCCGCAATCCCTTCAAAAGGAGAACCGTATGTCTTGTCCTGCACCTTCTCCGGAATTGTGATAAAAAACAGCAACACACAAAATGCAAAGACAAAGCTCGACAAATCTATCAACAAGATGAGCGGAAGCCCACCTGCCGCAAATAGAAAAGCTGCCAGCATGGGACTGAATATCACAATCAGGTTATTGGAAAAAGAATTCATCCCGCTGACATTGGATATCTTACTCTCCGGTACAAGCCGCCCCACGGCCACTGCGGACGCGGGCTGCTGGAATGCGTTCGTTATGCCTACAATCACATTGATGACGTAGATCTTCCAGACCGCAAGCCGCCCCATAAGCAAGAATGCCAATACCGCCAGTGAACCAAGCGCCGCAATACTATCCGATACCAGCATAATTTTTTTCTTCTTATGCCTATCTATAAAACTGCCGACAAACAGGCTCAATAATACATACGGCACGTAATTGCAAAAGGACATCAGTGAAACGGACATTGCACAATGGCTCTGTCCATACGCCCACAAGACAAGCGCAAACCCGGTCATGGAACTTCCAAGTCCTGATATACTCTGGCTTAACCATAAAACAATATATTTCTTAAATGATCTCTCTTCCATTGAATTTTCTCCATTCTATTCTTTTTTCAGAATAAAAAGTACAAAATCCAATGTGGACGACGGGTTTATCTCTGTACAAATTTCGTCCAGTCATCAGACTTTGTACAGAGTCCTTTGTTTAAGTCAATCACCAAATGGCAGAGCATATTTCCCCACCTCCCTCAGTTATCTTTTCGCTGGACAGTATGGCACGGAAACTTCTTTAAATCAATTTATCCATAAAAACAATAAATCACTAAAAATAGTGTAGAAGTATGCATCAGAAATATATTCCTGAACGTGCCAGCCATTCCACCTACAAGGCTCCACTGGCGCTGCATATAGGATTTCAGATTTTCCGTGCTTTGCCGATAAGCCTCACAAGCCATTGATGGATTACCAAAATGCCCCATGATCGCACAGGCGGCACAATACCCGCTCTCCATCCCGGCAGATATGCCCTCGCCCATAGGATTTAAGAACCCGGCGACCTCCCCGGCGAAAAGGATACGCCCCACACCGTAGTCTACATGGCATCCCGGACGGATATGCGGCATCAGCCACTTCTCACTCTTGGTCTGCCTTCTGATACGCAGGTGGTGGTTTGCTTCCATGTAAGAAATAAAGCGTTCATAATAATTACTGATCTTGTCCATATCCTTCACGGACACCCCAAGCACCAGCAGGTCATCCTTCACGTTGAACCACGCATCATATTCCGAAAGCTCCGGCTGCAGGTACGCATAAAAGTAATGCGGGTCTAAATCAATGCTGCCCTCGTTGAATGTCTGGAATGTTGTTATGTATCCGGGAACCTCTCCGGTGATCTTCCGCTTCAATGTTCCGACAACACCCTCACCGTCAATCACATACCTTGCGCTTTCCGTATAATTACTTTCCCCACACAAGCTGATTTCCACAAATCCGTCCTTTTCCGTGCAGGAAAGAGCCGCCACACCGTCCCTGACCTCTGCGCCGCTCCCCTCTGCCTTTTTAGCAAGCCACCCGTCAAAATGGCTGCGCCACACATTAAGCCCCTCCTGCTCGAAGCGGTATTCCTTCCCCACATCATTTGTGAAGATCATGCCCCTGTTCTCTGTCGGGGTACACATGGCAGATTCCGGCACATCCTCCCTGAAATAGGTCTTTACAAGCTCCATTGATTTCTTTATCAGAACGCCCGAACAGGACTTATACCTTGGCATTTTGAATTTCTCCACCAGAAGAACCTTATATCCCTTTTCCGCTAAGACTTTAGATGCCGCGCATCCCGCAGGCCCCGCACCGACCACTATCACATCATACATCCGTATACCATCCTCCCTGCTGTTTTCTATTACTGCAATTGTTCCTATACTGTATCGTCCTTGATTGCCTCTACAATGACATCCTCCCTGATTTTCTTGGTAGCCAGCATATAAATCCCGTTGATTACAAATAGTACCAGAACAATATACACCACCAGAACCCACACCGGAAAGGCATATAAAAATTCCAAGACAGGCACACCCATCATGTAGCACTGTGCAACACATACGATAACGAGCAACGGCAACCCGATCAGTATCGGCCTGACAGATAGCAGAAAGCCTTCCATTCCAAGCAGCCGCCGGATTCCCTTTTCGTCCACCCCTACAGAACGGAGCATGGCAAATTCCTTACGCCTCTGGCCTAAGCTGTTCAGGATTGCTGACAGCACTGATGAGATACCCACGATTCCGAACAGCGCCGCAAGGCTGCACACAATAAACATCGTTGCCCCTGTCATTTTTCCGCGGTTCCTCATACGCTCTGTCTTACTGGAAGTCATAAAATCACTGTTGCCCAGATAAGCGCTGCATATCCTTTCCGCTTCGCCTTGGATTTCTTCATCCATCCCATCCGGCACAACATAATTTACATAGCTTCTGTAATTATAAACCTCCATCTCATCACTGAAATTCCCGATAATGGCATAGTATTCCTCCATCGGCACAATAATAGGAAGTGTATAAAACGAGGGATTAATCCCAATCTCCGGCATTGACGGGACCACTGCCGCAACATCCACCGTAAACTCATAATCGCCTTGAGCGTCATCTGAATATTTCTCTGTCAGCTCCACCCTCTGCCCCTGCTGGAGATTCAGATAAGGGATTGTTTCCTGCATTGCCTCATAATCCCTTGCACCGGGGTTCTTTGCCACACTGTTTACAATAATGGCGGAAGATTCCGAAAAAGTCCCCGTTCCTGCTTCCTGCAGAACACTTTCATAAGCATTCGGCTCCATCCCCACCAGTACACAGGGCACACGATAGCGCCCGTCCCGCTGCACGATATAGCCGTCTGCGGCATCAAAACCTCCTGCCTGCAGGAATTCTGCCGACTGGTCACTCCCTGAAAGCCAGACAGCGCAGCTCGCCCTTGCATAAACAGATGTTTCCTGTACCCCTGGCACAGCTTTCAGTTCCGCAAGGAGTGTACCGTCTATCCGCTCCCCCGTCCCCAGCGTGATATTCACATCAAAATGATTCATACTTTCCGCCTGCGCATTGCTGATATCGGAAGCCGTAAAAACCGCGAGAAACCCAAAAGCAAGGAGCATACACAGGGAAAGCGTCGCCATGCAGGTATGGTACAGTTTTCTGCCCGCATTTACTGAGTTTACCGCAATCTCCCCAAGGAATCCGAAATGCTTTGCCAATACAGGATGGCTCTTTGCTTTCTTTACGGAAATGCTGTACTGCTCCCCGCGCACTGCCTCTATGGGCAGAACCTTTGACATCTGTTTTGCAGGCCCGTGTGCGGCAAGCAGAACCGTAACAAAAGAAAGCACTGCCGCCATGAACGCCGCTGCCGGGGAAAAAGAAACCTCCATTCGGCTCCCGAACACCTCACTGGTCATATCGGAATAGGCTGACAGGACACCGAAGGAAAACAGGTAGCCCAGAATCATTGAAAGCAGGATGGGAATCACCGAAAGGATGCACGCCTCATAAATAACCGTCCTTCCTATCTGCTTCGGCCCCGCCCCCACTGATTTCAGAATGCCGAGCTGATGTATCTTCTGTTTTGCCGAAATCCCGAAAGCGCCCCTTATGATATAGGCAAATACTGCCATAGACGCACCTGCCGCAAGCAGAAGCCCAAAGAACAGCTTCGGCACATCACTCCTGAAAAAGCTCCCCGGCGCATATACCCCATGCCATGCAAGCAGTGCGGCATGGTATCGGCATGGGTAGTTCCCGTATTCATCCTTCGTAAGTCCTATTGCCTGTGCAATCTGCGGGACTGCCGAATATACTTTCCTCCTCTGTTCCATCTGGAGGTAGACCACCACCCCGCTGTCCGACGAAAGTTCATCCGGCTCCATAAAACCATAAGCAAGGTACCCTTCATAGCCGGAGGAAACAGACACATCCAGTTCCCCCACAATGGTCAGGCTGGCTGCTTCTTTCTGCTGGCTTTCTTCCCCGCTGCCCATTTCCACAGTGAGCGTGTCGCCAATGCCATATGCCGTGTTCTGCAAAAAGAAATCCTTGCTGACCACGATCTCACCGGGAGCTTGCGGGATATGCCCCCGCAGGAGCATATTCTTTTCATACATGGCATCCCAATAGCCGCTGTCACAATTCTGTATCAGCAGGTGGGGAAGCGCTGTCTCTTCCGGCAGGAACGCGGTCTGGTTGTCCCCTTTCACAAACATGGCTTTTACACCTGCATTATCCCCCACCATGCCAAGCCTGTCTGCCGGAACATCCATAAGCTCCGCATCCCAATCCCCACCAACATAAATTTCCTGCTGTACCATCTGGTTCCAGAAGCTCTGTGCAAAAACAAACAATGTACATAAAAAAGTTGAAGCGATCAGCACTGCCACAATAATGGAAACAGAAGTACGGCGGTTTTTGCGTACCTGATCCAAACTGTATTCCCGTATAATGTTCATGGCCGCACCGCCTTATCCGAGATGATCCTCCCATCCTCTATCTTAATGATGCGGTCTGCTTCCAGCGCCACGCTCTCGTCATGCGTGATCAAAAGGATAGTCTGCTTATACTGGCGGTTGGACAGCTTCAGAAGGGAGATGATCTCCTCCGTATTCTTCCGGTCAAGGTTCCCTGTCGGCTCGTCCGCCAGCAGGATTGCAGGCTGGTAGATCAAAGCGCGCCCTATTGCCACTCTCTGCTGCTGTCCTCCGGAAAGCTGCCCCGGCAGATGCTCCAGCCTGTCACCTAACCCTAATGTCCCCACAATATCATCAAACCGCTCCTTACTTGGTTTCTTATTATCCAGAAGCATGGGCAGCATGATATTCTTCCTCACACTGAGCGTGGGGATAAGGTTATAAAACTGGTAGATAAGCCCTACCTTGCGCCTGCGGTACTGTGCCAGCCGTTCCTCCCCAAGCGTTGCTATGTCCACATCCTCCACAAATATCTTCCCGCTGGTGGGGCGGTCAACACCGCCTAAAAGATGGAGCAGCGTTGACTTGCCGGAGCCAGATGCCCCGATGATGGCAACGAACTGCCCCCTTTCCACCTGCAGGTCTACATGATCCAAAGCTGTCACCATTGTCTGCCCCGTCCCATACTGCCTGGTCAGACCCTCAGTCCTTAAAATATCCATAAACAGCACCTCTCTTGTTTTTAAGTATGTAACAAGCCCTGCCGCGCAGGACTTGGAACTTCCTTACATACTACCACCCTTATGTGCTAATTCGGTGACAATGGTAAAATTTAATACAGAATCTTGCGCCCCCTGTCTCTGCATTTTCTGCCGTGACCGTTCCATTTTCTTTTTCAATAATGGATCTTGACAGGGCAAGCCCGATCCCCGCACTGTCTTTGGAAGAACCTGCACCACGGTAGAACCGTTCAAACAGATGGGGAAGATCCGCCTCATCAAATCCCACGCCGCTGTCCTGGATGACAATTTCCGTATAGATTGGATTGTCCTGGCAGGCAATGCGGATATTCCCCTGCTCTGGCGTATGCTCCATGCAGTTTTTGATGATATTGCCAAATGCCTCACTGCACCATCCAAAATCACCGATAAGTGAAATCCCGTCAGCTCCCTGTATCTCAAAGCATATCCTCTTTTCTTCCATCTGCCGGACAAAAGGCTGGACTGCATCCACCAGCATCTCCTCCAGGTCAAACTCTTTTTCTTCCAGTGCCAGTACGCCCGCATCCAGCCTTGACAGAGTGAGCATGGAGCCGACCAGATGCTGGAGGTGGCCGACCTGTTCCTCCATCCGCCTGATGTCATCCACAGTCTGTTCATCCCATGCCCTCTTTTTGATCAGTGAAAGGGTAAGCCCTATGGATGCTGCCGGAGTCTTTAGCTGGTGGGATAAATCCGCCATATAATCCGCAAGGTTCTTCTTTGCCCTCTGCGCCTGTTCCCGTTCTTCCCGCAGAAGCACCACCGCTTTATAAATGCTGTCCTCCAGGGCGGAACTGGTATCATACTGCATCAGGGTGTCATACTGCCCTTCCATGGTCCTGTCCAGATAACCGGAAAGCGCCGCTGTCCTCTTCTCTTTCTCCCACACCTTTACCCGCCAGTAAAGTCCGAAAGTAAACAGCATGGCCAGTACAATACAGAAAGGGACGGCATATGCCACCGCCACAAACCATGCCGGAATAAAAGAATATATATCCCTCCCATAACCGTACTGCCCTATGATTTCTTCCCCTGCAGCCCTCAAGCCATCGCCAGACTTATATAGGTGCATGACACCGCCAAGCTGTTCCGGGGCAGCAATCCCCACAGCCCCGGCCATATCCACGATACCGCTTCTGATAAATGTTTCTAACAGATGCAGGATAACACCGCCTGCCAGAACGCACAGGCAGATGGAAAGCGCAATCCCGCATATTAAAATCCTATTCCCTTTCTTTTTATCCCTCATAATCCACCGCCTTATACCCAAACCCCCGGACAGTCAGGAGCATCTTCGGCATCTGCGGATGATCCTCCACTTTCTGCCGCAATCGCTTTACCAGTGTGGTGAGCGTATTGTCATTGACATAGTTCCCATCCATATCCCACAGCTTTTCCAAAATCTGCTCACGGGTAATGGTCTGGTTCTTATGCTCCAAAAGCAGAATAAGGAGCTGGTATTCATTTGGTGTCAGTTCCACCGGGCAGTCTTTCTTATATACTTTGGATGCCTTTTTATTGATACAGACATCGCCACAGTAGAGGTTATCATCCTGCGGCTTCCGGTTCCTCACCCTGCGCAGCACCGCCCGTATCCTTGACACAAGAACATCCATGCGAAAAGGCTTTGTCACATAGTCATCCGCTCCGATAGACAGTCCCCGCACCATGTCCTGTGCATCGTCACGAACAGTAAGCAGTATAATAGGAATCTCTGTATTCTCACTGAGATAACGGCAGAATGTAAAACCGTCCCCATCGGGAAGGTTCAAGTCCAACAGGCATAAATCAATCCCGCTGTCCAGAATTTTCCGTGCCTGCGCAAGGCAGGATGCGGCAGATACGGAAAACCCTTCACCCTGCAGGTTCCGGCACAGGGCATCAGACAGTTCCATGCTGTCTTCAACGATCAGAATCTTATCCATACAAATTCCCCTTTCTATGGGAGTATGGTTTTTATTATGCCACTGTCCGCCATTATCTTCAACTTCTGTTTCAGGAATATTTTTTATTTGCAATCATCCCTACCTCATGAAATTTTCCGTATCGGAGTAATGTTATTTCCTATCTCCTATCCGATCTAGCATCTCTACCAATATTTGAGGGAGCGGCACTCCAAGCTGATTTATATTCTTTAATATGGCAAGTCCTTCATTTGAAATATAAAATAAAATAACTGTTGTTCGGATTGCACAATTACTTTCAATGATTGCACCTACTTCGTTGGAAACAATCACAAGAATAAATATCGCTGCTTTCTTAAATATATTCTTTAGCAAAAATACTCTGGAACACTTCTCCTCCCCCACAATTACAAGAAGAATTTCTACTATGTAATTTATCACGATGAATAAAATCAGTGCAGAAAGAAATTTATCAATTCCTCCAAATAATTGAACAATGTAGTTTACCATGTCTATCCCATCCTTTCTCTTTGTAGCCACTTAGGCTATATTTTTATAAAAAATTAGAGCTATGAACATTTCATGTTCATAGCTCCATTATATTTTTCCTTATTAATTTTTTCCTTGAGTAATCCCCCTAAAAAAATCTGATTTTGTCATCTCCAATAAATTCTCCTAATCCTAGTTGTCGCATTCTTCTACATTCATCATCCGGACTGACATCTACATATTGTTTGTATATCACTTGATTTGTCTCTCTATTAACAAAAAAAGTTACCAGATTATCCCAATATTTTTCTTGAGATAAAGCAATTTCAAAATCACATCTCATTCCTTTTGCATAGCATCCGGATTCATCTCTGTATAATTCATTTATTTGTCTAGCAAAGTCCTTTGCCACTAATTCTTTTATATTGAATTGGTCAACTGTAAAATCTCTGAACATATTAAGCACATTAACACCCTTAGGAGGCATTATGAAGGTGATGTCTTTAATATTATGATCCAAATATTTACAAACCAATTTCGCAAACTCATTCCCAATATTCATTGCCAAATCTCTGCTAATAATTGATCTGGCAACAAACTTACATAGTATTCCATTTACAAATTCAATGTCTGATAGTCTTGTATATGAATAAATATACATTTTAATTTGATAAATACTATCTTCGATTTCCCTTTTCTTTTTAATTAATGCTGATGCTCCAAAATTTACTGCTGTTCTATTTTCCAGTTTCTTCTTCCAAGCTTCAATCGCAACGGCATCTGCTTCTTTGGGTTTCTTTACTGCAACAGAAAGAGATCTATTCGGATTATTATACCCTAGATAATCATTCTTGAATCCCTCCTTAGAATTATTTACCACTATCATTTCTTGCATAATAATGATAAACATATCAAGAGTTACACCCTCCGAAATGTCAATATTTTTTCCTGCAATCCACCAATTTAAAACTGTTTCAAAATTGTTAATAGCAAACTTACACGCTTTTACATCCCAATGCTCTTTAGGAATACCTTCAAGAAGCAAATCTACAATAGGTATTACATCTTCATTCTCTGTTGAGGTGCATATGTAATCTTTTATATCTTTCATAGTCTTTTCCGAAATACCATAGCCTTCCCATTTTCTCAGAACTTTTATAAAAGATTCAGGTGGTTCAGGAGAAAAACAAATTTGATAATTAATATTGATACGATCTACATCTCTGCACATCATGCGATGGCATATTAATTTATTATAGAAAGTAGTCATAATACCATAATCTAACTTTTTCGGAATTTTATCTTCTGATAAACGCGCTAATATCTTTTCTTGAAGAAACTTGTTGATTCTGTCAAGTTCATCCAATGCACTTTCCGGATTGTCTAGTGCTCTGTCTGTAATAACATAATCAAATACTTTCTCTGTTAGATATTCCCAATATAAATTAATTTTTTCTATCTTTTCAAAACGTGCGTCGGCATCATGGACTTCTGTTTTAATACAATCATACAGTGTTTGAAAATATTTCCCATATACACTCTTATTTGATAATTCAGTTTGTATATTTTCCAATCTTGGTTTTTCTAAAATATCAGTTATCTGAACACGAATATTCGCATCATATTTCTTATATTTTGGACTTCCACTTTTTTCAATATAAAATAATACTTTCAGTATCTTTAGCAAATCATGCTTTTCTTTATCATTCACATTTGCCTTTTCTTCAACATCTAAGCCTAATAGCTTACTTAACTTATTTATCAGTCCGGACTCTTGTGCATTCTTGAGTTTATCTCTGTATGACTCTTCTCCTAATGGAATTTTCCCAGTTGATTTTTCATATTCATCCATTAGTTCGTGGCACAAACTTATATAAGATATTTTTTTCGTTTTATCATATTTCATACCAATATCATAATATCCCATTGATTTCCTGTTGCCCCTAATTTTTATGATTCATATTATAATAAATTCTTTACATCATTTTTAGTTTCAAAATAGAGTGGAAAATTATCACCATATGTACTTCGTAATGATAGGATTGAATCCTTTACCCATCTCAATAGTTCAACCATTCTCCCCCACAAAGGATCATCAAGTGTTGTATCTCTATCAACATTCCAGTCTTTATACAATGCTTTATCATTATGTGCATATATTTTGTCCCGCATATTTCTTATATCTTCAATCAAATTCTGATAACCATCATACTCGTTCCGAACTCTGCGCAAAATTTCTTTTGCTGCCTCTCTATGCTTGCTCTGCTCCACAATGTTTAGTGCTTTTTTGATTCCGATAGCATCCCTGCTTTCATCAAATAACCGCGCTGCCCGCATCAGCATCGAATATCTGAATGAATCAATAACTTCACTCCAAAAACAGGGAGCTTTATTAACAAAATCTAAATTCTCATCAAAAAGTTCTAATACATACTTAAATTGCAATGCATTATTCAAGGCTTCCCCTGCATCACATTCCAAAACAGTTAAAATCCTCTGAATATCGTCTTTATTGCCCCAATCAATTACTGTATATTCTTGTTCCATGCTTAACACCAAACCTCATTTAAGTTATCTCAATCTTCCGCTATATGGTATTCATAAAATACGCTGTAATAAGAAATCCTATCTGCAAACTTAATGTCAATTTCCTAGCAATATTGCCTCCATTTATCCAACCACTGAACCATTGTTTTTCCAATTTTGTAAATAATAACAGTATTAACGGATTTTGAATAATGTGGAAACATCTCGTCTATATTCTGGTTTTCAACATCATCCTTAAAATCATCTTTGCGTTTTTTAACATACTGCATAAATTCATTATGCTCCCGTTCATCTTCAAATATCGGTATAACCAGCAATGCCTTATTGTAAGCTTTTTGTTCTACACAATAGCATTGCATAGTGAAAAAGAGCTTATAAGCAAGATATTCAATACTATCCCGCATATATGCATAATACTTAATCGAATCCGTCATATCATTAAGACATAAACCTAATTCTCTATCCCAATACGTTTCCGGCTCGATGTGGTAATATGTTTGCCTTGTCGCCTGCACACCATAAAGCGAAATATCCAGCTTTCGCCCTTCTAAATAAATATCCCATTTTGCCCTTCTGCCAATTTCTTCATTTCCTATATTCCAATTAAGCATAGATGTAAATAAATATGGAAAATCCATTACCCAGGTACTGGTCTCTGCTTTGCCCTCACATATTTTTACCTCAAGTCTATAATTACAATCCCGCTCAATTCTAATATCGCTATATTCCCTATTGAAAAAAGTATCATATTCATCAGTCGAATACCAATTACTTACATCTTCCAGTCGTTTAACAACTTTGACTTCATCTGAACCAACCAAACCGAATCGCTTTTTCCATAAAAATTCTACTGCCTGCTTTGTAGCACATTCTGCCGAACTTGTATTTCTATCCCCAATCCTACTATAAATCACGCCTGCATGAATAATCACTTTGTCTTTTCCATATCCACCCTTTTTGGGGTAGTCTCTTAATAAATAATAAGGTGTAACATTTCTATTGTAAACAATAAGCACATCAATTTCTTTTCCCGCAATTTCAATGCTTTTTACATCCACATTAGGGATTTCCTCCCCAGACCAAGTTTGCGAACTAAGAAATCCGATAACATTCTCTTGGTTTTTTCTGTTATCATCTCCAGAAACACCAACAATTTTATATGTTCTATCCTCTATGCCAAATATAATATATCCATCCTGCATATTATCAGTTGTATTGTTTGCCATACAGATAATATCTTTAAGCAAATCTGCATTATCACTATGCCAGCTTTGCTTAAAATCCCAATAACTTCCCTCTGACTCTCTATCAATAAGCGATTTCACCAATCTTTGTAATTCCATTTATTTTCTCCTCACAAATGCTCTATAATTTTCAAATATTATCTCTGTACTATCAATTCAAACATAAATACTTCCGCTCTTATTTCAGCGGCATAGTATGGCTCAACACACATTCGTGTTTACAATTTGCATTAAATCAAAAATTTTCATCTTCTGGTTCAAAATATTCCAGCAAAGAAAAATATAATTCTTCCGGACGCTCTGGCAGGTAATCATTGTAACAGGAAATATCCTGCACTGTATGATTACTATATTCCACCTGCACCTGCCAAAACGGTCTGCCCTGTGATTCTGTTGGTAGATTATCCTCTTTTTCTTCCAAATCAACCGCATAGATACCTTCCCCCGGAAGAATATCTGTGAAAAAATCATCTTCATCAGGATTCAGGCAATAGTCCTGTTCCCACATAAAGATTTCCAGTGTATGCACAATATACCGTAACAGTTTCGCCATCTGCCCTCCTTCCAGAGTGACAGACTGCTCCCCGCTCTCTGTCTGAAAGTCTGTCATGGTCAAAACACGGCTTTTCCGGTCAATGGTAAAACGTCGGTCAGCCATTTCCGTATCGCCATACCCGTCATAAACCTCTGTATGTAATTCAAAAGACAATGTATTGATGATAAGCTGCTTTTTCATGGCATTGCGCTCTGCATGGGGAAAGCATACATTGTAAATCTCCCTTGCCGTATCTGCCACTTCCGGAGATTTATCGTGCATTTTGGCTTGCAGCCATTTCTTCTCGCTGTCCGAAAGACGCCGCATAGGAAAACTCATCAACCGGTTCATATCCATTGCCGCCGCTTTTTCGGCAGCGCTTAAACGGGAACAGACCTTGCAGATATGGGCTGCATGGCCTTTCCCTGAAAACTTTTCATTTGCCTTATACTCACCGCATATTTTGCAATAATGCCCATGTGGACGGTTTTTCTTTGGCATAACAATTCCTCCATTCCTGAACTATATTATACTGTTGACCGTCAAAATCTGCAATAAGACTTCCTTGTTTTTCCATATTGGCAGAAACAAACACAAAAAACAGGCTTTCCCTCCCACATTTTAAATGGGAAAGAAGCCTGTTTCTATTACATTTTACTCTGCTTCTGTCAATTCAAGCTGTTCAAATTCTTCATTGGTCATGTTCCGCAGCTTTCCGATTATCCTGTTGGATAATTCCTCCATATCCGGATCATCAAGGTATTGCAAGGCTCTTTCTATATCCTCCATAACCTCGCTCCGGCTCTCTCCTGCAAATATGCAGATTAAATTCATTTCTTCCACGGTAAAATTATGATTCATATTCTTACATCTCCCTCTGGCTATTTTTATTGTTTTCTTGCGCTTCATGGTCTTTTCCCTGACCGGAAACAAGTGCTTTTTTCTCCGCAAGACGGGCTTTTAAGGAAGTCCTTGCCGCAGGACGCTCCTGCTCTTTTTTATTTTCCTCCTTCTGCGCCTTTTCCCCCGCACCATTATTCAGCACATTATCGACCATGTTGTAATTCTGTTCTTCTATTTCCTCAATCTTTGCAAGGGGCTTGTACTCTGCCAGCTTTTTAAGCAGTTCCAATGCCCGCTTTCTTTCCTCCGGCTCCGTTCCGTCGGCAGCTATCTCAGCAATCCACAATGCCATGTCATGGGTATCTCTCTGCTTTAGGGCTTCCGCAATCTCTGACACATTCTCCGTCATGTTTTGGGTGTTGTCACGGTAAAGGGCGGTATCATTGTCATATATAAAGCGGTCAATCTCCACTGCAAGCTGTTCTGCAGGTGTCAGATCGGGCATACGCTTCTCCCATACCTTAGCTTCAAATTCCTCGCTCATGTTGCCGTCTATCTCCATTTCCGGCAGTTTCGCCACAAGCCCTGCAACCACTTCCATAGCCTGCGGATTGTCCTTTATGTCGGGGATATACTCTAAAATATCAAGATCAATCCGGTTCCCGGATAAAATGTCAATCTCCACATCTTCAAACGCTTCCGTTCCCGGTGTATGGATATTGACGCCGATTGCAGGGATACCGTTCATGCGCTCCAGAGGTATCTGTTTCCAGATTGCGACAGCTTCCTCCACCGTAGGGATATTCTCATAAAACTCGCCCAGATTGTGAAACTCGCCACATTCCGCAACGGTCAGCGTCACTTCCGGTTCTGCCGGCTCCTGGGGTAAAGTTACAGGCGCTTTCTCCCTGGGGCGTGTCTGCATACTCTCGGAGCTGTTACTTAAATACGCCCCATGTTCACGCACTCCCTCCAGATAGTCCTCCACCTGCGGGAGATAGGTTTCAAGCGTTCCCGTCCGCTGTGCGGTGATCGGGTTTATATCCACTTTCACACCGCCGATATGGAGCGCATCCCCGTTGAACGTGTCAAACAGGACATCTTCACGCTCACTTGTGGAAAGCTCCACCACCACATCAAGGTCAGAGCCTTCCTGTTCCAATCCCCGGCAGCGGCTCCCCACTACTGCCACGTCCACAATCTCCGCATCAATGCCGTATTCGTCCAACTGCGCCTGTACATGGCATTTTACGGTTTCTTCAATCTCTGCCGAGTTCATTTCGCTGATTTCATGGAACAGCTCATTGGTCTTTGCCTTGAAATTTTCAACCACACTCCCCTGTGCCTGCGGTTCGATGCGGCCTGCGGCTTCTGCCTTTTCCATCAATCCATCATAATCAATCGGTATCAGTTCGTCATTGTCACGGATATTTCCCCTTGTGCTGTTGTCAAAAGGATTATCTCTTATATCTGCCAGAATATTGTCAAGCGCTTCCCTGATACTGACTTCGGGATTGTCGTACACACCGCCGTCTATCTCCTTATAATCCGCCCCCATAACGGAATAGTCATAGCCTCCGTCAACTTCCTGGATACTGATGAAGCGGTCTGCTATCTGGAAAGCAAGCTCTGTTTCCTGCTCTCCCTTTAAGGATTTCTTCATTTCCGCAAACACCTGGTCTTTTTCATCTCCAAGGTCAATGATCTCATCCTCGTCATCCAAATCCTCAAATGCCTGTGTTTTCTCCGTTTCCTCCGGCATATTCCGTTCTGACTGCTGTTCTGCCTGCTTTATTTCCGGCTCCGGCGGTTCCATTTCTTCCTGCTCCGGCTCTGACTTCTGGACATCATGTCCAGAAGTGTCCTTTGCTTCCTCCCGTGCGGCAGCTATTTCTTTTTCTTTTTCCAAAACCTCCCTGCGGAACATACCAATAAATCCATCCAGCACCGCCGGGTGGCTGCTTACGATCAGCTCACGGTTCATATCTATTCCATGCACAAGATCCTCCGAAATGGGAAACTCCGATGCCCACGCTTTGTTATCCCTCGAAAAACGTCCATCCCATGATTCCTGCTGGATTGTGTTGGCAAGGACAAATGCCATGCGCTCCGAACCGTACTGCTCCGCCAAAGGCTTTACAATATCATGATTTAAGTGCATACCGTCAAAATTCTGCCGGATTGTTTCCTCAATCGCACTCTTGCACTCCCTGTCAAGGTTTCGGGAATCTCTGTATTTATCCACTTCCCCATGTTCCATCGCATAACTTAAGGTATGCCCATAGAATGCCTGTGGACTTTTCTGTACTTCCGGCTGCTCCGGTTTCTGCAATGTTTCCTGTTCTTTTGCAAACATCTCTTTGATATCGCTCTGTGTCGTTTCCCCTGATACCAGCCGCCCCATAAGCTCACGGCATTTCTCCGGCGTTCCCACATACAGCACATCACGGGGGATTGCCTCACCATTCCCCATTGTTTCATATGCTTGCAGAAAATAACGGTTTTTGATGCTGTCACTCCTGGGATTCGCTTCTATTTTATAGATATACTCCGGTGTATTTTCTTTTTCCGGCTTCTGGACATCATGTCCAGAAGTGTCCTGCGTTTCTTCTGGTTCCGTTTTTGGGGTTTCCTGCTCTTTTACGCCCTCCAATGCCTTTATAAAATCAGGAAGTTTTGTAAAGCCGAAAGAATCTACAAAGTGTGCGCTGTTTTCCCCGTCCTCATGCAGCACCACAATGTCACTGACAGAAAGGGAATGCCCTTTATAATCTTCCGGGTGGTCTACATTGAATTTCTCATAGACCGCTTCCAGTGTTGCGCTCTGTGTCCGCCCTTGCAGTTCAGAAAGCCCGCCCACATAAACAAGGTTGTAATTCTCCGGCTTGATTGCATCAAAATTGTCCTTTATGATGCCCATGCGCTTTAAGGATTCCGTACCCTCAAAATGAAACTGCCTGAGTTCCGGATTGTCTTTCAACTGAAAAATGCCATATCGGTCAGAATCTCCGTACAAAAGCTGTGCCTCCCTGTTTGCGCCGCTTTCCGCAAGTTCTGCCTGCATAGAGCGCAGTTCCCTCTCGTTCTCCCAATCGTTCTTTTCAATGCCAAAAATACCCTCATGCTCCGTAATCTGTTCCCTGCCCCCTATCAAAGTTTCCGAACCGTCCTTATGGAGCTGGTATACGGGCAGGTCATGGTCAAACAATTCCAAGGCTGTTTCTTTCGTGAGTGGGAGCATTTCTTCCCATGTATAACCGTATTCGTGCATTTCCGACAGGCCAATCATGCCATCGGGAAGCGCATCTATTTCCGCCTGTGCGTCAATGACCGTCAGGGCTGCACTGAAAGGCTCGTTTTCAATCCTGTATGCCAATACCTCCGCCAGCTCTTTCGTTTTCTCATAATTGTCCAGCTTGTACCCATAATTTACAATCAGGTTTCGTTCATCAGGGGAAAACACATCCTTCCCATGTTCTATACGGTGTATGACAGATGCCGCATATTCTATCCCGGATAATTCTTTTTCAAGGGAAACTTCCCCTGCCTTCAAGTCCACCGCAATATCATAGAATTCCGGCATACCGCTGTTCCTGCCGTCTTTTACGATGATTGGCACATACTCAGCGCCGTTTTCTTCCATAAAATCCTGAATATTTCCGTTCCACTCATTCTCGTCCAGCACCGCCAGCTTATAGGCAAGGTCAAGCGCCTGCTCCCGTGTCATGTTGGTAATCTTGTCAATCTCATATCCGTCATTTTCCCTATACATGATTTTCAGAACCACATCACTGTCCTTGATCGGCTCATTGGCTTTCCTGTCCATCTCCATCGCATATTTGACATCTGTTATCGCATGGGTATCGGTATCATAGATGTAATCTACATGAAATTCCTCTACTTCCTCCGACCTGTCATCTCCCAAATGGGTAACCCATGCGCCCCTGCTCTCTAAGTAGGCTTCCACGTTCTCCCGGTCTGCGTCCTTCATGGCAAGTAGGCTGTCAAGCAGCTCTGCTCCCTCCATGCCCCTGACGCTTGCAATGTCAAAATGGGAACGCTCCGTATTGGATACTGCAAGGATAAACTCCTGTGACTGTTCCTGCATAATTTCCCGGTCACGCTGTATTTCCCTAAGTTGTTCCTCAATGCCCGTAATAAGCTCCGATGCTGTCCTGCGGATTGTGTCAAGGGAAGATTTCAACTCTTTCATATCCTTCCCGCTGCTCCATCCGGCAATGTACCCAAAGGAATAATCAGAAGTATCTATGCCGAAGTGGTTACAGACTGTAAAAGCTATGCTCTCGGCTTCCACCTCTTTGGTGTTCCTGTCCTTTGCAGGCGCAAGAATATCTTCCCTGTTGACTTCCTTATTGTGCAGCATGGAATGGGCTGTTTCATGTACCATTGTCTTTAATGTCTGGCTCTCGCTCATACCCTCCTGCACCGCAATCCGGTTTTCCTCTATATTGAAATATCCTTTTGAATCACCGGGAATATCCTCAAAACCGATTGGAGCAGGGGCAACATAGGTGACTGCCTTGATAAAATCCTCATAACCCTCCACTGTGGATAAAAGCTCTTTTGCTTCCAGTTCCGGAAGCGGTTCTCCGTCCGTCTGCGATACGTCAAACACCGACACGGCACGGAAAGCGGGAATTTTAATCTCGACTTCCTCCGTCTGCGGCATACCGTCCTTATCAAGCATGACCTCCCCGGTCACAGGATCTAATTTATCCCGTTCCTCCTTAATTTTATAAGGGGCGGGGGCAAGGATACGGATTCCCTTTTCCCCTCTTTTTACATGGCGGTTAAAATTCTTCTGCCATGCCTGGTATCCTGCGACTAAACTGGCATCAGGGCGTTGTAAGGCTATCAGAAGCGTGTTGTTGAAACTGTAATTATGGAATTTTGACATGGTGGAGAGGTAATTTTTATACTTCTCGCTTTCAAAAAGTTCCTTTAACCCCTCCTCCAGCTTGTCAGTGATTTCTTTTACTTTCTGCTTTTCTGTTATGGAAACTGTGTTTACATTTGCATCTGCCATATGGTTATTTCTCCTTTTCCTCCATAAAAGCAGAAAACAGATAAGTTTCCCTATCTGTTCCCGCTCTGGATATTTTTATTGATATTTATAAACATTCCGCCTTGCTCTTTGTCTTTGCCCTATCCGGTTCCGGCGCTTTTTTCTGCTGGTCTGTTTTTGCTTTCATCTGTGAAAGTTTATCCTTCAAAGACTCCCGTCCGCCTTTCTCCGCCTCTTTTCCGACACTGAAACTCTCAGACAGCCGATCCAGCTTTTCAAATGCCCTGTCTACAGAAGCAATAATTTTCCGCAGATTTTCCACCGCCTTTTTCACAGGCTTATTGATTACCCTTGTCAAACCGACACCCGGCTTTTCGTCCGGCACTTCCTCCGTTCCTTTTCCGGCTAACAGCCTGCCCACGTTGGAAACGCTGTTCCCGATCTGCTTTAATTCGTCCCCGATACTGTCTATCTGGTTGGCTGTCTTTTGGTAGTCCAGCATTGTTTCAGCCAGACGCTCCCGAAAATCTTCAAGTGCCGACTTCATACCGGAAATTCCTTTCCGGACAATTTTGCACATCTCTGATTTTCCTTTTTCCTTAAAGGCATTGACCGCCTGCGCCGCTGTTTCCACTAAATGGTCTTTTATTGCAGAAAGGCGCTCTGATAAATCTGTTATTTTCTCCTGAAGGTGTTCCACTTTAGCCATAAGGTTCTCTTTGACCGATTTCGGCTGGTTTTCCTGCAACTGTTCGAGCTGCTGTCTGACACCCTGTAACTCCTCCGCCATCACCGCAAGCTGTAACTGCATACCTGCCGCATACTTGAAAAGCTCCATGAAGTCCTGTGACTGTTCTCCCATGTTCTGCTGGTTAAGCAGCTCCATGAACTGCTTTAATATATCATTTTCCTCTGTGAATTGTTTTGTATCTGCCATATTTTATTTTCCTTTCTTTTTCCATACAAATACCGCCCTGAATCGTTACAGAGCGGTATCCATTAAAATAAAAAAAGTGCATGGATATTGATTTTTCTATACCATGCACTTAAAGTTACTGTTGCTATTCGATTTTAATCAGAGCAGCCTTAAAAGCTGTACCAGCTCGTGCGGTTCTGCTTGTTTTGATTCTGTCAGTCTGGTGTCAAACTGCCGGAATTTATTATCCCGATAAAATGACAGCAGTTTTTCCTCATTATTTGCCTCCAAAAACACCACCATTCCGCCTCCCATATACTGCATATCCTCAATAACACTCCAAGCCAGTTCAAGAAGCTCCGCACCCGTAATTTCCTTATTCCTGCCATCTGTGTAATTTTTGCCAAGCTGTGCAATCAGGTATGCAGACATGGTATATGTCTGTGTCCGGCTGTCAAAATCACTGACACGCATAATTTTCCTTTTTATTGTATTGCTTACCCTTTCACCACGAACCGTCAGAGGTTTTAATGCTATGGTAAAATATCCAACTAATGCCATACTTTTTAAGGAAAATACAAGATATGTAACGGATTGGTTCTTTTTTGTAAATTCTATTGCGTTTTTCTTCAAATAGTTTTCAATATCCCAATTTTTTGGACAGGAAAACCCGGAGAGTTCCTGAACCAGTTTATCCTCTCCGAGTTTTGGATTATCACTGTTAAGGTATTGGCGGATATTGGTAACTAAAAATTTATCTGTTTCCACTATTCGCTTTCTCCCTTTTCTCCATAAACTCTATCAGTTCCGCTTCTCCCTTTACAAACCTTGCAGCAACAGGAATACGAACAGGGCGGTCATTGGCAGACGCTTCTATTGCATCAGCAAACATTTCCACCTGTTTCTCACCGGAAATGACAAAATTTTTTGTGATACTTGAAGTTGCCATAAAAAACACCTCCTTCGTTAGTATGGCTTATTTTACATCATACATACTTCCCTGCTTATATTGTACGGTTTTAAAGCCGCTTTTGCAACAAAATTTTTATGAATTTTTTATGCCTACATCGCTACCTCCTTCCCTTTTTCTTTTCTGTTTTCCTGCTTTTCACTTCCGGCAGCTTTCACTTTGAACGCTTCCAGCTTTTCTTTTAATGATGCTCTCTGCACAGGCTTGTCAGCCATTCCAGCCGTAAGTTTCAGCCCCTGCGGATTGCCATTGTCCACTGCGTAATTATGCCTTGCATTTTCCACCGGGTACGGTGTTGGTGCATCCGCAACACTTTCCTCTGTTTCCGGGTTTTCCTCCTGCCCTGACTTCTGGACATTATGTCCAGAAGTTTCCTGTCCTTCATTTTCTTCCTCCGGCGCATTGTCCATTCCAAGCGCATCATCACTCTTTTCGTCCATATTCAGCAGGGCATTCAAGGCAGAAAGGCGTTCCAGCTTCTCCGCAAGCTCCGCTTCCTGTGCAAATGGCTTCGTGACCTCCACTTTTGCGGTTTCAAGCTGACGCTCCACCGTTTCAAGTTTTGTCTGCGCTTCGGAAAGCTGTTTCGGCATGGATTCCAGCGCATGGTTGATACGGGCAATGTTGCCGAGAGGGTCAGAGCCGATCTCAAGGTTATGGGAAAGCTGCCCTTTTAAGTTCATCACAAATTTATGGTTGAACGAATCAAAGGACACCGCCATCTTAAACCCGGCATACTCCCCGACTGTGGCAGGCACATTGACGGTTTTCATCTCCTTGCACATCTCCACGAGTGCGGCTCCGGCTTCCTTTTTATCCGTATAAGCCTTATCCCCGACTTTCATAAAAAACTGCTCTTTATCTGCCGGAAGATTTGTCTTTGCGGTTTGAATGTCCGCTGTCATGCCGCTGATTCTCTCTTTCAGAATGGCTATCTGCTGTGGATAGTGCTTTGCGATATTGTCCTCAAGGCGGTATTTCTGGCTGGTATGGTTCGCTTTCATCAGCTTTAGCTTGGATACCTGAATATCCAAGTCCATCTTTTCTTTTATATAGGGATTGCCCGTTGCCAGAGCCTTAACTTCCGCATAAGTGAGCGCCGCTTCGTCCACGTCCTCACAGCTACGCACCGGGGATTTGCTCGTCATAATCTGCCCAATGAATTTCTGCTTGTTCTCGATGAGCTGCCAACTGTACGAATCAAATGTACCTTCTGTTACATAACGGAAAATCTTAACCTTTGGATTGAGGTTGCCCTGCCTTAAAATACGACCTTCCTGCTGTTCAATGTCAGTCGGTCATTTTTTGCGGACAGTTCATACATGCTATCCTTTTCTGTTCTCTGCTCCTGC
>ERZ808041.645-NODE-645-length-22845-cov-13.536279_pt1 | contig 22845 bp, 25 predicted proteins | sample MGYA00380192_ERZ808041 | MGnify/ENA primary metagenome ERZ808041 (study PRJEB31490, sample SAMN06133412) | mouse gut metagenome | isolation source: Z1_1 | host: mice | place: China: Chengdu | collected 2015-05 ...
TGGGGATTGCTGGAGGAAAGAAAACCACACAAAATTTCTATTTTGAACGCAATTCGTTTGATAAAAGAAAAATGGCTCTGGGATATAAATCCCAGAGCCGCTTTGTCTACAATCTGAAAGGAGCAATGCTCCTTTTATTTTGGTGAAATTTGATTATGTCTGGTGTTTGATCACTTCAATAACGCTTGTCATATGATATTTTATTAAAAAAATCTGATTGGAATACATTGGAAATTCATATTTTGCTTTTTGTAACAGCGGATAAAACCACTTTTCTGTTTCTTTGATGTACGCTACCATTTTTTCTTTGGAAAATCCTGCTGCCATACTGGAAATATTGTTACAGCGGTCCAACAATTTGACAATAGTCGCAATGGCATTTTGGGAGATCTGTGTAAAGTAATTTTCCTCGTCGTCATCTGTTTTGGTCAAGAGCGAAACGGCTGTCCGTGTCTCTTCATTGACAGGCAGTTCCTCGCAGGAAACTCCACAATCTTCACAAACATCATGAAGCAAAGCAGCCGAGATTATATTGTCATCATCTAGTCCTAGGGCAAGTGCATGACAAGAAATTAAAAGTGGGTGATAAATATAAGGAACCTTGTCCTTTCCTTTGCGAATTTGTCCTTTATGAAGTTCACGCGCGTAGGGAAGGACTTTAGAAGTTTGATACAGCTTTTTCACGCTTGCATAGGTTTTAATGTATGTATACATTCTTCCCTCATCAAATAGTCTGTCAGAGAGTGAGTCCTGAAAATCAATCAATACATTTTCTTTTTTTACGCCACAGAGCAGCCAGTCAGTCGTTACCTGATAGAGGGAGGCAATTTCCGCCAGTTTATCAATATCTGGTGAGGTTTCTCCGCGTTCCCATAAGCTGACAGCCTGAAAAGAGACATTTAACTGCTCTGCAACTTCTCGCTGCGTCATACCCCGCTCTTTTCTCGCGGCTGCCAATCGTTTTGAAAGATCCGTCACTGTGTTTTCCTCCTGCGTATGATCGTTGCAGCCTGTGGCTGCCATAATTCAATTATAATGCATAATGGAATAAAAATACAGCATAAATATCTTGAATCTATTGGTTTGAATAACAGTGATAAAGGCATACAAGGCAATGTTATATTCAAGTATCACTTGACAATACTTTTTTCTGTACGGTATGATAAGGAGCTATAAGGAAATAACGAACAAAAAAGTAATAATAAGATAAGAGCATGTTGAGGAGACAAAAAATGGATGAGAAACAATTGCTTGTGGAAAAATATGGACTAAAGCACGAAAATTGTGCTTGGTATTCAGAGAAAGAAAATGCACATAAGCATTTGATTTTTAAAGATGCATTTTTTGAGCGGACAGATATAATTGGTCTATTGTTTCGCATCAATAAATTGTGTATGGCAAAGGTGAAATATTTTCGGGCAAATATTGCACAATACGATCCGCTGAAATACGATTACAAAAAGGGATTTGTTACCGTGCCGCTGTGGGATGCGGACTTTCTAAGACATCACAGTTCAGGGTGGATTTTGGATTTTCGTTACTTACAGACAATCACTGTGTATGATGATTTTGTGGCATTGTGCAGAGAATTGGAAGCTTTTGAGAAGGCAGAAGACATGCTCTAAAATGCAATTACGGCATGCCTTCTATATAGGAATATTAATTTCGATTCTCTTTTGTTAGCCATTATAACTAATTTCATACAACAGCTTTACAGCGTCGGGAAACTTTTCCACAGGAACTTCACAGCATGAGAGTGCGATATGTGCAAAACTATCATTTTTTTTCTGGCCTTTGTGGAAAGAAAAGACCAAAATCCCATTTGCGGCTGCTTTATCGCACAATTCGTCGCTGGTCAGCGCACACTTTATTTTTAGGTGTACGAGAAAGACAGATTCGCCCATGTAGACTTCCGCATGAGAACCAAAAGTCTTTTCCAGAAGTGCGGACAAGGTTTTCGCCTTGTTGGAATATAGACGTTTTAGTTTCCGAATTTGACTTTCCAAATGCCCGTCGCGCAGAAATTGACAAAGAGCAAGTTGTTCTGATTTGGAGGCAGTCTGATTGTAGAGTGCTTTTTTTTCCTCGTACAAAGGCAGCAACGAGTCGGGCAGAATCATGAAACTTAGACGAATGGAAGGCAACAAAAGTTTAGAAAAGGTACTTAGATAGACAACATTCTCACCGCCTGCAAGTCCTTGCAAACATGGTATTGGCTTACTGAAATACCGAAATTCATTGTCATAGTCGTCTTCGAGAATCAATCGATTATGAATCGCGCATTCTTTTAAAAGAGTAAGACGTTTTTCGACACTCATCACATCTCCAAGCGAGGTCATATGAGACGGTGTCATGTAGAGTACGTTTGCATTTTCTTTGTCTTTCTCAATATCAAATCCATAATCCTCAAAAATAACCATACCTTGTGCAAAGCGCGTGTCGTGGAAACAGACTGTGTGACGCTCTTTGATGAGTGGGCAGAGGATATTGAGCAGCGCTTGAGAGCCGGCGCCAATCACAATGTTCTCGGGGCGACAGACAGCGTTTCGCTTATTTATCACATAGCGGCAGAGAACCTCGCGCAATTCGTATTCGCCTTGTGGTTCCCCATAAGTCAACATACGTCCGTCCTGCCGCAGTGTGCTTTTAATATAGCGCCGCCACAGATTAAAATCAAAACTCTCCGCGTCCACATTATTGGATGTAAAATTGTATAAGATTTTATTTTGGGGTGCCGCGATGTTTTTTGTGTTGTGCGCATTTTGGCTGGAAAATGAATTTATGGTTCTATCTGTGACATAGTACCCACTTTGTGGTCGAGAAATAATATAGCCGTCCGCTGCAAGGCACAGATAGGCGGTCTCAATTGTTGTGCGACTCAGACCCAGTTGTATTGCACCACGACGGATAGAGGGCATTTTTGTTCCTGGCATTAGACGCCCTGTAATAATCAAGTCCTTATAGTAGTCATATACCTGTAGATAACGTGTGGATTGTGTCGAATTGAAATCAAGATTCATAGGTTGTCCACCTCCTCTGTTTGTGCTATGATAAATAGTAACATGACAACGCGGCGGATGCAAGCTACAACAATCAATGTAATAGTTCAGGCACATGGCTGAACTGTTATCAATCAATTTATAAAGGATAGTTATTATTTGCGTTTATAAGTTAATTATTTAATTTTTATACAGGAGGCAGCAAAAAGCAATGATAGAGATAAAATATGAAGATGGAAAGTTTCTTGCAAAAGGAACCTTTTCGATTGGGATTGCAGGTATCTATGAAAATAAAGACTTTGACAAGGGAAATATCACCATTGATATAGAATTAGATGATGTTTTGGATGCGCTGCAAGAGGAAAAGTCCTTTGAATTTGAGCCATTGCGTTCCTATTTAAAAGACAAAGGGGAGGACGGCGCTGCGATTGCAAAAGGACTTGAGGACTATTATAACCAGAAGGAAGCGGAAATCAAGAAAAACGTAAAACAAATTAATGACTGCATTCTCTATCATATGTTTGTTGATTTGGAGGCGTGTGGATATCCATTTTGGGAGATTGAAGAAGCAATACTTCCGGGTTCGCTGGACGGATATGACATGGATAATCTGGAAAAGGAAATTTATGACGCACAAGAAAGTGTTTGTACTTGGGGACTTGGAACAGCATTATTTTATAATCAGCCAAACAATGGAACACTTGAGAAACCAGATATAGAAGGCAAGCTGCGACAACGGTATCCAATGTTTAATTTTGATGGTTTATATGCATCTATGGAACAGGATTGCCTTTATCTGAGTGGAAGATTTATGAGTTTTCAATTTTCTGATGGTTGGGGTTCACAGTTACTTTGTGCGGCATATGATGAATTTGATGAAAATTTGACTTCGACAGATTGGCATAATCATTAAGGGAGGTGACAATCACATGCCCAATGATAAGGAAATATCATATAAAGAGATCGAAGAGTTAATTGAAGGAGGCATTATATTTACAAAAAATAGGTTATTAATTTTTGCAGAGTGTGAGCAGATGGAGCAATGGACAGGGTGTATTGCTCTTAGGGACATTATAGGAAAACCACCATATTTTGAGTTCTTTTATCCGTCTCAGAAAGAACGACTTCGGATTGTATTTGACAATGAGAATGCATTTCACAGAGTATACATGCATATTGAAAACAATGGATATCATTCTTTTGATTTGAGTTGAGAGAAGTTGGATTTATTCATTTTACACAAGATAACACTATAGTGTATATAATCTGAGATAAGATTGATTGCAAAAGGGAGAAACAAAATTTTATGCATGTAGATTGATTAGTTCACAGAAACAGCGAGAATTTAAGCATATGAAATTTGATGATATTGTGAAGGTATATTCTATCTGGATTGTGGCTAATATGAAAAGTGATAGTGTGAATCGGATTCACTTTATGCAGGACTCTTTATATGGTACATACAAATGGAACTGTAGTTCGGATTTGATTAATATTATAATTGTAGGTATTACTGGAACGTGGAAAGAAGAAGTAAAAGAATTGGATATTGAACAAACAGAGGGCAGAGAGCTATGTGGGATGCTCAATACGCTCTTTACAAATGATTTGAATAATCAAGAAAAGATGCTTTCAGACAGCGAAATATATTTGTTTCCAGTTAATTTTTTACATGCATGACCAATGCAATTGACCGAAACATATCCATTAAGAATCTTCTGATAGTTTTTTCAAAATAGAAGGGGGAAAACTTTTATGAAAAGCTTATTAAAGTACATAAAAGACTACAAAAAGGAAAGCATTCTGGCGCCTTTATTTAAGATGTTGGAGGCTTCTTTTGAATTGATGGTGCCGCTTGTCATGGCGGCAATTATTGACAATGGCATTGCCAACAGTGATACGTCGTATATTTTTCAGATGGGGGCAGTATTGGTATTATTGGCAGCAGTTGGACTTGCCAGTTCCGTCACAGCACAGTATTTCAGTGCGAAGGCGGCAGTTGGATTTGCTACAAAACTGCGGAGTGCTTTGTTTGCACATATACAAGGGTTATCCTACACAGAACTTGACACTATTGGAACCAGCACGTTAATTACACGTATGACAAGCGATGTAAATCAGATTCAGAATGGTGTCAATTTGACGTTGCGTCTGTTATTGCGTTCACCGTTTATTGTATTTGGCGCAATGGTGATGGCATTTACTGTGGATGTACAAGCAGCACTTATTTTTGTGGTGACAATTCCGCTGCTTGCGATTGTTGTGTTCGGAATTATGCTTGTCAGTATGCCATTATATAAAAAAGTACAGGCGGCGCTTGATAAAATTCTTGGCAGGACGCGTGAAAATCTTGCCGGTGCCCGTGTTATCCGTGCATTTTGTAACGAGGAGTCAGAAACAGCAGATTTTGAGCAGGAAAATGTGCTGCTATTAAATACACAAGTTTTTGTCGGCAAGATTTCTGCAGCCATGAATCCAGTGACTTATATTATTATCAATATTGCGCTTGTGGTTCTTCTGTGGACTGGAGCTATCCGCGTGGACAATGGTATTATCACACAAGGCGAAGTCGTTGCGCTGGTAAACTATATGTCACAAATTTTGGTGGAGCTTGTCAAGATGGCAAATCTTATTATACAGCTCACAAAGGCTCTCGCTTGCGCAAAGCGCGTCGAAGGTATCTTTGGGATTACATCCAGCATGGAAAATGGCACATTGGATAAAGATGTCGTAAGTGGCGAGAATGCGGCGGTTATTTTTGAGCATGTAAGCCTCACTTATAGTGGTGGCGGTGATGAATCCTTAACAGATATTGATTTTGTTGTGAAAAAAGGAGACACAATAGGTATTATTGGTGGTACTGGTTCTGGTAAGACCTCTGTAGTGAATCTGATTCCGCGCTTTTATGACGCCACGAAAGGGCGTGTGATTGTAGATGGGATTCCAGTTAAAGATTATGAGATTTCTGCGTTACGAGAAAAAATCGGTGTTGTTCCGCAGAAGGCAGTTTTGTTCAAGGGAACAATTCGAGAGAATCTTTTGTGGGGAAATGAAAATGCATCTGAGCAGGATATTGAGGATGCACTGCGTATTTCGCAGGCGAAAGAGTTTGTTGATACCAAGGAGGGCAAACTCGATTTTATGATCGCACAGGGGGGCAAAAACCTTTCTGGCGGTCAGAAACAGCGTCTTACAATCGCGCGCGCTATTGTGAGAAAGCCAGAGATATTAATTCTCGACGACAGTGCTTCTGCACTTGATTTTGCCACAGATGCAAAACTCCGCGCCGCAATTAAGGAAATGGAGAAGAATATGACTGTTATTATTGTATCACAGCGCGCAGCATCAATACAGTATGCGGATAAAATTGTTGTGCTGGATGATGGTGCAGTGGCAGGAATTGGTACACATGAACAGTTGCTTGCGGACAATGTGATCTATCAGGAGATCTATTATTCTCAATTTCCAGATAAAAAAGCAAAAGCTACGGAGGGGGATTAAGATGAAAAACTTTGCATCGAATAAGGATATTTTAAAGAAGGTATTAAGTCACATTGGAAAATATAAGATTTTCTTATTTTTTTCTGTTGTGCTTGCGGCAGTTTCGGTAATACTTACTTTGTATATACCAATTTTAACAGGACAGGCAGTCGATTGCATTCTTGGTCCTGGTGCAGTCGATTTTGATGGAATTTGGGGTATACTAAAGAAGATGACAGTTATTATTATATTGACAGCGGTGGTGCAGTGGGTTATGAATACCTGTAACAATAAAATTGCCTATCAAGTTGTCCGTGACGTGCGTGATGAAGCATTTAAAAAACTGCAAATATTACCACTGAAGTACATTGATGGACATTCTCACGGCGACATTGTGAGTCGTGTGATCGCAGATGTAGATCAGTTTTCTGATGGTCTGTTGATAGGATTTACACAGCTTTTTACAGGTGTGGTTACAATTATAGGAACCTTAGTTTTTATGTTTTCCATCAATGTGCCAACAACGATTGTCGTGGTAATTTTGACTCCGCTTTCTTTCTTTATCGCGGGATTTATCGCAAAAAGGACATTTAGTATGTCGAAACTTCAGTCGGAGACGCGCGGTGAGCAGACCGCATTGATAGACGAAATGATTGGCAATGAGAAGGTGGTAAAAGCGTTTGGACATGAGCCGCAAGTGATGGAACAGTTTGCTGAAATTAATGACCGCCTGCAAAAAGCGAGTGTCAAGGCAATCTTTTTTTCGTCGTTGACCAATCCCTGTACTCGTTTTGTCAACAGTCTTGTCTATGCAGGTGTGGGAATCCTCGGTGCATTTTTGGCGATAAGAGGATATATTAGCGTGGGACAACTCACAAGTTTCTTAAGCTATGCCAACCAGTATACAAAGCCATTTAATGAGATATCTGGCGTGGTGACAGAGTTGCAGACTGCATTGGCATGTGCAGGCAGGGTATTTGAGTTTATTGAGGAGGAGCCACAAATACCAGAGCCAGACAACGCGACGGTTCTACAGGCGCCGAAGGGTAATATTGTGATGCAGAACGTTAATTTTTCATACAATCCCGATCAAACATTAATACAGAATTTTAATCTTGAAGTGAAGCCTGGCCAACGTGTGGCGATTGTAGGACCGACTGGATGTGGAAAAACAACTGTCATAAATCTGCTAATGCGGTTCTATGATGTTAATAGTGGAAGTATTCGGATTGATGGTATTGACATTAGAGATATGACAAGAAAAAGTCTGCGGGAGAGTTTTGGAATGGTTTTGCAGGAAACTTGGCTTCACGCAGGCACAATACGAGAAAATATTGTGATGGGAAAACCAAATGCTACCGACGACGAGGTGATTGCAGCGGCGAAAGCGGCACATGCGCACAGTTTTATCAAACGATTGCCAATGGGATATAATACAGTGATTACGGAGGATGGCGGCAGTCTCTCACAGGGACAAAAACAGCTTCTGTGTATTACCCGCGTAATGCTTTGCCTTCCGCCTATGTTGATTCTTGATGAGGCGACTTCCTCTATTGATACGCGCACTGAAATAAAGATTTCACAGGCATTTAACACAATGATGAAGGGAAGAACAAGTTTTATCGTGGCACATAGGCTTTCTACGATTCGGGAGGCGGATATTATTCTTGTTATGAAAGATGGGAATATTATTGAACAGGGAAATCATGAAACTCTTTTGAATAAAAAAGGCGGATTTTATGCGAAGCTGTACAATAGTCAATTTGAAGGTAACAGTTCAGCTATGTAGAGTTGATTGTGTAAATTGTATGTGGGAGCCTGTTCACGTCCAGCGCGACGAGCTTACTTGATTTATGAGCAGTAATAATAGAACGGCAGTACAAAATAAGGAGATTGGAAAAATGATAAATAATTTTCTGGATGTATCAGATTATGCAATTCTAGGTTTTGTAGGTGTAGCCTTCGCATATCTGTTGACCAGCTTTCTGCTGGCGGTTGGAATGAATAAACTTCCAAGAGATCATGGGAGGGAATTTGCCCATGATGGTGGTCTTTCTGCGGGCAAACCGCGCGGTGCAGGATTTGTCTTTATCCTTGTGTTTGTGCTGGCTGCGCTTGTATTTGGAAATGTGGACAGAGAGATGGTAATCTACTTAATTTTAACGGTTTCTGCAATGATGACGGGATATCTTGACGACTGTTCAAAAGTGTCTTGGGGAGAATTGCGCAAAGGGCTTTTGGATCTTTTGATTGCAATTATGACTGCGATTACTGTGGTAAATTTTAATGGAAGTGAAGTCACGATTGCACTGACAGGGCAGGTTATTGTATTTCCGCCTGCAGTATATGGAGTGCTTGCAGTGATTTTGGTATGGGGTTCTATCAATGTGACAAACTGTGCGGATGGTGTGGATGGTCTGTCTGGCACTCTGACCAGTATCACTCTGTTTACGATTTATATGATTATGAATAGAACAGGAGCGGCACCAGAGTTTTCTTATACTATTTTACTATTTATTGCTTGCATTCTGGGTTATCTATGGTTTAATGCGACACCGAGCCGTCTCTTGATGGGAGATGCTGGGTCGCGCGCGATGGGGCTTTTTATTGCAGTATCTATTATGAAGACAGGAAGGCCATTTTTATATTTTCTTGTGGCTTTTGTGTTGATGGTGGACGGCGGGATAGGGCTTGTGAAGGTATCGCTTTTGCGTTTCCTGAAGATAAAAATACTCACCAAGATACGCACGCCGCTTCACGATCATGTGCGTAAAAATATGGGGTGGTCCAACGCTCAGACAGTATTTAAGTTTGCAATTATACAGATTATGATATCGGTGGCAGTAGTGTGGCTAACTGTGTTTTAGAGCTGTTTTTGACAGCTCTTTTCCTTTTATGCACACGGACGCGGAAAGGAAATATGCCACTAAAGTTGCTTGCGTCCGGCGCGGAAAGCAGGGAAGATGAGATATCTCTGCTTGATTTTGTAAATTCGTGCAGAGAAATTGTATACAATTGTGCAAAAAATATGAATTTTATAAAAATTTGGTGAAATTTATATGTGACAAACATTCGTAATAGGTGTACAATGGTATCGAATATGCTGATAAAAAATAGAAGGGAATTATACAGGTGAGATTGAGAAATGTAACTGGTTCGCGGGAAGTGATTGCAGGGAGCCGCTTTGTGGTGCAGGACCCGACTGCACAAAAGGGCAAATGGAGCGAACTATTTGGAAATCAAAATCCAATACACATTGAAATTGGAATGGGAAAAGGACGCTTTCTAATGGCGCTTGCTGCTTTAAACCCAGATATAAATTTTATTGGGATTGAGAAATACTCTACTGTATTACTGCGTGCAATTCAGAAGATGGAAGTGCAAGAGCTTCCCAATTTGCGCTTTATTCGCATGGAGGCAGAAGAACTCTGCGCGGTGTTTGGACGCGATGAGATTGCGCAGATTTACTTAAATTTTTCTGATCCTTGGCCGAAGGACAGACATGCAAAAAGGCGTTTGCCATCACGGCAGTTTCTTGCGCGCTATCATGAGATTTTGGCGCCAGATGGGCAAATTGCATTTAAGACGGACAATCTGGATCTGTTTGAGTTTGCACTTGCGGAGGTCGATGCTGCGGGCTGGAAGATTGCCGCGATGACAAGAGACTTGCATCACGACGAAATAATGTCCGTCGGAAATATTATGACGGAGTATGAGGAAAAATTTTCAGTAATGGGCAATCCTATTTATAAGTATATTATTTATCGATAAAGGGAGGCGAAAAAATGTTTGTCTTGTTTTTTCTGCTGTGGATTGTATTCAACGGACAGATTACTTTGGAGATTATACTGTTTGGATTGGTGATTTCAGCGGCGCTGTACTGGTTTATCTGCCGGTTTATGGAGTATAGTTTTCGGCGGGAGCTTGCCTATCTGAAAAAAGGTGGTTATCTGATACAGTATCTGTATTATCTTTTAAAGGAGATTGTGAAGGCGAATTTTGCGACAATAAGATTAATCTGTTCTGCAGGCAGAGTGGTGGAGCCAGCAGTTATTGTGTTTGAGATTCCTTTTAAGACAGATACAGCGAAATTTTTGCTTGCAAATTCAATCACGCTAACACCTGGGACGATCACGGTTGCGGTGGATGGGGACAAGTTTATTGTGCACTGTTTGGACAAGACTCTGGCAGAAGGGATAGAATCTTCTGTTTTTGTGCGACTTTTAGAAAAAATTGAGGCATGACTTGGCCATATTCGATTGGAAAGGATAGGAACCTATGAACAGTGGAAATGTTGCGCTGGAAACAGCGTTTGAGATTGTTATGACTGTTTTCCCAGTTATATTGGCACTGATGGTGTTTCTGTGTCTAATAAGGGCAATCAAGGGACCACGCATTGCGGATCGCATTGTGGCAATTAATATGATGGGAACACTCACAATGGTGATTATTGCCATTCTCGCAGTAAAAATGAATGAGGGATATCTTGTGGATATCTGCATTATCTACGCTATGATTTCATTTTTGGCGGTAACTCTTTTGACAAAAGTATATATGGGTGTGTATGCTGAGCGCAAAAAGAAGGAGGCGGAAAAACATGACAGCGCTACTTTGGATTAGATTTCTTGTGGGAATAATCCTGCTGCTGTGTGGCATTGTGGTATTTGGAATTGAGTTGTTTGGCGTGTTTCGTTTTGGCTATGTCTTAAACAGGATGCATGCGGCGGCACTGGGGGATACGCTTGGCATTGCGCTGAGTATGGGAGGCCTTATTGTTCTGTGTGGCTTGAATTTTATAGCACTCAAAATGATTTTGGTAGTAGTCTTTTTGTGGTTTGCCTCTCCAGTATCGTCTCATATGCTCGCGCGTTTTGAGGTGGCGACAAACGAGGAACTTGCCAAGGAATGTGATGTGGAGGCGCTTTCAGAAGAAAAGCAGAACAGGAGGGAATAAAATATGCAGATATTTCAGATTGTATTGTTTCTATTTCTGATTGTGTGTGCAATTTCAGTGAGTTTTTCCAGAAATCTGCTCAATTCGATTATAATTTTTATGTCCTACAGTTTAATTATGTCCATTATATGGATTTTGTTGGAATCACCAGACCTTGCGATTACAGAAGCAGCAGTTGGAGCGGGGATTACAAGTATTTTGTTTTTTGTCACACTTAAAAAAATCCATGCGATTGTGGCAATTGACGAGGACAAAGAGGATGTTATAGATAAGAAGGGGGAAACAAAATGAGCCGTCTATTATCTGAGGAGGAATACCGCAAGACAACAGCATTTAAAATCAAGCGCTGGTATCGCGGTGAAAAGGACCCTTATGTTGGCACTGTGGAATTAAAGCCGCAAACACCCTTTGCGGAGGATATCAATACCATGAAACACCGCGTCCACGACGAGGCGATTTTAAGAAGAAAGATTTATGATATTGAACACAATCGCAAGCTTCAGATTTTTTCCAAATTTTATCGGGTTGTCTCGGTATTGTTTGTGTTTATGTTAATTGCAATCCTACTATATATGGTATCATATTTGCCCCCTGTGGGAAATGCGGCAAATCCAGACAACAATGAGGTTGCCACCAAGTATATTGAAGATGCCATGAAAGATACAGGGGCGGTCAATATTGTCACAGGTATGATTTTGGATTATCGTGCTTTTGATACGCTTGGCGAGTCCAATGTGCTGTTTATTGCGACATGCACAGTGCTGATTCTACTGCGGGCTGACAACCGTTCAAAGAAGGAGGAAGAGGAGGCAAACGACCGTCTCTATGAGCCAAAAAATGATATTATTTTGCAAAAAGTTGCTTTTTTTCTTGTTCCAATGATTATTATCTTTGGTATCTATGTGATTTTAAACGGGCATTTGTCACCGGGCGGAGGCTTTTCCGGCGGTGCAATTATTGGATCGGGATTGATTTTATATGTCAATGCTTTTGGGTTTAAAAAGATTGAGCGCTTTTTTACACAGAAGACGTATAAATGGATTTGTTTTGTGGCACTATTGTTTTACTGCCTTGCAAAAACGTATTCCTTTTATTGTGGAGCGCATCATCTTGAGACGGGGATTCCGCTGGGAACACCAGGAGCAATCTTAAGTTCTGGTTTGATTTTGCCGCTCAATATCTGTGTTGGCATGGTGGTTGCCTGCACAATGTATGCATTCTATGCCATGTTTCGCAAAGGAGGGTTTTAAAATGGGGGGAAATCTGTTTGCAAATTATGGGGAAGCAGTTGCCATGATTTTGTTTGGCATTGGATTTTCCAATCTTCTCCTACAGAAAAACCTGATTAAGAAAATAATTGGTTTGAATATAATGGACACAGCAACTTACCTTTTTCTTGCAGAAAAAGGGTATATTGCGGGGAGAGTGGCACCGATAGTTGTCAATGGGAACACCAGTGTGGAAACGTATATTAATCCCGTTCCAAGCGGTCTGGTGCTGACGGGAATTGTTGTGTCTGTATCGGTGACAGCGCTGATGCTCTCGCTTACAATTCGGCTTTATAGAAGATATCATACACTGGATATGGATGAGATCTCAACCATGCTTAAGAAGGAGGACCAGTGATGGACTTTATACAGAATTTCCCGTTTTTTAGCATTCTACTGTCGCTTGGTTCTGGTGTTTTGACATCGATAATGAATAAGCGGGTAGCCCGTCTGTGGAACGCGTTTATTTTGGTTGTGATCACTGTGATGTCAGCAGTATTGTTTATATATATGTTGGGGGTGCAAAAACCCTATACCTTTATGATGGGACACTTTCCTGCGCCTTGGGGAAACGAGATTCGGGCAGGAGTGCTTGAGGCTGGAATGGCACTCTTTTTCTGTATGATTATGTTGCTCTCTCTCATAGGTGGGCAGGAACATCTCGACCAGGAGGTTGAGGATACTAAAATTAATCTCTATTATATTATGGTCAATTTGCTTTTGAGTTCTTTGCTCGCACTAATCTACACAAATGACCTCTTTACAGCGTATGTCTTTGTGGAAATCAATACAATCAGTGCGTGCGGTCTGATTATGATCACGCAGAGTGGGCGAACGATTGAAGCGGCGACACGCTATATGATTATGGCTTCTCTCGGTTCGGGTCTGCTTTTGATGGGGCTTTGCGTTCTGTATGATATCACAGGGCATCTGTTAATGAGCAATATAAAAGAGAGCATTGCGTATGTCTATGCGCAGGGAACTTATAATATTCCACTCATTGCTTCTATTGGCATGGTTGTGGTTGGTCTTGCCATCAAAAGTGCGCTCTATCCATTTCACACATGGCTTCCTGACGCATATGGATACTCGACGGTTTCGAGCGCGGCAATCTTGTCAAGTCTTGTGTCAAAAGGATATATTTTTCTGTTAATCAAGATTTTTTTCCGTGTGGTTGGTTTTGAGATTATTGTGAATACAAAGATTGTTAATATCTTGTTTGTGTTTGGTCTTCTCGGTATGATTATGGGGTCAGTCAACGCAATTTTGGAAAATGATATCCGGCGTATGATTGCCTTTTCATCAGTTGCTCAGATTGGATATATTTATATGGGATTTGGACTTGGGACAACAATGGGGATTGTGGCAAGTATTTTTCACATTTTATCCCACGCCTCAACAAAGTCACTTTTGTTTGTTGCGGGAGTTGGACTTACGGATGCTTCTGGGGGAAGTAAAAAATTTGCTGATTTGACAGGCAGTGGTTTTCGCAATCCTATGGCAGGCATAGCGTTCGCAATCGGTGCCTGCTCTATGGTAGGAATCCCATTGTTTTCAGGTTTTATTAGTAAGATGCAGTTTGCGGAGGCGGCGGTGCAGAACAGTCTGCAAAAAATGCTTCCAACACTAATCTGTCTGGCGATCAGCACTGTACTCAATGCCATTTACTTTATGAAGACCGTGATACGCATCTATACGCCAGTGAGCAAAAAGGTGAAAAAAACACAGGCGGGCGAGGCGGCAATGATTGGTATTAGAGAGCATCCATTGTACAATGTCGCACTGGTGTTTATGATTCTGTTGAATGTTGTTCTTGGGTGTTGCTCTCAGCCAATTGTAGACTGGATTACTGATGGTCTAGCGATGTTTGGATAAGGGAGGATTGCAATGAATTACATGATTTTGGTCTCGGTTGTCCTGCCCGTCCTAGTGGGATTTATTTTGCTTTTTTTGCCAGAGTGTGTATTGGAGAACAGACAGCATCTTTTAAAAATAACAGGCGTGTCTTTTTTGGTGTGTGCACTTGTGGCAGTCTATACAATGAGCGGTGCGGCGGGGGACAGGCTGGTTTTATTTAACCTTGTTGACAAGATTCCAGTGTACTTTGCAATAGACAATCTGGGCAGACTTTTTGCAGGGATTATCATTGTTATATTTTTGCTGGTAGGATTTTTTTCCTTTGTCTATATGGTGCATGAGCGGAATGAAAAGAGATATTACAGCTTTTATCTAATAACATTTGGCGTGCTGATGGGGTTGTGCTTTGCGGGAAATCTTGTGACTCTCTATCTTTTCTATGAGTTTATGACACTTGCCTCTATGCCATTAGTGCTTCATTCTGGCACAAAAGAGGCTGTTATGGCTGGTTTAAAGTATTTATTTTACTCTTTTTGTGGCGCATATATGGCATTGTTTGGTATTTATTTTCTGTATCAGTATGCCTTGATGTCTGAGGAGTCTGTCTCTGGAGCGTTGGGGATTGCACAGTACAGTGAGACAGCGCGCATGATGGGGTTTGTAGCGGGTGGTTGGCTAGATACAGAGGCTGTTGCGGTGTCAGGAAATACTGGAATGTGCCTTGTTGCAGTATTTTTTATGATTGTGGGATTTGGCGTGAAAGCGGGGTGTTTTCCATTTCATGCATGGCTTCCAACAGCGCACCCTGTCGCACCTGCACCGGCTTCCGCATTTCTGTCAGGTATTATTGTAAAAGGCGGTGTCCTTGCATTGATTCGGACCGTGTATTATTGTGTTGGTGCAGAGTTTCTGCGTGGTACTTGGGTGCAAATGGTCTGGGGCGTTCTTGCTGTAGTGACACTTGTGATGGGGTCAGTGCTTGCATTTAAGGAGCGAGTGCTTAAAAAACGCCTTGCTTACTCCACAGTCTCTAATCTTTCGTATATACTGTTGGGATTATCCATGTTAAATTTGACTGCATTTACAGGGAGTCTGTTACATGTGATATTTCATGCGGTCATAAAAAGTGCGCTGTTTCTCTTTGCAGGGGCATTAATTTTTGTAACAGGACGGACGAAAGTCAATGAATATATGGGACTTGGCAAAAAAATGCCAATTCTTTTCGGGAGTTATACAATTGTGTCACTAGGATTAATTGGCATTCCGCCGACAAGCGGTGTGGTAAGCAAATGGTATTTGGCGACAGGGTGCCTTGAGAGTGAGCTGACAGGACTTTCTTGGATTGGTCCGGCTGCACTGTTAGTCTCAGCGCTTTTGACAGCGGGATACTTGCTTCCAATCAGTATCCGTGCTTTTCTAAAAGAACCTGACTATGAGGTGATGCGCAATGACTACAAGGAACCGCATCTGTTAATGCTAATACCAATTGCACTGCTTGCAGTAATTACATTTGTGTTTGGATTATATCCTGTGCCCTTGATTCAATGGATACAAAACGGGATTGCTGCTGGATTATTTTAGAAGGAGGTAGAATGTCATGATTTTTGGTTTGATGCTTACAGTGATACTGCTTCCTTTTGCGGGTGGTATATTGTTGCAGATAATAAAGTTTAAGAACAAGCGAGACAAAGAGTGTTATATTTTTATGTATGTGCTCCTCAATACATTATTGACTTATGTACTGCTATCACATGGTTCGACAGAGTTGATTCGTGTGATTAATTTTGCTGGGGCAAAGCTTGATTTTTCGTTTAAAATAGATGGTATGAGCATGGTGTTTGCAGGCTTGGTATCGACGCTCTGGCCACTGGCCACTCTGTATTCCTTTCCATATATGGAACATGAACACAATGGACGCGTTCATGAAAATATATTTTATATGTTTTACACAGCGACTTACGGTGTGACACTTGGCATTGCTATGTCAGGAAATATGTTGACAATGTACTGTTTTTATGAGTTGCTTACATTGGTGACAGTTCCCTTGGTAATGCATACCTTGACTAGAGAGGCCGTCCATGCAAGCCGCAAGTATTTTTATTATTCGCTTGGCGGCGCAGCTTTTGCATTTATCGGTTTGATTTTTTTGGTGGTTTATGGGGATAGCCTTGCATTTACCTATGGTGGTGTACTAAATCCATCACAGACACAAGACAAGAAAAATTTGTTGTTGTTGATATATGTGTTGGCGTTTATGGGATTTGGCGTAAAGGCCGCTGTCTGTCCTTTTAATGCGTGGCTTCCGCAGGCGGGCGTGGCACCGACGCCTGTCACAGCACTGTTACATGCAGTGGCAGTTGTAAAATCAGGTGCATTTGCAATTATGCGTCTGACATATTATAGTTTTGGTACAGATTTTTTGCGGGGAACATGGGCACAGTATCTTCTTTTGTGTATTGTAATCTTTACAATTGTGTATGGATGCAGCATGGCGGTAAAGGAGACACATATTAAGCGCAGACTTGCATTTTCGACAATTTCTAATCTGTCGTATATACTGTTTGGCGTGCTGATTATGACGCCACTTGGTCTTGTCGGTGCATTGTGTCATATGGTGTTTCATGGTGTGATGAAGATTTGTTCCTTTTTCTGTGCAGGGGCAATGATCACACAAGCGCATGTAAACTATGTGTATGAGACGGACGGATTGGCGAAAAAAATGCCAAGAATATTTGCAATTTTTACAATCTCTTCGTTTGCGCTGATGGGAGTGCCAGGGCTTTGTGGTTTTGTGTCGAAATGGCACCTTGCAAAAGCAGCCTTTGCAAGTGGTAATATACTGATAATTGCAGGGGTGGGAGGACTTTTAATCTCGGCGCTGCTCACAGCAATTTATATGCTTAGTATTGTGATTCGCGCATATTTTCCAGGAAATGATTTCGACTATGAAAAACTGCCAAGTGAGATTCATGACCCTGACTGGCGCATGGTGTTTCCATTATTTTTGTTTGTGGCTGCAATGGTGGTGATTGGTGTGTACAGCACGCCGCTTGTAAATTTCTTTACAAGTGTGGCAGGCGGTCAAATCTAGGGAGGGATATTGCAAAATGAAAAATACTTTTGGGGCTGTTTTTTTTCCTTTTGTGATGTGTGTGGTGTTCTGGCTGATATGCCGTTTAAAATCAAAGGGGAAAAAAGCCGCAGCGCTCATAATGATTTTTGTCACCGCAGTTGAGCTGATCGCTGCACTGAGTCTAATGTACTTTGATTTGCGGGGAATGTCCTCTGGCATTTGCGAAGTTGCTGGCGTAGGAGGTCTTGGACTGCATTTTATGTACACAGGATTTCGCGGTGTGTTTGGAGTGGTGACTGCTTTTGCCTGGTTTATAACAGCGCTGTTTTCGTACACATTTATGAAAAATGATACGAATGTCATAAGATACGATATCTGTAATCTGCTAACGCTCGGTGCAACAATGGGTATCTTTTATGCCGCGGACTTGTTTACTCTGTTTTTTTTCTTTGAGATGATGTCCTTCACTTCTTTTCTGTGGGTGGCACACAAACAAACACGCAGTTCGTTGTACGCGGCAGGAACGTATCTTGGCATTGCGATTGCGGGAGGCATGGCAATTTTAATGGGCCTTTTTATCGTGTATGAAAGGCTTGGAACACTCTATTTCGACGAGATGTATGGACATGCTGTAGAGTTGATGGAGCGCGGTGCAAATCTCGGGTGGCTTTTTGCGGCGGCGGGCTGTATGTTTGTGGGGTTTGGCGCGAAGGCGGGCGCCTTTCCTGTGCATGTGTGGCTCCCTGATTCGTACACGGAGGCGCCAGCGCCTGCAACGGCGTTACTTTCGGCGGTTTTGAGTAAGACAGGAATATTTGGCATTTTGCTGTTGACGTTGGATGTGCTGCCAACCCAAGGCGGCTGGGGGGCATTTCTGCTGATTGTCGGCGTGGCTACAATGACTGTGGGCGGTATTCGCGGGGTAATGTGTGGCAATCTCAAGACAACGCTTGCCTATTCTTCTATGTCGCAGATTGGATTTATTTTGACAGGTGTCGGAATGCAATCGCTTTTGGCAGAGTTTCTGACAGCGTCCGCTGGTGCAGGATATGCGGACAGTGCGGAAGTTTCAGAGATTGTTACTGTGTTTGGTATGGCGATAAATGGAACATTTCTTCACATGTTGAATCACTCACTTGTAAAGCTAATCTTGTTTATGGCAGCAGGTGTGATTTTTACGCATGTGGGCAGTTATGATTTAAATCAAGTGCGTGGTTTTGGCCACAGAAAACCATTTTTGTTGGTAACATTTGTGCTTGCAGCGGCAGGTGTGGGGGGCATTCCACTCCTGAATGGTTATGTGAGCAAGACTCTTTTGCATGAAAGTATTGTTAAGTATGGAGAGCTGATTTCGCTTGCGGCGGCGAATGGTGCAGTGATGGCTGCCACACCAATGATGATAAAAATTTCGGAGGTATTGTTCTTGTTTTCTGGCGGACTGACAGTCGCCTATATGACAAAACTTTTTATTGTGCTGTTTATAGAGAAAAACAGAGACAAAAAGGTGCAGGAATCCTATGATGCGAAAAAGAATTATATGCCTGTGCTGACAAAAGTGGCAATTGGTGTCTGTGCGCTGCCAATTCCACTGATTGGAATTTTGCCGAATCTGGTTGCAAAACCAGTCGCAGAGTATGGTTTGGTACAGTTTGGATTAAGTGCACTGTTAGAGCATCATCAGGAGAACATGCACTATTATTCTATGGAAAATCTTTCTGGGGCGTTGATTTCTATTGTTGTTGGTGCGATTGTATATTTGCTGGTTGTGCGATTCTGGATGCTGGGAAGGCGCTTTTCCAAAAGGCATGAAAAAGGATATTATGAACTCTTTCCGACATGGATCAACCTAGAAAAATATGTATATAGAGCAGTGCTTTATACCGCGGTACCATTTGTGTTGGGGATTGTTGCAAGGATTTTGGACAGCATTGTGGATACCATTGTTGTATTGCTTCGCAAGACTGTTTATCGTGACCGTGCATTACCTTATGAACTGCCTGAGGGAAATTATATCACGCACACTATCGGGTTAAGTATGGAGCGTGTTCGACTGTTGTACTACACAGTGATGCGAAAAGAAGGCTACACACCCAAAAATTATGCGCATAAATTTGCAATGAAAAGCATTGATCTTTTTGAGAATTTTCATATTATAGAACGCAGTTTATCATTTGGACTGTTTATGTTCTGTGTGGGACTTGTGTTGACTATGATTTATTTGCTGGTAGTATAGAGTCTTTTTGTGTCTAATATTGTGAGAAGATTTGGGAGGACATTTGTAAGAAACCGTGGTTTCTTAATCAAGTACCGGATGATTCGAGAGAAATTATCTCTGAATTGTCTGGTACTTTTTATTGCACACGGGTACGTGCAGTAAAAAAAGATTGACATATATAGATAATCTATATATAATAAAATACATAGTATATAGATTATCTATATATTAAGTTGAGGGTAGGGAACTTTAAAAGTTTATCCAATTGTTTTAAAAAGAAAGGAGTATTGGTTACAATGGACAAATCATTAGTATCAGGAAGCACTTCCATGTTGATTCTACGTTTATTGGAGGACAGGGATATGTACGGTTATGAGATGATTGAGACGCTTGAGGCAAAGTCAAACAATGTGTTTACTTTGAAGGCAGGAACGCTTTATCCCCTTCTGCACACGCTTGAGGAGAAAAATTATTTAACTTCCTATGAGAGCGAAGCAAATGGAAAAGTACGCAAGTACTACAGCATTACAAAAGGCGGCAAAAAATATCTGAAATCAAAAAAAGAGGAGTGGCATGAATACCAGACAGCAGTTTTAAATGTATTAGGTATGGCATAATTGAGGGAGGAATAACATGGAGGAATTTATTAAAATATTGACCGATCAAATTCGTTGCGTTAAGGCGCGGCAAGGTATCGCACAGGAGATTTCCAATCATATTCTTGACCAGGCAGAGGCATATGAACAGGCAGGTTTGGAGCATGACAAGGCACTTGAGCGTGCAGTACAGGAGATGGGAGATCCCGTGGAGATTGGAATTTCTATGGACCGAATACATCGCCCGCAAATTAACTGGAAAATGTTGCTGGTTACATTTATTTTGAGTATTGCAGGACTTGTGTGTATGACACCAATGTTTGGAGTAAGCTATGTGATTTCCAGACAATTGATTTTTACGTTTGTGGGTTTTGGTGTTATTGTTGCAGTCTGTTTGATGGATTACAGCGCTTTAGGACGCATAGGGATTGCGGCGGGAATTGTTCTGACAATTGTATTTACAATAGGAAAACGATATTATTTTCAGACGATAAATGGGCGGACACCGGCAATGTCCATTTTGGTGTATTTGTATGTGCCTGTCTTTGCAGGAATTTTATATCAATTGCGCAAAAAGGGTTTGAGTGCCGTCGTTTTGGCTGTGGGGATTGTTGGGCTTACCTTTGTGTTAGCAATGCATTTCTCAAGCAGTCTTATGGTGGCAGGCAATATTTTTTTCTGTATGATAATTCTGCTTGTCGCAGCAATTGTAAAAGGAATGTTTGGCAACAATAAAAAGTATATGATTAGACTTATTGGAATTGTAGTAACTTCGCTGACAGCGTTTTTTGGCTGGCTATTGTGGACAAACAAAGATTCCTATCGCGTTCAGCGTCTTATTGCATTCTTTAATCGAATTAAGTATCAGGATGCAGAGGGATATTATTATAGAGTAATACAAGAAGCTCTGCACAATTCCAAATGGATAGGAACCGGCAATAGTACATATTTTGAGAATTATTATTTTCCAGGGCTTACAGAGGGAGAATTGCTGCCATTAGCGGTTATTTATTGGTTTGGTTTTATTGCTGGAGTGATTTTATTGGCTTTGTTGGCAGGGTTTATCCTATGTGCGATAAATATTGTGCGCCGCCAAAAAAATCAGCTTGGCGCTTTGGTGTCCCTGGCATGTTTTCTGGTGCTTGTTGTCAACTGCGTTGAGGGAATTTTAATCAGTGTTGGATTGTTTCCCGTCACAACTGCTGCGATTCCGTTTCTGACGCGCGGAGGCAGTACTGCGCTTGTCTATGCGGTGCTGATTGGACTGCTTTTGAGTGTTCACCGCCGTGAAAAGATACTTACACAGGAGGCGATTTAATAAATTTTAACATAAAATGTTGACAGTTAGTTCCTTAACTCCTAACAGTTATAATAGTTAGGAGTTTTCACTGTAAAAATCTTTTCCTACTCAATTAATATTTTTAAGTAATTATCTAACCGTGCATTTACATAACTTGCAAACAGTTTTTCCATTTTTCCTAGCTTATGTTTTTCATAGTAATCATCAAATGCATTGTAATAGGAAACTTGATCTGTAAATTTAATGTCAATCGGTGGATATCCGGCTTTCATTAATTCTAAATTTAATAACAATCTAGCTGTTCTTCCATTTCCATCTATAAAAGGATGGATACCAACAAATATAGCGTGTAACATTGCTCCACGTTCAACTGGATGAAGTTTGTCACTCTCACTTAAATACCAACTCATCATTCGATCTATCTTATCTTGGACAGAATAAGGTGCAGGTGGTACATGCTTAGCACCTGAAATAAAAACTTGTTCTTTTCGGTAAACACCTGCATACTCATCGTCTATTCCTTTTAAGACTAAACGATGTAAATTCTTTATTTGCCATTCAGATAAAGATTCTTTACTCTGCACTATTTCCTCTACATACTGAATTGCATCTCGGTGGTTAATTACTTCTAAATGATCTTTGTGTGGTGCATCAAGATAAACTCCATAACTCTTTTTCAAATATTGGTTATCAATTTTTTCTATTTTATAAATTATTGTCTACGGTAAACTAAGTAGGCGTAACTTCATATTCACATGTCGTATCTTTAATAGTACCTGTTTCTCCAAGTTATAATATTTGGTGCTCTTCGTTATCATTAAAATCAATATTATCACTTGAGTTATTTTCGTTATCGTTCGTACTTGCATTTGCACTGTCGTCATTTGTTGTGTTATTGTCTTTATTGTTATTACTTCTGAAAGTTGAAATCGCTGAGACTGTTATAGTTAATTCTGTAATCTTGCCTTAAACATTACTGAACTGGTCCCATAAATTCAGTAATAATAAGAATATGTTCTTTCAATTTAACTTTTTTCAAGTTATTAATTTTTTCTGCTCCACCTAAACCCAATAGTGGGGTGTATCCAAAACACTTGTCATAG
>ERZ808041.650-NODE-650-length-22735-cov-5.905331_pt1 | contig 22735 bp, 15 predicted proteins | sample MGYA00380192_ERZ808041 | MGnify/ENA primary metagenome ERZ808041 (study PRJEB31490, sample SAMN06133412) | mouse gut metagenome | isolation source: Z1_1 | host: mice | place: China: Chengdu | collected 2015-05 ...
AACCCTGGGGCAGGCGCAGCCTGTATAAACGCCGGAACCCGCCCCGCTGTTCGCGGCGCAGCCTGTATAAACGCCGGAACCCGCCCCACTGTTCGCGGCACAGCCGATTAAAGTTTTTTGGCACACCTTTTTTTCAAAAAAGGTGTGCAGGGAATTGTCGTTTTTAAGATACTTATAGGATAGCAGGCGGTGTTGGCAAGCGACTTATGAGGGACCGCCAAGGGAGGGAAACCAGTATGACAAAAAAACGATGGCTGATTCCGGTGCTGGTGCTGCTGGTGATTATAAGCGCGGCCAGCGCGGCATTTTTTCTTTCGCGGCCGGAGGGCGATATGATCTATGCATCCGTCAATATCCAGCCGCAGGAGCAGGAGAGCACAGAGCCGCTCGCGCCTGAAAGCACGTTTGCCATTACGCTTGATTACAGCGTGTCGCAGGAGCAGTTGCGTGCAATGCTGTCCATTGAACCTGATATCGGGGAATATACGATTGAAGGAAGCGGGAAAAAATGGACGCTGCGTCCGGCAGTCCCGCTGGAGGAAAATACGGTTTACACCGTCCGCGTGATCAATCCGGATACCGGTGCGGCGGTGCAGTCGTTTGCCTTTCAGACACGCAGCGATCTGCTGGTGAACACGGTTTATCCCGGCGACGGCGAAACCTTTGTGCCGCTGGAAACGGGAATCGAAATGACTTTCAACGCGCAGGATGTTGATCTGCAAAACTATTTTGAAATCAAGCCGGCTGTTGCCGGAAGCTTCGAGACAAACGGCTATACAGTTATCTTTAAACCCACGGAGCCGCTGACGGCCAACAGCATTTACCGGGTGACGCTCAAAGCCGGATTGACGGCGCCGGGCGGTATGGCGCTTAAAGAGGATTATACGTTTTCGTTTGAGACGGTGCAGGCAGAGGATGCGCAGCGCGATTATGAGAAGCTGCGGCTTGACGGCCCGTATGCGGAGACCTTTTTGCCGGGCGATCCGCTGACAGTCAAGCTGCAAAGCGGCGGCGAGGTATCCGGGCTGCCCTTTGAGGTCAAAATCCATCGTTATGGCGACATCAGCGGATATATGAAAGAGCTGCGCGCATATGACGCGTTCTATCGGGAGCGGTACGGCGAAAAGACAGAATATGTTGCCAATACGACCGGTCTGGAAGAAGTTGCGTCTTATACCGGCGAGCTGTTTTCCAAAGATGACGGATGGGGCGAATTGTATGCGATCCTGCCGGATGATCTGGGGGAAGGCTGGTATGTCGTCACAATCTCCGGGGAGGACGCTTCCGGCGCCGACCAGTTTGTACAAAAGCTGATCCAGGTCTGTAATTTAAGCGTTTATACACAGTCGGCCGACGGCGACACATTGTTTTGGCTCAATGATCCCGCAACCGGCGAGCCGGTTGCAAAAGCCACGCTCCAGCTTGAGGACGTGAACGGTGAAGGCGAGTTCCCAGCGGTTACAATGGCCGATGGAACGGCGCGCGTGATGACAGGGGAAAGCGAAGCCGCTTATTTGACGGTGCTGCGCGATGGAAAGAGCGTCTATTTCGCGCGCGCGCCCCTGTCGCAGGCGGTCGAGACGCCGCCGTTGTCCGAACGGTATTATACGGCGCTTTATACTGACCGCGAAGCTTACCAGCCGTCGGATACCATCCATTTTTGGGGCGTTGTCAAGCCGCGCTCCGGCGACGGCATGCTGCCGCAGAGCGTATGGGTGTCGCTTTCCACCTCATGGCCGCGTGCGGAGGTTTACCGCGTGAAAGCGGCTGTCAATGAGGCGGACGGCACGTTTGAAGGCGCGATTGCCGTAACCGGCATCGCCAAGGATTATTATGAGCTTTCCGTTAACGATGGAGAGCAGGGCGTTTACACCTCCAAGGGGCTTTCGCTCGAAAAATACATAAAGCCGCCGTATGAAATCAGTGTGGCTTTGGATAAGGACCACTATTATTTTGATGAAGCGGTTGGCGTTTCCATTACGGCGCGTTATTTTGACGGTACGCCTGTTTCAAATGAAACGCTTACGCTGACAGGCGCTTACATTACCGAGCAATCCGTGACGCTTGACGCATCCGGCCGCGCGAACTGCACAGTCAGGCTGAAAGCGCCGAACGATGAAAACGATCCGATGGGCTGGTCGCCGCGCAGCCTCTGGATTGAGGCGCACAATGCGAGCGCCCAGGACGTCTATGTTTCCGGCAGCGCCAATGCGGCGGTCCTGCCTTCGCACGTCGCACTCAAGCTGGAGGGCGATTCCCTGGAGAAGCTGACGGTGCGCACGGCGCAGCTCGATGATACGAAATTAAACGACGGTCATTCCGTCAGCCCGCTGAAAATTTATGACAGCGAATATGACCGGCTGGCGGGCGCGCCTGTCGATGTGCCGGTGACGGTGCTGATCCACAGCGTCACACGCCGTCAGGTGGAAACCGGAAGTTATTATGATTATGTCAATAAACGCACGGTGACAGAATATGAAACGCAGCTTGACGAGGCGGTCGCCGAAACGATCGAGACAAAGACAAGCGGCGGGGTTGTTGCAATTGAGGGGCTGGATTACAAAAATACGGACGATACAACCTATTGGGCCGAGGCGCGCGTTGACGGCGGCGCGGCCGGCACGGTTTCTGAAACAAACCGGTTCGGCACGCGGCCTTACGGATTCAGAGGCGACACGCCGGTTTATACCTTTGTCAATCCGGACGGTGAAGCCGCGAACGCACCGGTCGATGTGGGCGATGCGATCACGCTTGGGCTGTACCGCAACGGTGTAAAAACCGAAAATACCGGCCGTGTGCTTTACAGCGTATTGCAGCGCCGGTCGCTCAAAAATGGAATCTTTGAAGGGGATTCGCAGACGTTAACAATGGAGGAAAGCTTCCTGCCCAACGTTGTCATTGCGGGCGCCTATTTTGACGGGCGGCATATCTATGCCGTGGAGGAATATGCGGTTGATTATGATTACACGGACAAGGGATTGAATGTGACGGCCGAGACGGACAAAGAAACGTACCGGCCCGGCGAAACGGCGACGGTGACGCTCAAGCTGACGGACGCGGCGGGAAATCCTGTGTCCGGCTCCGTCTGTGTGGGCGTGGCCGACGAGGCGGTGTTCGACGTCGCGGAGCAGCACGCAGAGCTGCTTGACCAGCTTTACAGGGCGGTCTATTATCCGCGCCTGCGGCGCAGCCTGTCGTATGCGGAATATGATACCGGCGCTGATGAAAAGGCAGGTGCCGAATCAGGGGACGGGGCGGTCCCGATGAGCGCCAATACCGGCGGCAACGCGGGCGGCGTATTGCTGCGCGAGGACTTTGCAGACACGGCGCTGTTTAAAACGGCGAAGGCCGATGAAAACGGGCAGGCAACCGTAACCTTTGAGCTGCCGGACAATGTAACCTCATGGCGCATCACGGCGCTGGCTGTGACAAACGATCTGAAGGCCGGCGACACGGCCGAACTTGCGGCCGCAACGCTGCCGTTTTACCTGTCGCCGCTCTATACGGATACGTATCTGGAGGGCGACGACGTTGTGATCGCGGCAGGCGCCGTTGGGACCGGTGCGCATACCGGCGACGCGGTTTCGTATACGGTCACAATCGCCGACGCCGCGGGCAGGGAGCTTGACAAACAGACCGCCGAAGGAACCATCGGCGTGCGCGTGCCGTTTACCTTCGGCAAGCTGGAGGCGGGCGCTTATACGCTGACGATAGAAGGCGTGTGCGGTGAAAACAGCGACGCTGTGCGTTATCCGTTTTCTGTTGTAAAGCAGGCGCTGACAACGCCGGTTTATGAAAATATGCCGCTCAAGGACGCCGCTGACATTGAATCGGTGCGTTACCCGGTAAAGCTGATGGTGTACGACCGGCGGATGCAGCCTTATATGGAAGGTTTGCAGTATCTTTCCATGCAGGCGGGCGAACGCACGGAGATCATCGCGGCTGCGTACCGCGCGCAGCTTGCATACAATGAGCTGTTGGACGAAGCGGACCGCGAGCCGGTGCGCCGGGACAGCCGTCTGGATGATATCCAGAATGACGACGGCGGCGTGCGGCTGCTGCCTGTGTCTGAAAGCGACGCCGCTGTGACGGCCAAGATGCTGGTTGCAGCTCCGGAACTGATCAACAAGGGCGCGGCGCGCGATTATCTCAAGGGCGTGCTCCAGGACCCGGCCGCTACGCAGGACGACCGCGTTATGGCCTATCTGGGGCTGGCGGCGGCAAAGGAACCGATTTTGCTTGATCTGCTGCGCATCATCTCTGAGGAGGGCGCGTCCATGACAGACGCGCAGCGCCTCTATCTGGGGACCGGGCTTGCGCTGCTTGGAGACTTTACATCGGCTGATCTTGTTTATAATTCGCTTGGCGGCCGCCTGGTTAAGGACGGAGATATGCTCTATGCCGAAGGCGCGGACGGCACGCTCGACGCGCGCATTCAAACGTCGGCTGCGGCGCTGATGCTTGCGTCGGTTACATCCAATCCGGACGCCGACGCGCTGATGCGCTATATGAATAACCTTGACCAGGACCGTGCAAAGAGCTACAGCACAATTGCCAATTTGGAGATGCTTTGCTATATCAATTCGTTTATACCATCACAGAAAGGAGCGGAAAGCTTCAGCTACACGGATACGCAGGGTGAAACCCAAAAGCGTACCCTGGAAAACGGCGGTGTGGAACCGCTTTCCATGAGCTATGAGGCGCTGGCGGCCGCGGATTTCCAGGCAAACGATCATGTATATGCCTGTGCGCTTTACACAGGTTATGCAGACGCGGCGCAGATCCCGGATGACGAACGCGTACAGATCACCAAGACATATACGCCGGTCGCCGGCGATGGGATCGGCGTTTCCGACAGGGTACGCGTCGATTTAACGGTGCGCTTTTCCGACGACGCGCCTGACGGCTGTTATATCGTCTCCGATTATATCCCATCCGGTATGCGTTATATGGAAGCCTCCGGCGTATCGGAGATCAATCCATACTTTGATTGGATGTGGGGCCGGATCGACAATGAAGGCCAGGCCGTTTTTGGGCGAATCTACCGCAATATTGCCGTTTGGCGCGAGACACAGGCGGCGCGCGCCGGACAGCAGTCCGGTGAAAGGGCTGCTCCGCTGGCTGACAGCGCGGCGGCCGAAGAAAAGAGGATTCCTTCAACAAGCGGTACGGTGGTGCAGGAGGACACGAATGTATATACCCTGACATATTATGTCAGCGCGGCGCTTCCGGGCGAATTTGTTTCGGAAAGCGCATATGTAACCCCGTATATCGAGGGTGCGGCCGCTAAGAGCGAGCGCGGCACGGTAACGATTGAGGCGGAGAGCTGACAGGCGGTTTTGTATGGGCGCGCCCCCGGCGCAGGTGCTTTTTCGCAGAAAAAGCCCGCGCCGGGGGCCTTGGCGGGCCGGGCGGCCATGAGGCCGCCCGGCCCGCCTTTTTGCCGTTTCCCCATGCGGGGAAACGGCGGAAGCGCCGCGCGCACCAGCGCGCGGCGCTCCCTGTGAGGCGGCGGCGATTGCCGCCGCCTCACAGACAGCGCCGGACGCGCGGAAAATTCGCGTGTCCGGCGGTTGTCCGGTGGTAATTTGAAAAGGAATATGGTACAATAACCGCAGAGCGGTTATTATACCGGGTGATGCCCAACGGCTCGCCGCTTACGCGGCAACCGCCTTTTGATGGGCAATTATACCATGCCGCTTCGCGGACATGGTATAATATGCGCAGAGCAAACAGCTTGCTGTTTGCAGCAATCATCCAGCGGCAACTGCTGTCCGGCAGCGGACTGCGCATGCCGCGCCGCAGCATAAAAATACAGCCGCATGAAGGCTTTCAGAGAAGCAGCCGCGCAGCCCCAAGCCCTGCGAGCAGCAGTCCGGACGCGCAGGCCAGCGCGCGATTGGAAACCGGCAGGCGCGCAAGCATCCGGCCGGCCAGCGCGCCGAGCGTCAGACAGATGGTTTGTACGATCCCCACAACGGGCGGCAGCCAGACAGAGCCGGCGCCGGCAAGCGCCAACCCTACGCCCGCGCCGAGCATATCGACCGAGAGAGAAAAGCCAAGCAGCAGCGCCTCGCCGATATCGATTGCGCCGGAGCCGTCGAGATCTCCCGCGGCCGGCTCGCGGATGACAAGGATGGTCAGCCCAAGCGCGCGAAAGCGGCGGCGCACCGGCGGACGCGGGGGCCGCTGCGGCTTTGGCGGGAGCAGAGCGCGGATACAGCAGGCCAGGCCAAGCGCAATTAAAATCAATGCGCCGGCGGCGCGTCCGGCCCATGCCGGCAAAAATGTGCCGAGCGCGCCGCCAAGCAGGATTGCTGCGGCTGCAAAGGCGGTGGACAGCAGTGCGATCGCGCCCTTGGCGGCTGCGCCGATTTTGACGCCGCGCATGCCAAACGCCGCGCCTGCGGCGAACCCATCGGCACTCAAGGCGAGTGCTGTAAGCAAGACAAGCATGTTTATGAAACACCACCCGGTACAATGTTCATTCCATACTATGGATTCGCCGGGTTTTGGTGCAAAGGCTTTGGAAAGGCGGCCCTGAATATGCGGGTCAAAATCCCTGCAAACAAGCCGGTTTCAGCGGCGCTGCGGATGGATGGTTTGATTTTTGTATTCACTGGTTGTCACATCTGTGACAGACAATATACTTTTTTTCCGCTGGCAGACTCAATTTAAAACTCTTTGATTATAAAGTTTCGGTAAAGGCGGTATATAGGATGGATAAGGTTGGTTTTTCAGCAGCGGACATTTTGCTTCCAAAGCATGTGGACATGACGCGCTGGAGCGTCATTGCATGCGACCAGTATACTTCGCAGCCGGATTATTGGGAACGCGCGGCGCGTTTGGTCGGCTCATCCCCAAGTACATTGCACCTTGTTTTGCCGGAAGTTTATCTGGAACAGGACGATGTCGGCCGGCGCATTGCGCAGATCAATGCGTCGATGCGCGCCTATCTGGACAGCGGCCTGTTTTACGTCTTAAATGACAGCTATATTTATGTGGAACGGACCGTTGCGCCGGGGCGGGTGCGGCGCGGCCTGGTCGGGAAAATTGATCTGGAGCAGTATGATTACAGCGCGGACAGCCGTTCCCTGGTAAGGCCGACCGAGGGGACCGTTGAAAGCCGCCTGCCGCCGCGGATGCGTGTGCGCGAGCAGGCCCCGTTGGAAAGCCCGCATATTATGGTGCTGGTCGACGATGCGCTGCATACGGTCATTGAGCCGCTGCAAAAGCAGAAAAACGCAATGGAGCCGCTTTATGATTTTGATCTGATGGCGGACGGCGGCCATATCGCGGGCTGGCGTGTGGCCGGGGACTTGTGCGCGCAGGTCGATGCGGCGATGCTGTTTTTGCTTTCGGGCCAACAATGCTGCCGCGGCGTATGCCGGGAGTGCGCGCCGCCGATGCTGATTGCCGTGGGGGATGGAAATCATTCGCTTGCCACGGCAAAGGCCTGTTGGGAGAAGATCAAGCCCACGCTTTCCGAACGGGAACGGCACGTGCATCCGGCGCGTTACGCCCTGGCGGAGCTGGTCAACCTGCATGACGGTGCGCTGGCCTTTGAACCGATCCACCGCGTTCTGTTTGATGTCGATCCCAATAGCGTCCTGGATGCGCTGCAAAAACAGCTTGGCGCGTGTGCTGATGGACAAGGGCAGGTATTTACATATGCGGCGGGCGGCCGCACAGGCCGCCTTGTGGTGGCAAATCCGCCGTCGCCGCTGGCGGCCGGTACGCTCCAGGGCTTTATTGACGGCTATCTTGCCGCGCATGGCGGGACTGTCGATTACATACATGGCGGCGACGTGGTTATGGAGCTTTCAAAAAAACCGGGCGCCATCGGTTTTTTGCTGCCCGCGATGGAAAAATCGCAGCTTTTTCCGGCGGTGCGCGAAGGCGGCGCGCTGCCGCGGAAAACTTTTTCGATGGGACATGCGTATGAAAAACGTTTTTATCTGGAATGCAGAAAAATACAGTAAGGAGGCTGTCTGATGAACAGGGAACGCTTGATCCAAACGGCGCTTGGGGAGAAAAAGCCGGCGCTGGTCTTAAAAAACGCCCGGATTATCAATGTATTCACTGGCGAGATCCTGCCGGGCGATATCGCGGTAACAGATGGCCGCATTGCGGGCGTGGGCGCTTATGAAAACGGGGAGGAGACGGTTGACCTCGGCGGGGCGTATGTCGCGCCCGGCTTTATCGACGCGCATGTGCATATTGAATCGTCGATGGTCACGCCGCCGGCCTACTGCGCCGAGGCGCTGCGTTGGGGGACGACGACGCTGATCACCGACCCGCATGAGATCGCCAATGTAGCCGGCGGCGACGGCGTACAGTTCATGCTGGATTTATCGGAGCGTTTGCCGGTCAATTATTATGTACAGCTTCCGTCGTGCGTGCCCGCGACGCCCTTTGAACATGCCGGGGATATTTTCACGGCTGAAAAAATGAGCCGTTTTCTCAACCATCCGCGCGTATTGGGCCTTGGCGAAATGATGAATTATCCGGGCGTCGCGGGGTGCGACCCCGAGGTGATGGCCAAGCTGGAGCTGTATGGCGGGCGTGTGATCGACGGCCACGCGCCCGGTATCTCAAAAAACGGTTTGCAGGCATATATTTCCGCCGGGATGGCTACGGATCATGAATCGACCTGCTGGGCCGAGGCAAAGGAAAAGCTGCGCGCGGGCATGGCGGTGCTTGTGCGGGAAGGTTCGGCCTGCAAAAACCTGGAGGAAATCATCCGCGGCGTTCTGGCCGACGGCGCGGACACCTGGCATCTTGCGTTCTGTACCGATGACAAGCATCTTTCCGATATCCGCCGGGAGGGGACCATCCGGCATAATATCCTGCGCGCCGTTGCCTGCGGCATGAACCCGGTGACAGCCATCCAGATCGCGACGATCAACGCCGCGCGCATCTACCGCCTGTACGACCTGGGCGCGGTCGCCGCCGGTTATCGCGCCGACCTGGTTGTATTGCGCGATTTGGAGCACATGGAGGTGCTGTCCGTTTACAAGGACGGCCAAAAGCAGCCGGAAGCGGCGGCGATTGGACTGATCGGCGGCGGCGCCGACGCGATCCTGCATTCGGTCAGGCTTGCGCCCGTTATGGAAACGTCGTTTGCGCTGCCGGATTGGCATCGTTATCCGGTGATCCGCATTGTGCCCGGCAACGTCACGACAACGCGCTTTGATGTCGACGCCGCCGAAGTCCCGGCGATGCTGGCGGACGGCAGGCTGCGTAAAATTGCGGTGATCGAACGCCACCACGCCACCGGGAACATCGGCGTCGGGCTGATCGCCGGGTATGGGCTGGCGCATGGCGCGATTGCGACGACGGTCGCGCATGATTCGCACAATCTGATCGTAGTCGGCGATAACGACGCCGACATGCTGGCGGCTGTGCGTGAGATTGAACGCGTGCAGGGCGGTTATACCATTGTGCGCGGCGGCCGGGTGCTTGGCACGCTGCCGCTGCCGGTGGCCGGCCTAATGAGTCTTGACGGCGCCGATACGTTTATTCCCGCGCTTGACCGGATGATTGATGAAGCGCGCGCCCAGGGCGTTGCGGACGGCATCGATCCGTTCATCACCCTCAGCTTTATGGCCCTGCCGGTCATCCCTGAAATCCGCATCACGGACATCGGCCTGTTCGACGTCGTAAACTTCCGCCCGCTCCGGCCTTTTTGAAAAAAGGCCTCGGCAAAAAACTTTAGTCGGCTGCGCCGCAAATAGTGGGGCGGGCGCTGTGTAAAAACAGGCTGCGCCGCCAACAGTGGGACAGGCGCAGCTTGGCGGTTTACCACAGAACGCACCGGCGTGCGTCCAATGCGATCACGCCGCCCAGAGGTGGGGATAACATAAGGGGAGGGTCGCCGACCCTCCCCTTATGAGGCGCGCTGAGGGGCGCAGCCGCGGCTTGTCCGCGCCTCCCGGCGGTGGGCAATCCGCGCACGGATTGCGCGCGCCCAAGCGCCTGGGGATCATGAAAACAGGAGATGTGCCGATGTCCTTTTTGTATTCGGACAGCAACAAACGATACCACACATACAGTTATGCGATGCGGCGGCGGTTTGGCGGCAAGGTGATGCGTGTCAGCCTGAACGCAGGCTTTACCTGCCCGAATATCGACGGGACAAAGGGGCAGGGCGGCTGTGTGTTCTGTTCGCCGTCGGGCAGCGGGGAATTTGGCGGAAATCCCGCCGAATCCATCGCCGCGCAGTTTACACAGGTCGCGGCGCGTATGTCCGAAAAATGGGACACGCCTTTGCGGATCGCATATTTTCAGGCGCATACAAATACGTATGCGCCTGTTGCGGTTTTGCGGCGGCTTTATGAACAGGCGCTTGCCTGTCCGGGCGTTGTGGGCCTGGCGATCGCAACCCGGCCTGATTGTTTGCCCGATGATGTCTGCGCGCTGCTGGAGGAATTAAGCCGACGCACATATTTGACGGTGGAGCTTGGGCTGCAGAGCATACATGATGAAACCGGCAGGCAAATCAACCGCTGTTATGGCTATGATACATTTTTATCCGGTTACGAGCGGCTGCACGCGCGAAACATCCCGGTCGGCGTGCATATCATCAACGGCCTGCCCGGGGAAACGCGGCAGATGATGGTTGAAACCGCGCGTACATTGGCGCGTCTTGACCTGCATCTTGTCAAAATCCACCTGCTGCATGTGCTGGAGGGCACACAGCTTGCAAAGCTGTGGCGCACCGGGGCGTTTGAGCTGATGACGCGGGAGGCGTATGTACAGACGGTCTGCGACCAGCTTGAGGAGCTTCCGGCTGAATGTATCGTCGGCCGCCTGACCGGCGACGGCGATCCGGATACGCTGCTTGGTCCTGAATGGAGCCGTAAAAAGCTGTGTGTGCTCAATGAGGTCGACAAAGAGCTTTTGCGCCGCAACTCCTGGCAGGGCCGCCGGCGCGCGTGCCCCCCGCTTTTTTGAAAAAAAGCTTGGCAAAAAACTTTAGTCGGCTGCGCCGCGAACAGTGGGGCAGGCTTTAGTTTTTTTACAGGTTGCGCCGCAAACCCCGGGGCAGGCGCAGCTTGACGGTTTATCACAGAACGCACCGGCGTGCGCCCGATACGATCGCGCCGCCCACAGGTGGGGATAACACAAGGGGAGGGTCGCCGACCCTCCCCTTGTGAGGCGCGCTGAGGGGCGCTGCCGCGATTTATTCGCGCCCGGCGGGCGGCAATTGCCGCCTGCCGGAAAGCCCCGAATAGCCGGCCGGGCAAGCGGAGCGCCCGGCGGCGGGCAATCCGCGCACGGATTGCGCGCGCCTGCCGAAGCCTTTTTTCAAAAAGGCTGGAGCCGCGGCGTCAATCGATATTGATAATCTGGCGGCATTTTGGGAAATTTGGGCAACCGAAAAACGCATTACCCTGATTTGCGCCTTTTTTGGCTGTGCGCCGCACCATTGGGACATTGCATTTCGGACAAAGCGGGACGGTAAACTGATAATTTGCCGGCGGCGTAAACGGCCTTTCCTGATGCGCCGAAACGAGGATATCGGCAATGGCGCGCATATCCTGCTCGCTTAACAGGACGCCGGTATTTGCTTCCTGCAATTTTTTAAGATGGTTGATCAACTGATCGTGTTTGATAATCTTATCCCGGATTTCCGCCGGGGCATTGGCATCCTGGATAACGGTTTTAGGGTTGGCCAGCACAACGACAGATTGAAGGAGCGTATCCCAATCCTGTACGGGCAGGGCCGGCATTTGCTCGCTCAAAAGCCGTTTGAGCAGATCCACATGGCGTTGATTTTGCGTAACAGGGTTATACATGCCTTCTTTTTTGTAAACCAGGCCGGTTGCTGTTTTAAAACAACGGTTGAAATCGCCCTTATTTGTCACTTCGATATCGTCGATTAGTTTTTTGCTTTCGATAACCAGGATAAACGATGTGGCGATGACAACAAAATCGATCTGTGCTGTTGTGTCCTGATTTTTCAAATAAAGGTCCTGTAAAATCAAGATAGGCAGATAGCTGTTTTTCAGTTCATAGGCCACGGTTTTTTCACCATTCAGGCCGCTGGTCAGCTTTTTGATATCCTTTGTTAAACGGTCTGCCTGTTCCGGGATAATCAGCTCCTTCCACTTTTCCAATTTTTCAATCTGATTTTTGGTGGAGCTGTTTTCTTTTATAAAAATCGGCTCTGAGAAGCTCAACGGCTTTACAGCCGGCTTTGGCCTTAAAAAATCCAGAAACGCCATTATTTGTCACCCTTTTACGTCGATTGATGCATTTACATTGATTGGACACATTGTCTTTTATACAAATTATACGATAGATTGACACGTTTCGCAATAGCATATAGTATCATAAAAAACAGTTTGTTTTCAAAAGTGATGGGTGATGGGTTTGCCAGTATGTGCTGTTAACTGGAAATAAAGGCAACTAATTTCGCTAAAGAAAGATTTAACGAAATTTAGGGGGATGCGGACAGCGGATGAAGGGCGCGCCAAGCAATCAATAAAGCCAATAGAAGTATGAATAGAACATCGAATATATATTTGAATAGAGATTCTATTCGCGGCGTGCCTATTGTATGACAGCCAAAATTGCGGTACAATGGAAAAAAGCCGTCAAAGGAAGGTGTTTATGCAGCTATCGTTTTTAGGGGCGGCGCATGAAGTGACAGGAAGCTGTCACTATCTGCAGGCCTGTGGGAAAAAAATACTGATCGATTGCGGAATGCAGCAGGGTCCGGATGAATATGAGCACCAGGAGATGCCGCTTGCGCCGGGTGAGGTCGATTTTGTGCTGCTGACGCATGCGCACATTGACCATTCGGGACGTTTGCCGCTGCTCGCGAAAAACGGATTTCATGGAACGATCTGCGCGACCGATGCAACATGCGACCTCTGTGGGATTATGCTGCGTGACAGCGCGCACATTCAGGAATTTGAAGCTGAATGGAAAAACCGCAAGGGCAAACGCGCCGGCCGCGATCCGATTGAACCGCTTTACACCGTGGACGACGCCGAAACCGCTATCGGCCTGCTTTCCCCGTTTGTATACAACCAGGTGGAGCAGCTCTGCGATGGGATTGCCGTCCGATTTGTCGATGTGGGGCATTTGCTCGGTTCCGCAAGCATTGAAGTTTGGGTGACTGAGGATGGGAATACGACAAAAATTGTTTTTTCCGGCGATATCGGCAATCTAAACCAGCCGCTTCTGCGTGATCCGGCCTATATAACGGACGCTGATTATATTGTTGTAGAATCTACCTATGGCAACCGCCTGCATGAGCCGCCGCCCGATTACAGCATTAATTTGGCGCAGATCATCCAGCGTACCTTTGACCGGGGCGGCAATGTTGTCATTCCTTCGTTTGCCGTCGGCCGCACGCAGGAAATGCTGTATTTCCTGCGCGATATCAAAGCGCGGGGACTGGTCCATGGACATGACAATTTTCCTGTCTATGTCGACAGCCCGCTTGCTATCGAAGCGACAACCATCTTTCAGGAAAACCGCGTCGATTGCTTTGACGACGAGGCAATGGAGCTTGTAAAGCATGGTATCAATCCCATCACCTTTTTGGGGCTTGAACTTTCTGTAACAAGCGAGGAATCACGAGCCATCAACTTTGACAACACGCCCAAGGTAATTATTTCCGCATCTGGCATGTGCGATGCGGGCCGGATCAAGCATCATTTAAAGCATAACCTTTGGCGGCGTGATTCCACGGTCGTATTTGTTGGCTATCAGGCTGTCGGGACGCTTGGCCGTTCCCTGCTGGAAGGCGCAAAAAGCGTCAAGCTGTTCGGTGAAACGATTGAAGTCGAGGCTGAAATAACCTCCTTGCAGGGCGTCAGCGGCCACGCCGATCAGGCCGGCCTGCTTCGCTGGCTTGACGCTTTCCAGACGCCGCCGCGCCGTATTTTTGTCGTGCATGGTGAATCAAGCGTCTGCGAAGAATTTGCAGGCATTGTCGCCCGGCGCTACAATGTCCCGGTGAGCGCGCCCGATTATATGGCCCGCTTTGACCTTGTCGGCAATACAATGCTTGATCCCGGCGTCAAGCGCGAGGCTATGAAGCCGAAGCCCGTTGCATCCGCTGTCGTGCCGGCCGGCGTGTTTGGACGCCTTGTAGCTGCGGGCAAACGCTTGATGCAGATTATCGAGCGCAGCAAGGGCAGAGCCAACAAGGATTTGACAAAATTTACAAACCAGATTAACGCGCTGTGCGATAAATGGGAATAAGGGGGCGCTTAGGCGCGCGCGACCCGTGCGCGGGTCGCCCACCGCCGGACGCTGCGCTTGCCCGGCCGGCTATTCGGGGCTTTCCGGCGGCTATAGCCGCCGGGCGCGGACAAGCCGCGGCTGCGCCCCTCAGCGCGCCTCACGGGACAGGGGCGGGCCGCCCCTGTCCCATGGACCCAACCCCGGGGCAGGCGCAGCTTGACGGCTTACTATCAAACGCATCAGCTTACACCCGATACGATCACACCAAACAGAGGTGGGGATAACATAAGGGGAGGGTCGAACGACCCTCCCCTTTTGAGGCGCGCCGCGTGGCGTTGCCGCGGCTTGTCCGCGCCCGAAGCGCGGCGATTGCCGCGCTTCGGAAAGCCACGCGAAGGCGTCGGACGCCAGAGCGTCCGACGCCGCTGTGACCCGCGCACGGGTCACGCGCGCCTGCGGGGGTCACGCACGCCCTCGCCGCCATGGCTGGACGATCGCGTGTGCGAGCACATGAGCGGCGAGCGTGCCGACGACGTTGATGTCGGCGCGCAGGGAACCGACGGACAGCGCATAAACGCTGTCGCCGTCGGCTGTGGTGTGCACCGGGTCTATGGCGCGTGCAAGCCCGTTTTGCGCCATAGACGCGATCTTGGTCAATTGTGTTTTATCAAAGGCGGCGTTTGTGACGATTGCTGCGATGGTTGTGTTGCCTGTAAAGAAGATCCCCTTGTCGGAGATATCACGGCAGAGCACTGCGGTGCTGTCGGCAAAGCCCTTGCCGTCGGGCGTGCGCATACCGGCGATGCGCTCATGCGTGTCGGGGTCAAAAATATCGCCGAGCGCGTTGACGACAACCGCCGCGCCGACCTGTAAATCGCCTGCCTGGACAGCGAAAAAGCCCTGCCCTGCCTTCATCATGGTCGCCGTTCCGCCGAGCTTGCCGACGGTGGCGCCAGTCCCCGCGCCGAAGCTGCCGCAGCGCGGGCGGTTGTTTTCCTGCGCGTCGAGACAGGCCGCATATGCCATACCGGCGTCAGGGCGCGCGTCGGGCGAGCCATAGCCGAGATCAAAGATGCAGGACGCGCAAACAAGCGGAACCTTGGCAATGCCGGTGTCAAACCCGACGCCGCGTTCGGACAGATAGCGCATCACGCCGCCCGCCGCGTCAAGGCCAAACGCCGAGCCGCCGGAAAGCAGCACCGCGTGGATCCGTTCGGCCGCGGCCCATGGGCGCAACAGTTCCGTTTCGCGGGAGGCAGGCCCGCCGCCGCGCACATCGACGCCTGCGGGCGCGCCGTCCGCGCCGCCGCAAAGCAATACGGTGCAGCCAGTTTTACCGGCCTGATCTTCTGCGCAGCCGATGCGCACGCCGTTTATATCGGAGATCGGGATTTGCCGCAAACTTATCGCCTCGCTTTCAAAAAGATCTGAACCGGCCGGCAGACAAATACCGACAGTATAATTGCCGCGGCCAATTCACAAAGCCCATTGACGCTGATAATCGTCAAAAAAACCTCTTTTAGAGCAATCGCCTGGAAAAATATCCATAAGCAGCCAAGCACCATGACAGTATGTGAAACCGCCGCGATGGCCGCCGCCGCGCCGATGCACAGCTCAGGGCGCATACCGGCGCGTTGGGCGGCTTTGTATACGAGCGCCGCGATCACCCCCAACAGGATACGGGGGGCCAGGCACATGATCAGCGAGCTGACGGGCGCGCCGCTGGCAGCCGGGGAAAAAAGCAGATCGACCGGGCCGCCCGGGGTTGTGACCGCTTTAAACAGGCTGATGCATCCAAAGACGCCGCCAAGGATCGCGCCGTCAAGCGGGCCAAGCAAAATGGCTCCGATGATGACGGGTATGTGCATCAGCGTGATCGATACCGGCGGGATCATAATGAATCCGAGGGGCGTAAAGCCAAGTACCGCCAGCAATGCGATGAGCAGTGAAAGCTGCGTCAGCCGTGTGGTCCTGCGAGTGGTTGCCGTTGTCATAAAAAATCGCTCCTTGCTGCTGCTCCATATGCGGATGCAGCGCGTTTTATTTGTAAAGGGAAGTCCCCTTACATGCCGGTGTTCTTTTTCCAGACAGCATAAAGCCCATCGAGGCGCAGCGTTTTGTCAACGAGAAGCTTGTGACGGCAAAACGGCGCGACCGCATCGACCGATTCGCCCGTCGCAACGATGGAAGCGGCCGGGCCGGCCTTCTCCTCGTACCGTTCGATCATGCCGTCGATCATGCTGGCGTTGCCCAGTAGCACCCCTGATTTCATACAGTCGATCGTATTGGTCCCTATGACCGGCGCGGGCGGTTCCAGGCTGATGTGCGGCAGCTGTGCGGCCCGGTTGCTCAAAGCGTCAAGCGATACCCGCACCCCCGGCATGATTGAACCGCCGATAAAGCTGCGGCTGCGGTCGACGATGGAAATTTTCGTCGCCGTGCCGAAATCGACGATGATGACCGGCAGCGGATATTTTTCAAACGCGCCGACAGCCGCCGCGACAAAGTCCGCGCCAAGCTGCGCGGGGTTGTCAATGCGGATATTCAGCCCTGTTTTGACGCCCGGCCCAATCTGCATGACCGGAACGGGGCTTGTAAGCTGGACGGCTGCTTTGAGCACGGGCGACAGCTGCGGAACAACCGATGAAATCACCGCGCCTTTTAAATTCTGCTCGCTTAAGCGATGCAGATGTAAAATATGGTGCAGTAATACGGCATATTCAACCTCCGTCTTGCCGGCTTCACTGACGATGTGTGTCAGGAACAACAATCCGCCGTTGCAATAAGCGCCAATATTAATATTGGAATTACCAATGTCAATCGATAAAATCATACTGCTTTCCTGTCCTTGATCAACGGATGTGTAAAACGCGGCTCTGCGCCTGCCAGCTTTTGCGGCAGGGCGGAATATGATTTGTACCTTTTTGGGCGGCTTCTAATAACGCGGGCGGTCAAAGGAAAGGATGGACACAACGCTCGCGGCCACGCCGAGCGCGCAGCCGACAATCAACAGATAAGGAATGGCCATCAGCCCATAAAACGCGGCTGTGCCCATTTCCAGGTAGGCCTGTACAGTCACCGACAGGCCGCAGGCCATCAGGAAAAGCCATACCGCGTCGAGCGTAAGCGATGCGCGCCGTCCCCAGAGCAGCATCGTCTGCATGACATAGACGACGGGAACAACCGCCATCAGGGCCGAACGCACCCACCAAAAGAGATCGAGCTTTGGCGCAAGCGCGCCGCCCGGACCGAGGCCAAACAGCGCCAAAAGATGGCACACCAGCGCCAGAATGAGCGAAAGCCCACAGAACCCGCTGAGAACAACCCCGGCCAGCGCGCCGCCGCTCGGGCGCGAATCCTGTATCTCGTCGGCGCGCTGCTGCGCGTCCTGAAAATAGTCGTGTAAAAGCGACTGCCCGCAATAACCGCAGCGCCGCGCCCGTCCACTGACAGGCCGGCCGCATTTCGGACAGGTAATCATCCGTCTGCTCCCTCCCCTGCTTATCAGGCGGCATGCGCCGCCCCAATGTGTCCATTGTAACACAGGGGGCCGCCTTTTACAAGGCGCGCAGCCCCGGCTTGCCGGGGCCGCTTGCCCGCCTTTTACAAGGCGGCGGCCCGGGCGCTACGCCCTGCTTTGCTCCGGCACTGGCGCCAGATACGCCAGGCGGCGCATGGTTAAAAGAAACGCGATGGATAAAGGCACGCAGGAACCGATCCAGGCCAGGGGATTGGCCATGCACGCGCCCGCGAAACCGAACATGCCGGCCAGCACGAGCGCGGCCAGGGCGCGCATACAAAGCTCCATAATCCCGGCAAAGGTCGGTACGAAGCTTTGCCCAAGCCCTTGAAGGGTGTAACGGAAGATAAACAGCAGGGACAGGATAAAATAACAGGAACCGTTGATGGCCAGATAGATCTGCGCGGTTTCAATCACCTCAGGATGGCCGACAACAAACAACCCGATCAGGTTTTTCCCGAAAACATTGTTGACAATCCCCATCACAATGCTGAACGATACGGACATCATCGCGCATTGCAGCACGCCGCGCCGGATACGCGGCACATTGCCCGCGCCGTAATTCTGCGCGGCATAGGTGGCCATGGTCATGCCGAACGACATCATGGGCTGCGTGGCGATCAGATCAATTTTCTGCGCGGCCGTATAGGCGGAAACAGCCGTGTCGCCCAGGCCGTTGAGCGTAAACTGCAAAATAATCGAACCGATCGCGATGATGGACGATTGAAAGCCCATCGGAAGCGCGACGCGAAGATGCTCAAAAATTTCCTCGCGCGTGACGCGCCAGTGCTCGCGGCGCAGATGAAGCATGGGAAAACGCCGGGCGATATAAACAATACACGCGCCGCCGGAAAGAAGCTGCGCGGCAATGGTCGCCACAGCCGCGCCCGCCACGCCCATCTGAAAGGTTAAAATGCACAAAAAATCAAGCCCGATATTGATCAGGCAGGCGATCACAAGAAAGATCAGGGGGGTGCGGCTGTCGCCGAGCGCGCGCAGCACGCTTGAAAGCAGATTAAAGAGGACGGCCGCCGCAATGCCGGCGTAAATGACGACAATATAGCTGTACGCGCCGTCGATGATGTTGGCAGGCGTGCGCATTAAGGTAAGGATCGGCCGTGCGAGCGCCACGCTCAACGCCGTCAGAAACACGGTGATCACGCCGCCGATCAGGATGCCTGCCGCAAAGCTGCGGCGCACGCCCTCCTCATCGCCGGCGCCGAACCGCTGCGCCGTCACAATGGAAAGCCCGGCGGTCAATCCCTGCGTAAAGCCGAGGATTAAAAACATGATGCTGCCAGTACAGCCGACGGCGGCCAGCGCTTCGACGCCGATCGTGCGCCCGACGATCAGCGTATCGGCCATGTTGTAAAGCTGTTGGAACAGGTTGCCGATCAGCAGCGGGATTGTAAAAAACAGGATGAGCTTTGCCGGATTGCCTACGGTCATATTTTTTGTCATTCTGCATGAATCCTCATTTCATATTGCAAATTTCCAGTGAGATCATTTTACACCCGGCGCGCATTTCGTCAAGGGATTTTCATAAATTCGGCATACGTTACAGTTCGCGCGGCTCGTTCGGCCATTCTTTTGGCTTATTGACGCAAATAGGCATTGTAAAGGCCCTGTCCCCCATGCTGCGAAGCTGTTTTTTGCTTTAAACAGCCAGGCCGCCGCCGGAACAGATTCCGGCGGCGGCCTGACCTGACAAGAGGATTCGCTTTACAACCAATCATGCATGATTGACGTTCAGTTGATGCATTCTCACAGATTGACGACGTTTACCGGGCTGCCCTCCAGGAACCTGCGCAGATTGTCGGCGGCGATCTCCATCAGACGTTGACGGCTCTCTTTGGGCGCCCAGGAGATGTGCGGCGTAATCAGGCAGTTTTTTGCTTTCAGCAGCGGGTTGTCCCCCCGGATCGGTTCAGTTGAGACAACATCAAGACCGGCGGCATACACCTTGCCGCTGTTGAGCGCGTCGGCGAGGTCCTGTTCGACAATCAGCGGCCCGCGCGCATTGTTGAGGATAATGACCCCATCCTTCATTTTGGCGATGTTTTCCCGGTCGATGATTCCCTGTGTGGAAGGCAGCAGCGGACAATGCAGGGCGATCACATCGGAGCGTGCAAACAGCGCGTCAAGCGCGGTATATTCGGCCAGCGCGCGGCCGGCGCCGCTTTCATATTCGTCATAAGCGATCACATTCATACCAAGCGCCCTTGCAATACGCCCGGTCGTCTGTCCGATCCGTCCAAAGCCGATAATCCCCATCGTCTTGCCCGCCAGCTCGATCAGCGGGTAATCCCAAAAACACCAGTCGGCATTTTGTTCCCAGCGGCCGGCGTGGACGGCGTCGCTGTGATGAGCGACATGGTGGCAGATTTCAAGCAGCATGGCAATTGCAAACTGGCCGACAGCCGCCGTTCCATATGTCGGGATGTTGCAGACCGCGATCCCGCGTTCACGCGCCGCGGCTATGTCAACTACATTGTAACCTGTCGCCAGAACGCCGATAAACTTTAAATCGGGAGCGGAAAAAATCGTTTCACGGTCGAGCGCAACCTTGTTGACATATACCGCGCCGGCGCCGCGTATACGCGCGGCGATCTCGTCAGGCTGCGTGCGGTCGTATACCGTCAGCTCGCCGAGCGATTCAAGCCCGTTCCAGCTTAAGTCGCCGGGATTTTCCGTATAACCGTCCAAAACTACAATTTTCATCTGCCGGTCCCCTTTACTGTTTTGTATGTTCATCCAGCCAGGCGCGCATGGATTTGGCGCCCATCTGCATCAGGCCGATATCGCTGCTGCACATATTGACCGTCATACCGGCTTTTATCCAGCGCGCGAGCGGTTCCATGCCGCCAAAATGCGTGCCGGAAGCCTTCCCGGCGTCTTTTGCAGCCCGGATGACACGTTCAAACGCCGCGACAATCTCCGGATGGCCGTACTGCCCGAGCAGGCCGTAATCCTGCGACAGATCGTTCGGCCCCATAAACGCGATATCGATCCCCTCGACCGCCAAAATTTCCTCCACGCGCTCCACGCCTGCGCGCGATTCGATCTGACAAAACAGCAGCGTTTCTTCATTCGCCCGCTCCATATACGCGCGGCCGTCGACCTTCATAAAGTCAGTGTGCGGCCGTGACAGCGACACGCCGCGACGGCCCATCGGCGCATATTTTGTAAAGTCGACCAGCTTTCGCGCATCCTCGGCGCATTCCGTATTGGGCAGCAGCAGGCCGGCCGCGCCCATCTCCATAAATTTAAGCGCTGGTTCGCGCAGCGGTCCGGGAATGCGCACAATCGCCGGCAGGCCGATCGAACGCGCCACGCCGATCATCCGCGAACAGCCGTCATAGGAAAAAGAACCATGCTCACAGTCGATGATAAAGAAATCAAAGCCGCAGACCTTTAATATTTTTGCAAGATCGGGGGTGTCAAAGGTCGTCACCATTGTGCCGAGGACGCGCTCCCCGCTTTGGATACGTTTTTTCAAATTCATAGCTGTTTCCTCCATCGTTGTATTGCCCCGGGGGGCGCGCGCGACCTGTGCGCAGGCCGCTCACCGCCGGACGCTGCGCTTGCCCGGCCGGCTATTCGGGGCTTTCCGGCGGCTATAGCCGCCGGGCGCGGACAAGCCGCGGCTGCGCCCCTCAGCGCGCCTCATGGGACAGGGGCGGGCCGCCCCTATCCCATGGACCCAACCCTGGGGCAGGCGCAGCCTGTATAAATGCTGGAACCCGCCCCACTGTTCGCGGCGCAGCCGGTTAAAGTTTTTTGCCGAGGCTTTTTTTCAAAAAAGCCGGAAAGTTTTTTGCCAAGCTTTTTTTCAAAAAAGCGAGAGCGTGCAGGGATTTTGGAGCATGAGGGCCTCGACCTCGGCGCTCGACGGCAGCGCCCGGCCGATGGAACCCTGTTTTGTGACAGCCAGCGAACCGGCGCAGTTGCAAAACAGCGCCGTCCGCTCCAGATCGTACCCTTGCAGCACGCAGTATACCAGCGCCGCCGCGAATGTGTCGCCGGCCCCTGTAGGGTCGATTGCCGGAACGTCAATACCGCCGGCAGTTACGATTTGCTTGCCGTCGCTCACGATCGCGCCGTTTGCATCGCATGTCAGCGCGATCACGCGCGGCCCCCAGGCGTGCAGCTCGCGCAGGATGTCGTGCGGGTCGTCAAGCCCGGTCACAAACCGTGCCTCGTCGAGCGTAGGCGCGATGATATCGGCCGAGCGGATCGCTTTTAGCAGACGGTCGCGGGCCTCGTCGCTGCCCATGACCTCCTTGCGGATGTTCGGATCGAATGAAACAAGCACGCCGTGTTTGCGCGCGATACGCACGCATTCCTGACAGGCGGCGCGCATTTCGGGGCTGACCTCAAGGAGCATCCCGGCATAGTGGATGGCTGACGCGCCCGCAATGAACGTTTCGTCAATATCTGCTGGCGACAGGCGGCTGCCGACAGAATTTTTGCGGTAATATTGAAAATTGCGGCCGTTTTCAAGATATTCGACAAAGGAAAGACCGATCTGCCCTTCATCGGACACGACAATGTGCGAAACGTCGACGCCCTCCCGTTTCAGCGCGCCATAAACAAAATCGCTCAATCCGTCGCGGCCAACCTTGCCGAAAAAGGCCGCGTTGCCGCCGAGCCGCGCATAAGCGCAGGCGACAATCCCGCAGGAACCGCTGGCTGTCTTGATAATTGCGCCTTCCTCACAGATGCGCAGCTTCGGTTCCACAGGGATACATTCAACGAGCAATTCGCCGATAGAAATAAACGGCAGGCCGGTTTTTGCATGCTCCATAACTTTTGCCTCCTATTAATAATATTAATCAATTTCTATTAATTAAGACTTTGATCTTATTATAGACCTGCACATGAAACGTGTCAACAGTTTTTTGTTTTGCGCTCATATGACAGCCAGTCCACACTAGGGGCTGTTTGAAAAATCGGAAATACCGTCTTTTTCTACAAACAGCGGTGAATCCAGCGTTAAAAAGCCTCGGA